>Ga0265297_10002038_pt1 | contig 43267 bp, 36 predicted proteins | sample Munlanlwell13791_FD_192502 | JGI IMG/M metagenome (GOLD analysis project Ga0265297, IMG submission 192502) | Leachate microbial communities from a municipal landfill in Southern Ontario, Canada - Leachate well 137-91 | ecosystem: Engineered > Solid waste > Landfill > Unclassified | place... | reverse complement strand
CAAACTGGTTTTCCCTTGTGTGGTCTTCCATTATGGCGAAAAGTCCATGGCGCTGAACCTGCTCAAAAATGATCCGGCTTTGCCTGCCGAAGAGAATTTGAACCGTTCGATCGAACTATTGGAGTATGAGTTCATGAATGCCATCAACACGCTCATCCGCGATAAACCCATCCACGTTGCCTTTCTTGAGGGACATCAGGAAGCAGACTCTTTGCAACTCCTCGACTTTTCTTTGGCGTTGTCTTCGGGCTTTGCTGTTTCAAGGGTAAACAGTGACAAGCTCGTGACCAATCCTGACAGCATCAGGGTACTCATTGTCGCCAATCCGTTGTCGAAATTTGAGGAACGCGACAAATTGATCCTCGACCAGTACTTGATGAGGGGCGGGAGGATGATCTGGCTGGTAGATCCTGTCAAAGTGAGCCTGGATAGCCTTTCCGAGGGAATGACGACCCTGGCCCTGCCTGTAGATCTTAACCTCAGTGATCAGCTTTATCACTATGGCGTACGCCTCAACAATGACCTGATTCAGGATGCCGAATGTCTCCAGATAAGGGTCAATACGGCCACGGTTGGGGCTTCACCGCACTATTCATTGGCGCCATGGTATTTTTCACCTTTGCTCCATCCCCTGCAGTCGCATCCCATCGGGAAAAATGTTAATCCAATCTCTGCAGAATTCGTCAGTTCGATTGATACGGTTGGCGAGAACCCCGAAATACACAAGAAAATTTTGTTATGCACATCCCCTTTTTCCCGAAAGAATGAAGCGCCTGTTCTGGTCAATCTCCGCATGATCGATGTGGTTCCGTCACGGAGTTTTTTCAACAAATCAAATCTGATCACTGGGATACTGCTGGAAGGAAAATTTGGCTCCGTTTTCAGGAACAGGATGATTGAATTACCGGATTTTCCAAATGGATTTAAGCCGATCACCGAGAGCAAGCCAACAAAGATGGCAGTATTTTCCGACGGCGGACTCCTCTCAAACAAGGTAAACCGTGCGACCAAGCCGCCTCAGACTGCCCCGCTGGGATATGACCGGGTCTCAAAAATCACCTTCGGAAACCGCGATTTTTTCGTTAATCTGGTACAATACCTCAGTGACGATGCTTCGCTGATTGAATTACGCGGTAAATCATGGCAACTGAGACTTCTTGATAAGGTAAAATCCAACGCCCAAAGCAATTTTTACAAGTGGTTAAACCTGTTGCTTCCATTAGCGCTCATTCTGATATCAGGAATTTTATTTACCTGGGGAAGAAAGCGGTTGAACGAAAAACCAAAACCTAAAACAGGAAAGTGAATGTGAAAAAAATGTTTTAAGCGAAGAAAAATCGAGTGAATGTTTGTATATTCGTAGCTTGGTGATCTATCCAGTTGGAATGGATCAAAAGTCTGGATTACAAAGAGAAATAGCGTAATATCAACAGTAACTAATTTATATTAGAATGAAATTTGTCGTTTCAAGTACCGAGTTGCTGAAGCACCTCAATGCCATCAGCCGGGTGATCAGTAGCAAGAATACACTGCCAATACTGGATAATTTTTTGTTTCGGTTGGAGGGGAAATCACTTTCCGTGACAGCTTCAGACCTGGAAACAACCCTCATTACCACCATGGAGCTGGATCATTCAGAAGATGATGGATTGGTAGCCCTTCCTGCAAAAATTCTTCTGGATACCTTGAAAGAGTTTCCGGAACAGCCGCTCTCCTTCCAATTGGATGCGGATACGATGGGCATAAGCATTCTTTCGGCCAATGGAAAATTTGCCATTCCCGGACAAAACGGCGAAGAATTTCCAAATCAGCCGACCCTAAATCCAGAGCACTACACCATCAACGTTCCGCATGATGTCATGCTGAATGGCATCAACAAGACGCTGTTCGCTACCGCGGATGATGAACTTCGTCCGGTGATGAACGGAATCAACATCGAGATATCGCCTGTTGAGATGACCTTTGTCGCATCTGACGCGCACAAATTGGTGCGCTACAAACGAACCGATGCGAAATCTGACAATGAAGCATCGTTTATATTGCCCAAAAAGCCTGCGTCCCTGCTTAAAAATCTCCTTCCCAAGGAGGATTTTGATGTAGTCCTGGAATTTGATGAGAAGAATGCTATTTTCCAGTTAACTGGATTTAGAATGGTTTGCCGGTTGGTTGAAGGGAGATATCCCGCCTACAATTCGGTAATTCCTGTTAACAACCCCAACAAATTGGTGATCGACCGTGTTGAATTTTACAATACCCTTCGCCGGGTTTCGGTTTTTGCCAACCAGGCCAGTAACTTGGTCCGCCTAAAACTTACCGCATCGGAACTGATCGTCTCCGCACAGGATATTGACTTTGCCATTTCTGCCGTTGAGAAGATCAAATGTGATTTTGATGGTCAGGAGATGGAGATTGGTTTCAAATCGACCTTCCTGATTGAAATTCTCTCTAATCTAACCTCTGCGGATGTGAAGATGATGCTATCGGATCCCTCCCGTGCGGGGCTATTACTACCTGCCGAGCAGGAGTTTGAGCAGGAAGACGTACTGATGTTGCTCATGCCAATGATGATAAACGCTTAATTTATTGATAGAAAATTGAAAAACCTGGCGGAAATCACCTGCCGGGTTTTTTTGTACCGAAAACCAGCCACCATGAAGCTCAATTTAAAAAACCCCCTTGTTTTTCTCGATCTGGAGACGACTGGGATCAATGTTGTTACAGACCGGATTGTGGAAGTTGCCTTCCTGAAAATCCACCCGGATGGGAAGGAGGAGGAGAAGTTGATGCTGATCAATCCCGGTATGCCCATTCCACCCCAATCGACCGCTATACACGGTATTTCTGATGATGATGTTAAGGATGCCCCGCTTTTCAAAGAGGTTGCCAAAACCCTTGCGAAATTCATCGAAGGGTGCGACCTTGCCGGTTTCAACTCCAATCGCTTCGATATTCCATTGCTCACCGAAGAGTTTCTGAGGGCGGATGTAGATCTGGATCTCAAACGAAGGAAATTTGTCGATGTCCAGACCATCTTTCACAGGATGGAAAAGCGGACACTTGCCGCGGCCTACAAATTTTATCTCCAAAAAGAGCTCGAAAATGCCCACAGTGCTATGATCGATACAAAGGCAACCTACGAAGTTTTACAGGCCCAGCTGGATAGATATGAAGGGGCAACCTTCGAGGAGGGGGGCAAGGTATCGGTTCCTATTGTGAACGAAATAGGTCAGCTTTCTGTCTTCTCCTCCTTTGATCGGAACGTTGATTATGCCGGACGGATTGTCTATGATGAGCAAGGTGTTGAGGTCATTAATTTTGGAAAACATAAGGGGAAACCGGTTGAAAAAGTACTTGCCGAAGAGCCATCCTATTACAATTGGATGATGAACGGTGAGTTCCCTTTGTATACCAAGAAGGTTTTGACGGGAATCAAACTTCGTGCATTGAACAGAAAGTTATAAAAAAGTGACTAAAGTGAACAAATTAACATTATATCGCCATGAAAATCATTTGCATCGGCCGTAATTATGTCAAACATGCGCAGGAACTGAACCATGATGTTCCCACAGAACCGGTTTTTTTTATGAAACCCGATTCCGCTCTATGCCTCGATAACAAACCGTTTTTTCTGCCCGACTTTTCAAAAGAGATTCACCATGAGATTGAACTGGTGATCAAAATCAACCGGCTCGGGAAAAATATTGAAGCCAAATTTGCCCAACGCTATTACGATGAAATAGGCCTTGGTATCGATTTTACTGCAAGGGATCTGCAGCGTCAACTGATCGAAAAAGGACTGCCATGGGAAAAAGCAAAGGCTTTCGATTCCTCTGCAGTACTTGGGAAGTTCCTCTCCAAAGAGGAGTTGGGCGATATGGGGCATATCCTCTTTTCGCTAAAAAGGAATGGCGAAACCGTCCAATCCGGCGACTCGCAACTCATGATCTTCCCATTTGATACCATCATCGAGCATGTTTCCAAATATGTCACCCTGAAAATTGGTGACCTGATCTATACAGGAACTCCTGCAGGCGTTGGACCAGTTGCCATCGGCGACCGCCTCGAGGGGTTCATCAGGGAGAAGAAGATGTTTGATATTCAGGTAAAATAACCCTTAGTGTTTCCTGTGTGCCTTCCTTGGTGACCTTGGTGGTTAATTTCTTAGAAAATTTTACCACAAAGGTCACCAAGGATTACACAAAGGTCGCTAAGTCTAATGCAATGAAAGGGAGGGATTTTAGATTTTGATGTGACCCCAAACCATCAGTATATCGCCGATGCAACGAAAATTGAGAGGGATATTCAGTGCCCCTTCCTTTGATGTAAAGGTTGCGGAAAACTTCCCCTCATTGGTGGTCAAGGGTTGGGCATTGCAGGCGATCTGACTTGCGAAGTCAATTTCCGGGAAAGGCACCATTTTGAATACCGCCTCTTTGGCACACCATCGCAGCATGAGATCCCTGTTCGAGAGTTGATTGTTTAATAGGCAGTCATTCAGTTCGATAGGCGACAAAAATCTTTTGGCCGCCTTCTCCACATTCCTTGAAATTAATTCAATGTCGATTCCTGGCTGTGCATCATGGTGCAGATAGATCACAACGCAGTTGGAGGAGTGGGAGACAGAGATGTGTCCCGGTGAATTGACCAGGTGGGGCTTTCCTGCCGAGTCATAGCTTATCTTTGAATCACCACCGGTCATATTTTGCAAAAGCAATCGTACCGCCAGCCACTCTTTCCTGCGAAGATCATTTCGAAATGACTGATATCTCTCAAGTTCCTCCGTTTCAGGATTTAATGTTTCCAGCAATTGCGCTGCTGTTTCTGTTATTTCCCAAAAACCAAGAAGACCCTTATCCATATGTTCGATAAACTTAATGGCCATGATTCGCACTCCATTCAGTTGTTTCTATCATTTTGATGACATCCGCGGATAAGAAGCCGATAACCGGCCTTAAACTGTCGTAATTTGGGATCTCCCTGATATACAAAGCACCTCTGATAAAGTTTTTGACACTGTCGGTCAGATAGAATTGCATGGGTGAGGCAGCATTCCCCTTCAAGGTGTACACAGTCCCATACATTCTGTGCGCTGGATGGATAAACAATTGCTCATCAATCGAACTCGCTTTTTGATCGTGTTTGAATACAAGGCTTCTGGACTCTTCGATGAGCTGGGACAAATTGCGGTCAACTTTCTTGTAACTGATATGGATCTGGGCATGATTGCCGGGAATTTCGATCGTGATCCAATCTTTTTGTTCCGGGTTCAGCAAATCAGGCGTAACCAGGGCATAAGTTGGGATGCTGAAATTATAGGGGAAAGGCCCATTGAGCGACCTGTAGGATTTCTCCGGGAAAGTTATCCGGTAGAAACCCCTTGGTTTTGGTGTCACATCGCTTTTGCAGGAGGAGAGCAAACCCACAGCCACATAGCACAAAATGAAAAAGTAGAGGCGTCCGGTCATGGGTCTATCTGTTTTTTTCGGCTGTCCTGTCGATCAGAACTTTGATCTCCTTTATTCTCCTGCGGTCCAAAGCCTCTATCTGGAAAATGAAATTTTTGCATGGCACTTTTTCGTGAAGTTCGGGGAACTCACCGGTTAGCTCAAGTATCAGGCCGGCCAGCGTATCGGCATCACCTTTGATCTCTTCGAAAACATCGTCGTCGCAATCGACAACTTTATAAAAGTCATTCAGAAGGGTCTTACCGTCAAATAAGTATTCATTGGGCGCAAGACGGGTATAGAATTTCTCTTCTACATCAAATTCATCAGCGATGTCTCCAACAATCTCTTCCAGAATATCTTCCAGTGTGACCAGGCCGGCAGTACCACCAAATTCATCTACCACAATGGCAAGATGTACTTTTGACTTCTGAAACTCCTCCAGTAGATCATCTATTTTTTTTGTTTCAGGAATAAAGAACGGGGCACGTATCAAAGTTTGCCATTTGAAGGTTGCTCCTTTGGTTAAATGGGGCAGCAGGTCCTTGATATAGAGGACTCCCTTTATCTGATCCAGGGTTCCTGAGAATACTGGAATACGTGAATACCCGGCAGTACGAATGATTTCCAGTACTTCACTGAAGTTGGAGCCAAAATCCGCAACCACCATGTCGAGCCGGGAGTGCATGATCTCACTGACACTTTTTGAGCCAAATTTAACGATGCCCTCCAATATCTCCTTGTCATCGCTTAGATCTTCATGATTGGCCAATTTCAATGCCTTGGAAATTTCATCAATGGAGAGAACCCTCCTGTGTTTGCTCATTCGCTTATTGACAAATGAGGTAGAATGGATCAAAATATAATTGATGGGCTTGGTGATTTTGCCCAGGACTGCGATAAATGGGGCGATTTTTATCGCAAAATTTTTCGGATAATGTGCCGCATATACTTTGGGGATAATCTCCCCAAAAAGCAAGAGCAGAAAGGTGATGATAACTGTCTGGAAAATAAACTCAAAAGTTTTGGCATCGCCAAAACTTATCAAAGAGCTTGAAATATGGGAAGCGAGCAATACAATGGCAATGTTGATGAAATTGTTCCCTACCAGGATGGATGCCAACAGTTGCTCAGGATCGGAGAGAAGTTTTAAAATCTGTTGCGCCGATCGTTTCTTGTTGGATTTTAGTGTCTCAATCTCTTTGGGTTCAAGCGAAAACAGCGCTACCTCCGAACCTGAAACAAGTGCGGAGAGGCCAAGAAGGACCATCAATACCAGAAGCCCTGAAAGGGCACTGACGGTAAAAGGCAAGAAATCAATGTTCCCAAACAAGGCTCCAACGGAAGTAACGAAGTTTGTTTCCAAATTAAACAGTTAAAGGTTCAAAAGGGAAGATCGTCAGGTGTGTTTCCCTGATCGGAGTAGCCTGAGGCAGCCTGAGGTTCGTTGACGGCTTTCTTCGCTTCAGCAACAGGATGCTCAGGCGTGCTGTTGCTTCCGGCCTTCCGGTCCAGGAGCCTTACTTCGTCGGCATAAATTTCGTAAGCAGTCTTTTTAACCCCTTCTGTAGTATCATACGTTCTGGAGCGAATTCGACCCTCAATGTAGACCTGGCTCCCTTTTCTGATGAATTTTTCTGCAAGGTTTGCCAGATTTCGCCAGCACACGATGTTGTGCCATTCTGTTTGTGTGACCTTTTCACCGGCTTTGTTGTTGTAAACCTCTGAAGTAGCCAGGGAGAAGGAAGCAACAGATACGTTGCTGTCTAAATGCCGGATCTCAGGATCCTTTCCGACATTCCCGATTAAGATAACTTTGTTGACTGACATGGTTCAAAATATTTTAGTGTATGTTGTAAGTTACTGAAAAATTCTGACAATTCAAAATCGATCAAAGATAAAAATTATTTGGGTCAGATTCGGATATGGACGGATCAATGGCCCATCTCCATCAAAAAATTCTCCACAGGTTTGGGAACAGGATACTTTGATATCTCCATTGGTTCAACTGCAATCCAATGACCAGGCCCGGGTACGCTGTTGCTTTCAAGTTTGACAGAATAGAATCTGATGTGCAGTCGCTGGTGTGTCAATAAATGAATCTTTTCCGGATAAACGGATTCGATGTTAATGGAAGTGTTTTTGAAAAGTTCTTTCCACGCAAGGCTGGTTATTACCTCTTCGGGTGAACTCGGTCCTGTTGTTTCGATTACTGGGAACTGGAACAAATTCCGCCAGATATCCTTGTCGTTCCTCTTCTCCAGAAAAAGGTTGTTTTTGTCGTGAAGATAGATGAAGTTTAGGTAACGTTCTTTTTGCTTTGTCTTTTTTGATTTGACCGGAAACCTGTCAATGCATTGATTTTCGTATGCAAAGCATTTTGTGTGAAGTGGGCAGTCCGGGCAGAGTGGACGAGAAGGCAAACATTGAATGGCGCCCAATTCCATAATTGCCTGGTTGGAGTCTCCGGGTCTGTCAGGATCCAGCAGCAGTTGGGCAAGCCGGTAAAACTCCTTTCTACCTGCAGTTGAATCAATGGCCGTTGAGATCCCAAAAAGACGCGAAAGGACGCGGTATACATTACCGTCCACCACGGCATAGGGAAGACCAAAAGCAATGGATGCTATGGCTGCAGCCGTGTAATCGCCTATCCCTTTCAGTTTTTTGATGGTGTGATAATCGGCAGGAAATATCCCATTGAACGAATTCTGAATGGTTTTTGCAGCATGGTGCATATTTCTTGCGCGGGAATAGTAACCCAGCCCTTGCCATGCCTTTAAAACCTCCACTTCAGGGGCATTTGCCAAAGAGGGAACATCGGGAAACAGCCGGAGAAAGTTGTGATAATAATCAGTTCCCTGTTGAATCCTTGTCTGCTGTAATATCACCTCAGAAACCCATATATGGTAGGGCTCGCAACCATCCCGCCAGGGAAGATCCCGTTTTGTATGGTTGTACCAAACTGTCAACGCTTTACGATATCCCTCCATTTCGAATCAATTTTGTTAAAAAAACAACGAATAAGCAAAAAATATTGGCTAAGATGATATTAGTTAAATCAAAAGCTATATATTTGTGCACCGAAATTTGGGATAAAGTTAAATCAAAAATAAAGTTAAATCATTAAAATTTCTTACAATGACTAAAGCAGATATCGTAAACGAGATTTCAAAAAGCACAGGTATTGAGAAGCTTACTGTTCAAAAAGCAGTTGAAGCATTCATGGACACCGTATCAGGCTCATTGGCTGATGGTAACAATGTTTATCTCCGTGGTTTCGGTAGTTTTATCGTAAAAAAACGTGCAGAAAAAACAGCGCGCAACATTTCTCGTAATACAACTATCATTATTCCGGAACACAACATTCCTTCTTTCAAGCCTGCCAAAACTTTCGTAGGTCGCGTTAAAAACAACGTGAAGTAATTTTCATTTTAAAAAGTATTGTTATGCCAAGCGGTAAGAAGAGAAAAAGACATAAAATGGCCACACACAAGCGTAAAAAACGCTTGCGCAAGAATCGTCACAAAAAGAAAAAATAGGCTTTTTGTAACGCCTTGATAAAATATACAAAACCTAAAGTGCGCATGTGCTTTAGGTTTGTTGTATTTATTAGTTTCAATTAAATAAAATGAGTAAACAGCATGAGCAATGAGTTGATTATTGACGTAGCGTCCTCTCATGTCGAAATTGCTTTACTCGAAAACAAAAGACTTGTAGAACTCAACAGGGAAAGTAACGATGTTAAATTTCAGGTTGGTGATATTTACCTTGGAAAGGTAAAGAAGATCATGCCGGGTTTAAATGCTGCTTTTGTCGATGTTGGCTACGAGAAAGATGCGTTCTTACATTATTTGGATTTGGGACCACAATTCCAGACGCTAAACAAGTTCCTCAAATTGGCTGCCGCCAAAAAAATCAAGTTGACGCCTTTTCCGAAAATAAATCCGGAACCGGATATCAACAAAGACGGCAAGATCAATGAGGTCCTTAAAGCCGGTCAAACTATTCTGGTGCAGATTGCCAAAGAACCCATTTCAACCAAAGGGCCCCGATTGACTTCTGAAATTTCGGTGGCAGGTAGAAACATGGTCTTGGTACCTTTCAGTGACAAAATTTCTGTATCCCAGAAAATTGAAACGACGGAAGAAAAAACCCGTCTGAAAAAATTAATCCAGAGCATCTGCCCCAAAAACTATGGGGTCATTGTTCGGACAGCGGCTGAAGGGAAAATGGTAGCAGAGTTGGACCAGGAGTTGAGGCGACTGATTGCTAAGTACGAAAATGGACTTAGCAAGCTCGAAAAACAGGTCGTTCCTTCGCTGGTACTTGGTGAAACCGATCGTACAATCTCTTTGATCAGAGATGTTTATAGCAACGATTTTACCAACATCTACATCAACGATGAGGATGCTGCTGCTGACGCTAAAGAGTATGTGGGTACCATCGATTCCGAGAAGAAAAAGATGGTCAGGTATTACAACGGTAAAATGCCGATCTTCGAATATTTCGGAATAGACAAACAAATTAAGGCATCTTTTGGAAAAACAGTCTCCTTTAAAAGCGGGGCTTACCTGATCATCGAACACACGGAAGCGTTCCACGTTATTGATGTCAATAGCGGAAATCGTTCCAAAACAGGAGATCAGGAAACCAACGCATTGGAGGTAAATCTGGCCGCCGCCGAAGAGATCGCACGTCAACTGCGACTTCGCGACATGGGGGGAATTATCGTGATCGATTTTATCGATATGCACGGTAATGAGAACCGCCAGAAAGTTTTCGATAAAATGAAGGAAGTGATGTCTTCCGACAGAACCAAACACAATATACTCCCATTGAGTAAATTCTGTTTGATGCAAATAACACGGCAACGTGTAAGACAAGAGATGGCGATCGAAACGGAGGAAAATTGCCCCGTTTGCAAAGGTACTGGGAAGGTAACACCTACCTTGCTTTTCATCGAGGAGATCGAACAGAGGGTTAGGTACATTTTTGAAGAACTTCAGAAAAAAAGCCTGACTATTGAACTTCACCCTTTTGTGGGCGCTTACCTGACCAAGGGGTTTATCTTTTCCAAAGCATGCAAATGGCGATGGAAATACCATAAAAGCATAAAGATCGTAGAGATGAATTCAATGAGTTTTCTCGGATCCAAATACTACGATGAACACCATGATGAGATCATCATTTGATCAAATACTTCAAGGAGACCCGCTCAAATAGCTGAGCGGGTTTTTTTATATCATAAATTACCCTGGAAGAAATAATAATATATTAACACCCGAAGTTGTGGTATTGGAAGAGATTTTCTTTAAGTTTGAACAATTGGTATATCAGACTATCCAACCGTTATAATTGTCAATTGCCCGCCCTTGCCTTGTTGCAGGGTTCTTTGTCATTTTTCAGTTCCTAAAAAAGTGAAGTTATGCATGAAGGTATTCTATTCTGGAATGTTGACACTCAGTTTGATTTCATCGAACCTGCCGGGAAATTGTATGTGAAAGGTGCAGAAAAATTGAAGCCTGTATTGGGGAGAATCACAAATTTTGCTGCCGAAAATCACATCCGTGTGATCAATAGTTGTGATTTTCACCTGATTAATTCTTCGGAATTATCACAAAATCCTGATTTTAAAACCTCCTTTCCTGAACATTGTATGGCGGGTACCTTTGGGGCAGAGTTTATCCCGGAAACCAAACCTGTTTTACCGGCTATTGTGGATTGGATGAGTCAATTGGCTATATTGCCCTACCTGGCCAATGCAAAACAATTCAGGAATATCGTGATCCGGAAGGATGCTTTCGATGTCTTCGAAGGAAATCCATATACAGAACAGATCCTGAATTTGTTACATCCCGAAAAGATTTTTGTTTATGGCGTTTCGACCAATGTTTGCGTAGATAAAGCCGTATGCGGCCTGGCAGAAAGAGGTTACAATGTCTATGTTTTTGAGGATGCCATCAAAGAGCTGCCCAAAATCCCACTTCCGTATAAACACTGGAAAGAGTTGGGGGTGAAGATGATAGATTTTAACAATATCAAGAAATACCTCTAATACTTTTCGTGCCGGTCCATCTCGCGTTGTGCATCTTTGTCCTTGAGGGTCTGTCTTTTGTCGTAGGTATGTTTTCCCTTGGCCAGGGCGATTTCCACCTTTACCAGCCCCTTGTCGTTGAGAAACAACCTGATGGGAATGATGGTCAGGCCATTCTCCTTCACTTTGCGCTCCATTTTGTTCAGCTCCTTTCTGTTCAAAAGTAGTTTGCGTTCACGCAAAACCTCGTGGTTGTTGCAGGTACCAAAATCGTAAGCCGAAATAGAGAGATTCTTGATCAGCATCTCATTGTTCACAAAATGGCAGTAGGCATCGTTCATGCTTACTTTCCCCAACCTGATAGACTTTATCTCTGTTCCCAGGAGGACGATCCCGGCAACGAATTTTTCAATAAATTCGTAGTCGAAACTGGCCCTTTTGTTGCGGATGTTGATGATATGCTGGAATGCTGTTTTCATTTGTGCAAAAATAGCAAAAGGGGACGACAAAAATGTTTGAAATGTTTGAGGGGTTTGAAATGTTTAAAAAGTCATGGCATTTCCCTTCAACGCTTCGACAGTTCAGGGACCGGTAACATTTCAAACAATTTAAACCCTTCAAACATTTCAAACATTTTATGAAATACGACATGCTCACCATTCTTGGCCCGACGGCTACCGGGAAAACCCAACTGGCAGCAAGTGTAGCTCATCAGTTGAATGGAGAGATCCTTTCAGCCGATTCGCGTCAGATTTACCGTGGGATGGATATCGGCACAGGGAAGGACCTTGCCGATTATGTGGTAGAAGGAAGGTTGGTACCCTATCATTTGATTGATTTGGTGGAAGCCGGAACGCAATACAATGTTTTTGAATTCCAAAGAGCCTTTATCCATGCTTACCAGGATGTGCGCAAAAGGGGCAGGTTTCCGGTATTCTGTGGCGGAAGTGGATTGTACCTTGAGGCGGTACTGAAAGGTTACAGGTTAACCCAGGTACCCTCAGATAAGGCCAGACGAGAGGAGTTGTCCCAATTGTCGCTTGATGAGTTGGCCACTCTTTTAAAGGGCTACAAAACCGTTCACAACAGCAGTGATACCGAGACCAAAAACAGGGCCATCAGGGCGATTGAGATTGAAGAATACCTGATGCTCCACCCCGAACTTGATTTTGAATTTCCGGTCATCCATTCGCTGATAATAGGTGTTCAATATGATAGGGAAACGCGTCGGGAAAGAATTACCAGACGGTTGAAACAACGGCTGGAGGAGGGATTGGTAGAGGAGGTGGAAGGACTGCTGGCGAAAGGCCTGTCTCCTGAAGATCTGACCTATTATGGCCTGGAATACAAATTTTTGACATTGTATTTGACCGGTGAACTGACCAAATCAGAGATGTTTGAACGCCTTAACATTGCCATACACCAGTTTGCCAAACGTCAAATGACCTGGTTCAGGAAGATGGAACGGGAGGGTTTTGAGATTCACTGGCTGGATGGGTTTATGCCGATGGAGGAGAAGGTTGAACTGATAATGAAGTATTTAAAGTGACTAAAGTGACTAAAGTGAACTAAAGTGCCTAAAGTAATTCGGGGATGCAATAATGAAGCCAAAGTTGGGAGTTCTAACTTTAGTCACTCTAGTCACTTTAGTTCACTTTAGTCACTTTTCTGAAAACTATTGTTGTTTCAAATTATACCCCTAACTTTACAAAAAATTGTCACATGAATATTATCATAAAAACCGCCGAGCAGATTGAGGGAATCAGGAAAAGTTCCAGGCTGGCCGGCGAAACATTAAAATATATCGAGCCTTTTGTCAAAGAGGGAGTTTCTACTGAATACCTTGATAATATGATTCATCAGTTCATGGTTGAAAGAGGCGCGGTACCAGCTACCCTCGATTACAACGGGTTTCCCAAATCCTGTTGTATTTCATTGAATGAAGTGGTTTGTCATGGCATTCCATCACCCAATACAATCCTTAAAAACGGAGATATTCTCAATGTGGATGTTACCACGATTTTGGACGGCTACTATGGCGATACCAGCAAGATGTTTACAGTCGGGGAATGTTCAGACGAGGCCTTGAAGTTGATTCAGGCAACAAAGCAGTGCTTGAACCTTGGGATTCAGCAAGTTTTTCCGGGAAATTATTTTGGGAATATTGGCTATTTTATCAACAGGTACGCAACTGCCCAGGGATTCAGCGTGGTGTACGAATTTTGCGGACATGGTGTTGGGATAGACTTTCATGAAGATCCCCAGGTCGACCATGCAGCCCGCAAAAACAGCGGCCCAAAAATGAAGCCGGGAATGATTTTTACCATTGAACCGATGATCAACGAGGGGAAACCCCGTGTTAAAGTGGATCAGTTGGATGGTTGGACGGCCCGTACCGTGGATGATAAACTATCAGCTCAATTTGAACACACGCTTCTAGTGACCGAAACTGGTTGCGAAGTACTCACGGATGTTGCCGGGGAATTTCCAGTCACCTGATTTGTTTTGAAAGATTATCGGTCCCTGAGCCTGTAGAAGGGAGTTGTTTGAAATGTTTGAAAAGTTTGAAGGGTTTGAAATGTTACTGAATGCGACATTTCAAACCCTTCAAACTTTTCAAACCCTTCAAACAATATTATTTGTTTTGTTTCTGGGCGATCTTTTCGAGTTTGTTGAGATCTTCCACCTTGAAATTCCCGAAGAAGGAGATCAGAAGTGAAGAGTTGTTGTGGTCTCCCTTGTTACCAATCACGATGTGGCATTCGGTGACTATTTTCCCATTCCCTTCGATCCAGAATTCAGCATCATCGTTTGGCTTTTCATCCTTGGGGCGCACCTGTTCGTAACGCATTGAACTCAGCTCTTTGGAGATATCCTGTGAAAAATGTTTCAAGCTACCCTTTTCCTCGTTGTAAATCAGAATACGAAATTCCTGAAAATCGCCGGTGATCTTTTTGCCCTCCTCGTCCAGGTTGAGGTTCATGGCATCAATCATCGATTTAGAAAAGGTGAAGTAAGTTACACCGGTCTCTTTTTGATAGCGGTCGTAGATCTTTTGTGATTTGGTTTGCCCGAATCCGGACAGAAATGAAAGCAGCATGGCAACCAGTATGCCAATTCGATAAAAGAAGGTCATGGTTTTACTTTTTTACAGGTTTTACATTAGGGATTGCTCTGTTTACAAGGGTAAGGCCATCCGGTTTCATGGTCCAGTATTTGTTGACCATGTCGTCGTCGTAGGTGTCAGATGTGTTTCTAACATCATGAAGGATGGGTTTTACCGATTCATCTAGATAGATTGTTTTCCCTTCCGGGATATATAATTTCAGGTTGACGCGTTGATTTCGCCAGATTTTGGGAAGCAGGTAGGAGCTTTGAACGTTGATCATGGAATCTTTCAGTTGGTAATTGAAGAGAACCTCCTCCGCATTTTGTCTGGCGCTGGAAATAGATGTTCCCCTTGAAATCTTATTGATCAGCAGGTTCATCTCCTTGTCGTCACTCTTCTCGATCCTCAGTTCGGGAATACCGATGACGACATCCGCATCATTGAGCGTGCCAATCCTGAAGCGTTCAAAATTCAGGTCCGGATCGATGATGGCATCCAGGTCCTTCTCTGCCTGGTCTTTCTTTGCACTGATGTAAATGGTATCCGATGCCGTGGTCAATTTCTCCGAATGGGTAACCGTTGCCTGTTTTTGGAATTCTCCCAATGTGTTGCTTCCGCTGATAATCAGGATGATAATTCCTACGACAAATAATCCGGCAAAGATGGATCCAAATATATGGTTGCGCGATTTGACCCTGAAGATCATTTTGATCCCAGCGTAGATGAGCATCACCAGTGGAATACCGATTACCAAGGCAATGCCGACTGTCATCCATGATAATGTTGCGCCCGGAGTATAAAGGTGTTCCATAAAATTAAATCCGTTGTTGAAAGGCATCAGGCCAACGATATGGTGGGAGGCAAACAGCAGCGCAAAAAGGATTATCAGACATACGGCACCGACGATCAGAAATGGTAAACCAATGATGACGAGCATGATTGTTCCAAGGATTTTTAATACAGAGAGGAGGGTGTCGCCAACCTCGCGAACATTGCTTCTACCCTGCGCGTAGGCAGGGTGGGAGCGGTAATTCCGAAAATTCTCTTTCACATCCTGCATCTCCTCCTTGATGGATTTTGAAATGTTGTCGATGTTCACCTCTTCGCCCTTCATCTCCAGACGCTGGGCGGTGCTGTAAGCTTTTGGCACCACGATCCACAAAACCAGATAGACGAGGACACCGCTTCCGCCCAGGAAGAAGATCAGTACAAATAGGATTCGTATGATGACTGGATCTATGGCAAAGTAGGCTCCCAATCCACCGCAGACGCCTCCCAGCACCTTGTCATCAGGATCCCGGTAGAGTCTTCTTCCGCCAGTTTGGTAGAATTTCCTCCCCGATGATGGTTGTTTTTCCTCCTCCTCGTTGGAAATAGCTTCGGGAGTTCCCATAATCACGATTACCTCATTTACATGGTCAAGGTTGATTACTTCACCGCCGTTTTTAATTTTTTCGGTAAAGATCTCTGCGATTCTGGTTTCGATGTCTTCAACAATCTCTTTGGCTTCGGCATCATTCCCAAAATGTCGGGTGATCTGGGTCAGGTAAGCGTACAATTTTTCATAGGCATCGTCGTCGATGTGGAAAACCGATCCGCTCAGGTTGATGGTTAATGTCTTTTTCATTTTCTTGTTGTTTATCTTAGTTTTTTATCTTTTCAATATATTCTATGCTCATGACAGTTAGAGGTTAATGCTACCCCTACTTTATCCTTTTAACTTTATCCTTTATCCTTTTTCCCTTCATCATTCACCTTCAATTGTTGGATAGCCTCCACCAATTCTGACCAGGAAACTTCCAGTTCTGTCAAAAATGTTGCACCGACCGGTGTCAGTTCGTAGTATTTGCGTGGCGGACCCTGCAGTGACTCTTCCCAACGATAGGAGAGGTACCCGTCGTTTTTCAGCCGGGTAAGCAAAGGGTAGAGCGTACCCTCCACAACAATCATTTGCGCCGCTTTCAACTCGCTGATGATATCAGAAGCATACAGCGGTTTTTTGGAGAGGATCAGAAGTATGCAATACTCCAGGATACCTTTCCTCATCTGTGCCTTTGAATTGTCTATGTTCATTTTTCCTTCAATTAAACTGTTTCGAAATAGCAATGCACTACTTTTTGTCTAATATGTATCCATATGGTACTTTTCATTACACTGAAGTAGGTGATACAAATATATATATTTATTATGGTACTATGCAAGACATAGTACCATAATTTTTTAAAATATTATTTATGTATCAGAAAATCACTTATATAATAATCAACAAAAGAATGTTTTGAAGTGATTTTTGTGAAAAATATTTGATAAAATATTTTTTAAGACAGGAAAGATCATCGATTAATGATCGAATTTTAGGGTAGGAGTGCATTGTTTTTTTGTGATTTTTCGCGGATCTTGATCCATTAATTGCCACTGGCTTCAGCCAGTGGGCAAGGGTGTGGAATGTGACAGGGCCTTAGCCAAACCAAGTCATTATTTGGCTAAAGCCGGGAAAACCGCTCTGCATCTTGTCCGCCAGTTAAAACTGGCTGCTATTTATGTGGGAATGCCCAGCGGACATAAAAACAACAAACCCAACTCCTGGTAAGGAATTGGGTCTGTTGATATAGCGGTTTCCCGGTAAGGGAGGGATATTAGACTGTTTTTGAAGATCTCTTGCGTTCTATTTCGCTTAGTTTGATCTTTCTCAAACGAATGGATTTTGGGGTGACCTCTACATACTCGTCCTTCTGGATGTATTCGAGCGCCTCCTCCAAACTGAATTTGATGGCCGGGGAAAGCCTGATTTTATCATCGGAACCGGAAGCGCGCATGTTGGTGAGCTTCTTGGGTTTCGTCAGGTTGAGCACCAGATCGCCCTCGCGGTTGTTTTCCCCGCAGACTTGACCTTCGTAGATCTCATCCTGCGGTTCGATAAAGTAACGGCCCCTGTCCGAAAGTTTGCCGAGTGAGTAAGCAAATGCTGTTCCAGTCTCCATGGCGATCAGAGAGCCATTTACACGGGTCTCGATCGGTCCTTTGAATTTATCGTAGTGGAGGAAACGGTGCGACATGACCGCCTCGCCTTGTGTGGCGGTGAGCAGATTGGTACGCAAACCGATAATTCCCCTGGAGGGTATATGAAATTCGAGGTGGGTGCGGTCGCCTTTGTGTTCCATGTTGATCATTTCTCCTTTGCGGCGGGTGACGAAGTCAATGGCGGTGCCGGCCATCTCTGCAGGAAGGTCAACATCGAGCAGTTCGATCGGTTCGTTGCGCTCTCCGTGAATCTCCTTGTAGAGAACCTGTGGTTGTCCGACCTGCAGCTCATACCCTTCGCGTCGCATGGTCTCGATCAGAACCGAAAGGTGCAACACGCCCCTGCCGTTTACATTCCACGAATCGGCCGAATCGGTTGGTTCGACACGCAGGGCCAGATTTTTCTCCAACTCGCGTTCCAAACGTTCGTGGATGTGGCGGCTGGTGACATATTTTCCCTCTTTGCCGTAAAAAGGCGAATTGTTGATGGTAAACAACATACTCATGGTTGGCTCATCAACATCGATCGGATCGAGCGCTTCGGGATTTTCATAGTCGCAGATGGTATCCCCGATTTCAAAATCATCGATGCCGACAAGGGCACAAATATCCCCGTTGAGGGCCGTGGCTACCTTTTCGCGGCCCAAGCCGGTAAAGACATGCAACTCTTTGATTTTGGAGCGGGTGATGGTCCCATCCCTTTTGACCAATGAAACGTTTTGACCCTCTTTTACCTCACCACGGTGAATACGGCCTATCGCGATCCGTCCGATGTATTTGGAGTAGTCGAGCGAGGTGATCAGCATCTGGGGTGTTCCCTCATTTTCAGGAGGGGCAGGGATATGTTCCAGGATGGCATCGAATAGTGGCTCAATCGAAGTGGTAGGACTTTTCCAGTCGGTACTCATCCAGCCTTGTTTGGCCGAACCATAAATGGTGGGAAAATCAAGTTGTTCTTCCGTTGCATCGAGGCTGTACATCAACTCAAATACCTGTTCATGAACAACGTCGGGGCGGCAGTTGGGCTTGTCGACTTTGTTGACGACAACGATGGGTTTCAATCCCAGTTCGATCGCTTTTTGAAGTACAAACCGTGTTTGCGGCATGGTACCCTCAAAGGCATCCACCAACAGCAACACACCGTCGGCCATGTTCAGCACCCGTTCAACCTCTCCGCCAAAGTCGGAGTGACCCGGGGTATCAATGATATTAATCTTAACTCCTTTGTACACCACCGATACGTTTTTTGCCAGGATGGTGATCCCTCTTTCGCGTTCCAGATCGTTGGAATCCAGTATTAATTCACCCGGATTTTGGTTGGAACGAAAAATGTTGGAATGCATGATCATCTTGTCTACCAGGGTAGTTTTACCGTGGTCGACGTGGGCAATGATGGCTATGTTTCTTATTTTTCGCATTTTACTAATTTGGCTGCAAAGATAGTCATTAATTCAGGGCTATGATCAAGGCTGCAAGATCATTCTGTTAAATTTACATTACCCTGGAAATTAAGGATAAAGGATAAAGATAAAAGGATAAAGGATAAAGTCAAAAGGATAAAGTGGGATACGTGCAGGGGCTGGTTTTGTTACGTTGGGGATAAAATAGATGGCCAAAGGGGTGATGATCTCTTATGCAACAAAAAATTTCACGCGAAGGACGCAAAGGCAATCGCAAAGAACGCAAATGGCTTCCATCACCGTAGTCCCCTAATTTACTTGCCCTGAGCTTGTCGAAGGGTTCTTTTAACTTTATCCTTTATCCTTACTGTAGCACGAAGTGATAGGTTATTGTCCCCTTCTGGAATACCGGAGCATTATTATCAACATTGAATTTGGCTTCCCTTGCCGCTTTCTTTGCTGCTTCAACCAGGTCGGGATCGCTGGACGTGGATCCGAATATCCCACCGCGGACATTAGAAACTTTGCCCAGTTTGTCGACAGTCACTTCAATAACTACGATTCCACTCTCATTTCCTGGATAGTCAGGCTTTGGCAGATAACGAACCCGACCAGATAAATTGTTGGAGATATTAATCCCGGCACCTCCGCCCGGTCCGTATCGTTTGACTCCGGGCTGTCCGTTGGGATCACCCTGGTTGCCGGGCCCATAGGTTATACCTTCGCCTTTCGAGGTAGATCCATTGTCGGTGAGGCCACCTCCAAAGGCGTTTTTAACCCTCGAATTGATGTTTCCAATCATTTGTTCTTGCTTCAATTTTTGCTGAAGTTTCTGATCTTCTGCCTGCTGCTGAGCAAGCTTTTCGCGCTTTTGCTGCTTTGCAATTTCTATGGAGGGGTCAGGCTTCTTCTTCTCTACAACTTTCTTCTCAACCTTTGGTGAAGTATGCAGTGCTATTGAAGGTTCATGTTCCTGTGTCAGGAGGTTTTCCGGTTTTATCTCAGCTTGTTTGAGTTTGATGGCAGGTGTATTGGTTGCTTTCTGAGAAGCCTGCACGGGAGGTTTGTAGAGGTTGTCATTTTTGGAATAGACGGCTGAAGGTTCCTCTTCCCCTTTCCCGGTTTCGGAATAGCCAAAATCGACCAACAAACCCTCGTCGGCCTGGAACTTCATATCAACCGACAGCTTGAGCATCAGCAAAAAGATGAGAATTCCGCCGTGGACCAATAAAGTATAGATGATGCCGTTTCTTTGGCTTACAGATAGTGTCATAAATCAGGACTCTTAATAGAACCGTTTGACCAATTGCTGATGTTTCCCGGAAGGAAAATTCAAATGGCCATGCACAAAAATAGAAATTTATATCATCCGCAACCAATTTGTTTCAGGAGATTTCGATAATTGACCGGGCAGACTATCTTCTGCTTCAGTGGGATTCGTTGTTTACCTCCGTCTGTTTTTCCCGGATGGCAGGATCAAATCCGGCAGGTTTCAATTTCTTTCGGTTTTTTTCGTTTCTGGGGTGGAACAAATCGTAAAAGGAGTTGAAACTTTCGCGGTAGGAGAAACCAAGACCTTGCTTGTAAGGCGCCGTATCGTAGGTCATGTCTGTGTTTGCCCTGTTGTAAGCCTTGAGTTGCAACTTTCCCGATTTAATTAATTTGATGAAGAGTTCAATTTCACCCAAAACCGTGTTGTTGTTGGTGGTCTGCAAATTGCTGTTGTTGCCGATGTTGCCGTTGATGGTGACGCGGTCGTTGAAGATCTGGGTACTGAGGGCAAGTTCCATTTGGTTGGTATTAACCTGATCCCCTGGTTTATAGTTGAATCCCACATCAAAATTGGAGCTGATCTGTGACAGCCAGTTGGAAAGCTGGTTCGAGAGCATTTCGGAGGTTGTGGCCCCCACGAGCGAACCGGTATTGTTCTGTGAATCGGTTCTTCCGCGTATGTATTCCGGGGTATAAAACTGACCAATGAGCATCAGCGCCAGCATTTGACGGTTGATATCATCCTGGGTACTGATAAATTGTTGCAATTCATCTTTGGTTCTTTCGTCGGCTGTGGGAAATAGGATATCAAATTTAAGGACTGGGTTCAACAGCCTCCTGGAGAGATTGATTTTGCATTCAACGGGAATCCTTCCCGTATTTTCATTCTTGTAGGTGTCAACCAGCAGATCTTTGACCGAAGCCTTCAGGTTGTAAACGGCGTTCAAATCCACAATGGCTTCATAAGGATCTCCGTTCCAAGTAATTGTCCCTCCCTCTTCCAGTTTGAATTTTTTGCCGATGACGTTTTGAAGGGTAAATAGGTAATCTCCCTTGTCGATGATATAGTTTCCAAACATGGTAAAATCACCCTGTTTGTCATAGACCATTCGCAGGTTGCCCGAACCCTGTCCTGAAATAACATCTCCCAGGGTCGAGTTGAAAAGGATCTGAATTTTAGCTGCAGGTGTCGCGGCAATGTTGAGGTTCATCTCAAAAAAGTCGTTTTCGGGCTCTTCCGGGGGAGCGGCTTTTTCAGTGATTTTCTTGCTCTTGTCAACAAACCGGATAAAATTATTTTCGGCGGCAGATACCGGTGTTTCCAATGGAATGACAATGTTGGTGCCATCTTCCGTCCTGACATCCATGTCCAGTTTTATCTGTTCTCCGGCCCCCGTAATAAGAACATCGCCACTGCAATGGGCCACACCATAAAAGAGCGAGTTATCGGCCAGGGTGGTTCGCAATGCCTCAATTTTTTTCGTTTTCAATCCGATATGGTACTTCAGGTTGCCAAACATTTGGTGGGTGATGAAGCCGTCCAATAGCGCTGTATTGTTTTGACTGTCTTTCAGGGTTATCTTCCTGAAAACGATCGAATCGTGCGAAAATTCAATGGGATGGTTGAAGGTATAGGCCACTTTTGTATAATCAATACCTATCCTGGCACCTTTCACATCAACCTTACCAATGAAACATGGATTTGAGAAGGTACCGGTAATTGCAACAGATCCATTCCCCTTTCCGCTTACACCATTTGAGAAACTCTGCAGAAAAGGGAAAATGGTTTCAAGGGAAAAGTTGGTCAATTGCGCCTTGTAATTTAGTGAGTCTGACACTGAGGAGTAAAATCCTTTGATGAGCAGGGAGGTAGTGTCATTTTTGTTCAACCGGATGGAAGAGTACAATCGTTTCTCTCCGTCATTCCAGTAGTTATCGAACGCAATATCGCCAAAATGGTTTTTATCGAAATGGAAGTTTTTGATAGTCAGGTTGCTGTTTAGAAACATTGAGTTGTTGATATCAGCAACTTCAGTCGTTCCACCCAACAATCCCTCGATGCCAATTTTCTGTTTGGAGATCAGGTCGAAAAATCCAAGATTTATGTTGCGGGTTTCAATCTTTAATTTATCAGACGGATTGTTGGTGAGCTTACCATCTATTCGGAAGAACTCATCCTTGTGGTGCAGATTGAAGTTGCTGACATCAAACCTTGTTGAATCGAAATGGATCTTACTGCTTTCGAAATGCCACAATGTGTCAGAAACCAGAATATTGGATGGCTTGATGGTAAAATCGGCCATTCTGAGCCCCTCGCTGTTTTTTGAGAAGAGTCCTTCCATATCAATTTTACCGCTGTAGGTATGGTCGTTTTTTGTTCCCCAGCCAAAGGAGGTCTGCAAAGTATCGTTAAACAGGGCATTGTCTAACGAGACATTCTCCAGGCTATAGTTACTCCCCAGCGATGCCTCATTCATCCCCAGTTTAAGCAGCCATCGGTTTCCATCGTTGCGGGATGAAAAACTGAGCCCTTTGGAGTGGTAGTTGCGGAAGGATAAATCTTCTGCCTTGCAATCGAAAATCAGGCTCTTTTTGTTGGAATTAATTTCTCCTTTCATGTAAAACGGGGAGTTGGGCACCAGGTCGGGCATGAAGAAATAGGTGATCAATTCTGGCTTTTTGATGTTGACGTCAAAACTGAATACATTGCTTCCCGGCGCTCCCTCTTTGTCAAAGGGAAGATCGGCGGATGGAAGATAGTACTGCAAGTAGTCCCGGATGGTAAGCTCAATCTCCAAAAGTCTGTATTTACCTGATATATCTACATCAGCGATATCCGACCTCATGGTAATGGTATTCCGGTCTGTCGAATTGGTTGTACTAAGGTTAAGCGCCTTAACATCAAATATTTTTCCTTCACGCGATAATTTCATTTTGTGAAGGTCTATCGATCCGTTCAGCTCATCGATGTTCTTGCCGGTAAAGTTGGCATCCATGTCGAAGGAGCAGATGGCATCCTTGTGAAGCTGATCGATCCCGAGCACATACAAGTTGGCAGTTTTGACTGTTGAGGAAAAGTCGAAGACCGGGACTTTACTGCCGAGATCGGCTTTCCCGGAGAATTTTAACCGCAACTTATCATCGTTGACGGTAATTTGTCCATCGTAACTCTTGTTGCTGGCCGTTCCGTTCATGTAAATAGAATCGATCCGGTTGTTGTTGTAATAGACACTGTCGATATTTCCCTTCACCGTCGCGTTGAACCTGGTATCTTTTTTGTTGACAACCACTTCCGTATGAAGCGTTACCTCGCCCAAAGGATCAAAACCCAGAAACTTGCCTATTTTGAATGATTTGGCGTCCAGTTTTCCGTTGAATGATAGTGCACCGGAGAGGCTGGGGGCAATGGCAATATCCGTAGATAAGGAGCCCAGGTCCCCGTTTAAATTTCCATAAGCAACAAAATCTGAAGGAAAGCCGCTGAAGGTTCCCTGGTAGGTCAGGTTCAGGTTATCCAGCATGGATTCCGGGATCTTGGGATATCGTCGTGCCGCGCCATCCGGCATCCTGATCATGGAAAAATCGTTGAAATTAAATGTATTGTTGTAGAATTTCAGAAAGATATAGGTGTTCTGCCAATCGGGTAATCCCTTGAGTTCCAGATCGGCATTGAAGGAGGTTTTCTTCCCCACACGGAAGTTCAGCTTTTTAAATTTTATGTTGTCAATGGTTCCGTTGACATTCCCTGAAAAGATGACCGGTTCGTTCATTCCCCACAAATCGGGAATGAAATAGGCGAGATCAGCGATTGAAATAATGGATTCAGAGAGATTACCATCGTAATCGTACTGGAAGGCCAAAGGTAGTTCCTCAGTTTTTTTAATGTTGGAAAGTTTATCCAGGACAACACTTTTTCGGTGTGTGACCTTCATGGAATCCGAAAAGATATTTGAATGAGGGGTAATCAGGGCAAATTTATTCATGTGCATTCCTGCTGAATCGAGCTGTGCGCTGAATGTCATATTTTGCATGGCGAAGCCCGATTTTTCAACGAAGGAGGCATTGTCGAGCAGCATGGCAATGGATGAGGGCCCCCTTTTGACATGAACAAGAGAGAAATTTAACTTCTGAATTGCCAGATCATTCAAATTAATTCCTTCGTGAGAGATGGTATCCGCATAGGGTTTTTTGAACTGAATCTCTCCATCCCTGACAAACAGGTTGTTAAAAGTTACATCCCAGGGTGAATTGTTTTGAACTGGAGGAGAAGCTTTGAGTGAGTCCAGAATAAATTGGAAGTTAGTACCAGTCGTATCCTGAAACAGACGGATCCGCGGTTGTAGAACAATGATGTTGTTCAGGTGTACACGACGACTTCCATATCTGATGCTATCGATCTCAAGCTTTAGCTGATCAATGTATACCAGTGTATCCCTTGATTGATCTTCAATAACAATTTTTTCAAGCGTAACATGGTCAAAGAAGGAGATATCTATTCCCCCTACTTTAATTCTTGTATTAAAAGTTTGTCCAACCTGTTCCATCAACCACCTGACAGCAACTGTCTGAACAGTCTTACTGCGAAAAGCCACATACAGAAGCTCCGGCAAAGCTATCAGCAAAATGGCTATGACAACAAATGCCCTAACCTTTTTTTTGATACCTTTGGACACGGATGGAATGGATGTTTGCTCTTCTGTCACGTGGGTTGAATATTAATTTTTTTCAAGGTCAATTATTCTTCCCTGGCATCCTTCGAAGATCGGGTTAGGATTGATATGATCCTTGCTTTTATGTGCTAAAAATAGTATTTTTTACCGAGTTGGAACGACACCTGAGGTAATCTGGGGAGGCAATTCTTATAGCAATAACAACCATTTGCGGAGTATGTTCAGTGGAAAGTTGTAAATGGAAAGTGGAAACTGACAAGTACAAAAAATATGGGTCAAAACAGAGACATCATTATTTTGGGAATAGAGTCCTCCTGTGATGACACATCCGCAGCTGTGATCCGAAACCAATTGATGCTGAGCAATGAAGTTGCAGGTCAGGCTGTTCATAGGGCGTATGGTGGCGTAGTACCAGAGCTGGCATCACGTGCGCACCAACAAAATATTATTCCGGTCGTTGATCAGGCCATTAAAAAGGCAGGTGTCTCACTGGATGAGATCAATGCGATTGCCTTCACAAGAGGCCCCGGACTGTTGGGCTCCCTGCTTGTTGGTACCTCTTTTGCCAAGGCATTCGCATTGGCAAGAAATATTCCTTTGGTCGAGGTAAACCATCTTCAGGGACATGTGCTGGCCCATTTTATCACGGAGAATCAGGTGGAGCACAACGAGCCCAAATTTCCATTTTTGTGCCTGCTGGTATCCGGAGGGAACTCCCAAATCATTATAGTCCGCGATTATCTGGAGATGGAGGTGATTGGCCAAACCATCGATGATGCTGCGGGAGAAGCCTTCGACAAATGCGCCAAGGTGATGGGTTTGCCCTATCCCGGCGGACCATTGATCGATAAACTTGCCACTGGGGGCGATCCAAAGGCATTTGTTTTTGCCAAGCCACGGATACCCGGATTGGATTACAGTTTCAGCGGATTGAAAACCTCATTTTTGTATCTTTTGCGGGACGAAACAGCTAAAAATCAAAATTTTATAGACGAGCACAAGGCGGATATTTGCGCTTCGATACAGTACACCATTATCGAAATTTTATTGTCAAAATTAAGGCTTGCTGCGGAACAAACAGGGATCAGGGAGATTGCTGTAGCAGGAGGTGTCTCGGCCAATTCAGGATTGAGGAGGGCTTTACTGGATGAAGCAAATAGAAATGGCTGGCAGATGTACATACCACCCTTTAAGTTTACGACCGACAATGCGGCAATGATTGCGATTACCGGTTATTACAAGTACCTGAAGGGGGAATTTGCGGCTCTGGATGCAGTGCCATTTTCGAGGGTCGTAATCGGGTAAAATCGAGAAAGATTTTTTTGCTTGTAAATATAACATATACAGCAAGATACGATTAAAATATATCACAACTGACGGGGTGACTCAGAGTCACCCCGTCAGTTGATTGAAAAATCATTCGAAATGAATAAGGAAAAATTTTCGTTCAGGAAAAGATGGATGAGCTTTGGATATGCTTTTAACGGGCTGAAGGTTCTGTTTGCGGAGGAGCACAATTCAAGAATACACCTGGTAGCTGCTGTTTTGGCCATAGCGCTCGGTTGGACGCTGAAGCTATCCCTGGCAGAATGGGTGGCTATCTCTTTGGTGATTGGCGCCGTATTTACCGCTGAACTTTTCAATTCGGCCATCGAAAACCTGGCCGATCATCTTGCCCCTCAAAAGAATGAAAAAATCAAAAAGGTGAAAGACATGGCCGCAGCAGCGGTGCTGGTTTGTGCCATTACGGCAGTAGCTGTAGCGTGTTTTATATTTCTTCCGAAGATTTGGGAATTGTTTGAAAAAGTTTGAAGAGTTTGGAAAGTTTGCCCTTCGGCTACGCTCAGGGACCGGTTCTCCGTTTCATCGTTTCCATGTTTCAAATTCACCCTTCGACTAGCTCAGGAACCGATTCTCCGTTTCATCGTTTCAATGTTTCAAATTCACCCTACGACAAGCTCAGGGACCGATTCTCCGTTTCATCGTTTCAATATTTCAAATTCACCCTTCGACCCTTCGACAAGCTCAGGGGAGTCCAAGCTCAGGGACCGATTTGTTGTCGTAAATCCTGAAACACTTCGACAGGCTCAGTGTCCATCTTTCCACATTCGCTTTTCCTAGGAACCATTAACATTTCAAACAATTTTTAAACCTTTCAAACAGACAAAAATCAAATAGCCGCAAGCAATTAGTTTTAGCTAATCACTTGCGGCTAATTTTTTTTTATTTTTAGCTTACCAGGCGAAAATCGGGTAATTCGCCATCATCTTGTTGACTTCGGCACGTACAGCCAGAATATTCTGTTCGCTGTCGGCATCCAGTAGGACACGATCGATCATTTCAACAATTAAACCCATTTGGGCCTCTTTCAAACCCCTGGTGGAAATAGCGGGTGTGCCCACACGTAATCCTGAAGTTAGGAAAGGTGAGCGGCTATCGAATGGAACCATGTTTTTGTTGATGGTAATATCGGCTAGAACAAGCGCGTTCTCCGCTTTTTTGCCGGTCAGGTCAGGGAATTTCGTACGCAGGTCGATCAGCATGGAGTGGTTGTCGGTTCCCCCTGAAATAACCTTGTACCCTTTGTCCATAAATGCCTGCGCCATCACTTTGGCATTTTTCTGAACCTGTTGCTGGTAGAGCTTGTATTCAGGAAGCAACGCCTCGCCAAAAGAGACCGCTTTTGCTGCAATGACGTGCTCCAGCGGACCACCCTGAATTCCCGGAAAGATGGCCGAATCGAGCAGACTGCCCATCATTTTGATCTCTCCTTTTTTTGTTGCATGACCCCAAGGGTTTTCGAAATCCTTGCCCAAAAGGATGATTCCCCCGCGAGGGCCGCGTAAAGTCTTGTGCGTGGTTGAGGTGACGATGTGCGCGTGTTTGAGTGGATTTTCGAGCAAACCAGCGGCAATAAGTCCTGCCGGATGTGCCATATCTACCATGAAGATGGCGCCAATTTTGTCGGCCAGTGTCCTGATACGGGCGTAATCCCACTCCCTCGAATAGGCTGAAGCGCCGGCAATGATAAGCTTTGGCTTTTCTGCCAGAGCCACCCGCTCCATCATTTCGTAATCTACCAATCCACTATCCTCTTTAACGCCATAGGCAACAGGATGATAGAGCAAACCTGAAGAGTTTACGGGTGAGCCGTGCGACAGGTGACCGCCATGAGAAAGATCCAATCCCATGAAAGTATCGCCTGGCTGAAGCACCGTCATCAGGACGGCCATGTTGGCCTGGGCGCCCGAGTGCGGCTGTACATTGGCATATTCGGCGTTGAAAAGCTTTTTTAACCGGTCGATGGCCAGTTGTTCTGCTTCGTCGACAAACTGACATCCGCCATAGTAACGGTGTCCCGGATAGCCTTCGGCATATTTGTTGGTCAGGCAGGAGCCCATGGCATCCATAACTTCCTGGGAAACAAAATTTTCGGAAGCAATTAACTCAATTCCGTGTAGCTGGCGGGCATTTTCTTTGGCGATGATGTCAAAAATCGCAGTATCTTTTCTCATGGGGGGATATTTTTGAATTAAGCGACAAAAGTACAACTTTCAAAACTAATGTGAAAATGAGAAAATGAGAAGATGAGAAGATGAGAAGATGAGAAAATGAGAAAATGAGAAAATGAGAAGATGAGAAGATGAGAAAATGAGAAGATGAGAAGATGAGAAGATGAGAAAATGAGAAAAAGGGAAGATGGAAAAGAAAATGTAGAGACAAATAGGTCATGAGGTATCAGAAATGTGAAAATTGACTTGATTAAATGGGAATCAATAAAATAGCGTTCCCATCTTCCCATTTTCTCATATTCCCATTTTCCTAATCTTCACGCTTCAGAGTCACTCTTCCGAGAAATTGACCAACATATCCCGGTAGGCATTGAATATTCTTGATTTGGAGATGAAGCCGACGTATTTTCCGTTGTGGACCACGGGAAGGTTCCAGGCGCCGCTTTCATTGAATTTTTTCATGACCATCTCCATCTTTTCGTCGTGGGAGATAATATCAGGCGACAAAACCATCAGTTCCGAAACTTTTTTGGAAGCATAGAGTTCCTTTTCAAACATGATTTCCCTGACATCGTCGAGCAGTACAATTCCTTTAAAATTGTTTTGATCATCCACAACCGGGAAGATGTTTCGTTTGGATTTCGCGATGATTTTGGCAAGTTCCCCAAGGGTTGTCTCCGGTTTGACGGTGAGCAGATCCTTTTCTATCACATTGTGCAGCCGAAGAAGGGTTAATACAGCCTTGTCCTTGTTGTGGGTGATCAAATCACCTTTCAATGCAAGACGTTTGTGGTAGATGGAGTGTGGCTCGATGGGCAGGGCGGTGAGGAAGGCAACGGCTGAAGTGATCATTAACGGAACCATAAGGCCAAAGCCACCCGATATCTCAGCAATCAGGAAGATGGCCGTCATGGGTGCGTGCATCACAGCGGCCATCATACCTGCCATTCCGGCCATGGCGAAGTTTTTTGCCGGTACCATCTCTCCATTGTAGTTCAGGATCAAAGAGATCAAATAGCCGGCAAGGCTTCCTAAAAAGAGGGTAGGGGCGAATATACCCCCGCTTCCTCCCGCCCCGTTGGTTGTGGCAGTCGCAACAATCTTTACCAGCATAATGGCCATAACCAGGAAAATCATTGCAAGTTTATCATCCCGGAAGTTAAAAAAGAAGGAGTTATTCACGATGTGGTGACCTAAATCATTGACAATTTGATTGATGATATTGTATCCCTCCCCCCAGAGCGATGGGAAAAGGAAAATCATCCCTCCCAAAGCCAAACCGCCGGTTGCAATCCTGAGTAATGGACTCCTGATTTTCTTTAAGCTGTTCTCAATTAACAGGTTTCCCCTTGAGAACAGCACGGAGAACAAGCCGCAAAAGATGCCCAGTAAAATGTACCAATGAATGTTCGTGACTTTGAAGGCATGGTCAATCTGGAAATTCAGTTCATATCCCGATCCCATCAGGAAATAGGCCAGTGATGCAGCAGTTGCAGCAGAAATCATCAGCGGTAAAAGGGATGCCATGGTCAGGTCGAGCATCAGCACTTCGATGGCAAAAAGCATTCCTGCCAGCGGCGCTTTGAAGATACCTGAAATGGCCCCGGCGGCCCCGCACCCGATCAGTACGGTCATGGTACGGTAATTCAGGTTGAAAGTGCGGGCGATGGTAGAACCAATGGATGAGCCTGTTAGCACAACAGGCGCTTCGGCCCCGACTGATCCTCCAAATCCAATGGTGATGGTACTGGAGATGATGGAGGTAAACATGTTGTGTGCCCTCAGGTATCCCTTCTTCCTTGAAATCGATTCCAATACCTTGGTCACACCATGGCTGATGTCGTCTTTTACGACAAACTTCACGAAGATATAAGTCAACAAAATCCCGATACCGGGATAGAGAAAGTAGTGGTAATTTTCTTGTAGGGTGTCAAAATCTTCAGTTAAAAACCTGCTTGAGATGTGAATGATATTTTTTAGAAGAATGGCGGCAAATCCGCTGAAAAGACCAACAACAAAACTTAAAGCAATTAATTTCTCCTTTTCAGAAAGACGGGAGAAGCTAAACGTTCTTACTTTATTGAAAATGTTTTTGGGGATATTCATCTCGAAATATTGTAAGACAATGAAGTTAGGAATTCAAACTTACGGTTTTATTACGAATATGTTTAATTTTTAACCACAAAAACGATAGCCAATGCCGGATTCAGTCGTAAGGATTTTTGGTTTAGTTGGATGATCTTCAATTTTTTTCCGCAATTGGGCCATGAAAACCCGCAGATATTGCGTTTGTTCGAGGTAACCCATTCCCCAAACCTCCTTGAGGATGAACTGGTGTGTCAATACCCGGCCTTCATTCTTTGCAAGCAGGGCCAGGAGTGAAAATTCGGTGGAGGTAAGTTTCACAAGCTCATTGTTCTTTTTCACCACATGGTTTGCCATATCTATTGTCAAAGAACCAAATGTCAAACAAGGATCATCTGACGGTCCCATGCTTTGACGGATTGCGACACGAATACGGGCCAACAATTCTCCGGTCCTGAAAGGTTTGGTGAGGTAATCGTTGGCGCCGTTGTCCAGCGCACGCACGATATCCTCTTCTGAACTACGAACAGAAAGTATAAGAATTGGCTTCAAATACCACTCCCTGAGTTTTTTAAGGATCTCGATTCCGTCGGCATCGGGTAGCCCAAGGTCGAGTATGATGAGTACAGGATGGGTGGTGGCGGCATGCAACAGCCCCTCTTTCCCGGTTGAAGCCTCAGAAATCTTATAGCCACTTGCAGAGAGCGTTATTTCGAGCAACCGGCGTATTTGCACTTCATCATCGATGATCAGTATGGTATCGGAATTGGTCATGATCCATCAGTTTTTTTTTTGATTGTTCAAATCTGCAATTTTTACAGGGATTTTTATGATGAATTTTGCGCCGCCATTTTCCCTGTTTTCTGCCACGATTGTTCCTTGCTGCGCTACAACAAAGCCTTTGACAATAGACAAGCCCAAACCTGTGCCACCGGCTTTCGAATCTTTGCCCCGGTAAAATTTATTGAAAACAAAATTTAATTCCGAAGGACTAAACCCCGGGCCCCGATCCATTACCTGGATATTCAAAAACTCGTTGTCATAAAATATTTTCAACCTGATGCGGCTACCTGCAGGAGCATATTGAGTTGCATTTAGGACCAGGTTGTGCATCACCTGTTCAACCAGACCAAAATCCGCCATGACCAGCGGCATGTCGACCGGAATGATGGTTGAGAGTTTAAATGGCTTTAATTCAACTTGAAGCGTCTCGGCGACTTCGTTGGCCAGATCATGAACATCGCACCAGTCAGGTTTTGGCGTTATATGTCCAGATTCTAACCTGGACATATTTAATAAATTCTCTATCAATCGATTGAGCCGAATTGAGGCAATGTTTATTTCGGTATATAGTTTCTGTCTGGTCTCCTCCGGGTAGTTTTGGGATATAAGTGTATCAGAGGCACCCAGAATCGTAGCCACCGGAATCCGTAACTCATGTGAAATGGAATTAAACAGGGTTTTGTAGAGTTTTTCCGACTCGCTCAGAACATAGGTTTCCTTGGCTGCATTGCGAAGAAATTCACGTTCAAATTTGCCTGAAATCTGGGCGAGAAATGCTTCCCAGAACTGTTCTTCGCCCTGCGTGAAAATATGATGCAACTCAGCCACAATAACGCCAATATTCCCGCTATTTCCCGATAAGGGATAAAAAGTAAAGTTTCCGGATGGCAGTGTATCCGTATACTTTCCGGCCATGGTTGAATTTTTGAATACCCAGTTTGCAACACTGAAATCATTTTCCAACACCTGGATATTTGTTCCATCCTGAACCTTGTTGTCCAGTTGGTTGAGCTCCGTTTTTAGGATGATTGCCGAATCGAGGTTGAAATATTTTTGAACATATTTTATCGCCATCCTGGATACTTCATTGATCCCCGAAGCGGTATTCAGCTCTTTGGTAAGTTGATAAAGTGCCTGGGTTCGTTCTTCCCGGATCCTGATTTTTTGTTCTTGTCGACGTACCCGGGAGGTAAGGATTCCATTTAACAAGGCGATGAAGAAAAACATGATGAGCATCAGCACATCTTCCGGTTTATCAATGTGCAGGGTAAATTTGGGCGGAATAAAAAAATAGTCCCAGATGAGGGCGCTCAAGGCAGCTGCAAGCAAAATAGGTCCCGGTCCAAAAAAAATTGCAAGAATTGAGACCAAAAATAGCAATCCAAATGATACAATCTGGTAGCCAACAAAGTCCCTCACAAGATAGCAAGAGATCGATGAAAGGATCACCAGAAGTATTACAATCAGGTATTCCTTTAAATTTGAGGTAAAGGAAGGGACAAAAACCTTTTCCCGGTAGCGGCCTTTTGCCTGATTATCGGCGCCAAGGATATAAACATCAATGTTGCCGCTGTACCTTATCAGCTTGTTTACGAAACTACCAAGTCGCAACATGGCAAACAAATTGCGGACCCGGGGTTTTCCAACGATTATGTGGGTTGCATTTTCTTTTTGTGCAAAATCGACAATCGCACTGACAACATCGTAATTGGTGACAATCCGGACTTTGATGCCCAATTGTTTGGCTAGATTTATGTTCTTATTTAACTGATCATGTTCTTTGGGTGTCAGTTGGTGCGACGTTTCTACATAAATGGCCTGGATGTTGGCCCCCATGGAGTATGAAAGGTTTTTGGCCCATCGCAATAATCGGGTCGACTGTATCCGGTAATCTATCGCTACCAGCAAATGTGATCCTGATTTCCAGGGTCCCCTGATATGCTTTTCCTGCATGTAGTCATGCAATTGTTTGTCGACCCTGTCGGCAACAATCCGTAGGGCCATTTCGCGTAGCGCCGTAATATTTCCTTTTCGGAAGAAGTTAAGAATGGCTTCGCGGGAACGTTCGGGTGTGTAGACTTTTCCTTCTGATAATCTCTGAAGCAATTCATCCGGGCTCAAGTCGACCAGTTCTACTTCATCTGCATTCTCAAAGATCTCATCCGGGAGGGTTTCCCGAACGATTATTCCTGTAATTTGAGCAACAGTTTCGGAACGGCTTTCAAGATGCTGGACATTTACGGTAGTGTAAACGTTAATCCCGTTTTCGAGTATTTCCAGTACATCCTGAAATCTTTTGGTGTGACGGCTTCCCGGGGCATTGGTATGGGCCAGTTCGTCGACAAGTACAATCTGTGGTTTGCGGGCGATGATGGCATCAAGGTCCATCTCCTGCACCATGGTAGATTTGTAATCATATTTTTTTCGTTGAATCAGTTCAAATCCCTCGACCAAACTTGCCGTTTCTTTTCGATTGTGCGTCTCCACAATCCCAATGATGATGTCGCAGCCCTTGGCTTTTTCAACTTTGGCTGCCTGAAGCATTGTATATGTTTTGCCAACTCCGGCACACATGCCAAAGAATATCTTTAACTTGCCACGTTTACTTTTCTCCTCATCCTGAATAATTGAGGCTAAAAGTTCATCAGGATCCGGACGAAGATCATTTGATTCCATTCCTGTTTTCTTTGTTTTCCAATTTAGCAATTAAATCAATAGCCCGCTCTTCGACCCCCTGCATTTGTTCTAAAATTCTTTTAAGCTCCTCTACCTGGTTTAAACTGACTTCGCGCTCAAATTCTTCCTGGAAATTAACTTTGGAAATTTCGGCATTTTCATTTAGGTTTTGGGCCATTTCATTAAAAACAAGTGATATTTCATAGAATTCATCTTCCCCTTCGAAATACAATCTCTGGTTGTAGTTATTTGCCCCTATCTCCTTGATTCCATTGTATAATTTAGTAAATCGGCCATTAAAATAGGATGCGAAATTAAAGGTAAAACTCAAGGTGATGATAAAACAGATCGTACCCAAAAGTGTTACACTGGTTAATCCCTTCTCGGCTGATTTTTTTGTGTCATTGGCTTTCAGGATGATGGCTTGTTCGTTCATTTGGGACAAAAGCATTGTTTGCTGGTACAAGTTATGAAACCTCGTTAGCGAAGCATTCATCGCTTCAGATGTCACAGGTCTTTTCTCACATGCACTGATATGTTTGATGTATTCATTGAACCCTGTCTCTATTCCTGACGCAAGTTTATCTTCGCCAGGTTCTGTGATATTGTTCTTTTCCTGCATAAGTGATTTTTTGAAGGAAATCGAAGCTGAGTTGATCAAAGCGGTGTCAATTTCACCACTGTTTGCATAACAACGTGTAATCTCCTGATTCAAAACCGTCAACCCCTCTGCCATATCACGCGCAAAAATGACTGAAAAGTGATTGTCTTTAAGAATTGCGTCAGTTTTTTGAGAAAGTCTGCTGAGATGATAAGCAGAAAGGATGGTTATTCCTGCAATGATTACAAAGAAAAAAACCATCCCTAAGGTGAATTTAGTGCGAATAGAAACTTTCATTTGTTTAAATTTTGTTTTTTAATGGACAAATGGAATACCCACTTAATCATTTTGGTTGGAGTGAAAATATTCTCGTGGGTATTTCATGGTATTAGATTTTAATTTTTGGTTGCGTTGACATCAATTTTATCCAGTTCAAGATTTAAAACCAATACATTTACCCGTTCTTCACCCAGTAATAGAAACTGGGGAGCCTCCGTTATTGTCTTCACGCATTGGATGATCCTTTGCTTGTTATCCGGGCTTAAATTTCTTGCCCTGGCAATCCTGTCGACCTGAAACAAAGCAGCTTTTTGTGAAATGTGAGGGTCGAGTCCGCTGGCTGATGCAAAAACCATTTCAGATGGTATGGTTGTATTGCTGTCCAATTGGTTAAAGACAATGAACTGTTTTTTTAAGGTGTCAACTGAATTTTTTAATTTCGTATTGGTTAATCCAAAATTAGAACCTCCAGACGGAAGTGGATTGTAAGATATGGCTGATGGTCTGGATGAAAAGTAAATGACACTGTCAAAACGCTGGCCAATTAATTCACTGCCGATTATTTTGTTATTTTTTAAAATTAAACTTCCGTTTGCCTTGGCGGGCATGGCAATTTGTGCAATTCCTGTTACAAACAACGGATAGATGACGCCGGTTACAACGGTAAAGAACAGGAAGATTTTTAAGGATATAAATAGGGATTTCATTGATTGTTTTTTAATAGATTGAAATAGATTGAAATAGATTGAAATAGATTGAAATAGTTGTTTTTAGCGATGGTAACTAAGTTTAACGAATAAATTAATGTTGTATTAACAACTTTGTAACGCTCACCATTTCAGGATTATATATCATTGTCAATTGTCCATTTCCCATTTTCAATTGTCAACTACTTATGTGCCTCAGTGGTCATAAATTAATGATTAAATCAATCAACTTAATTCCAATGAAAGGGGCAATAATGCCACCAAGGCCGTAAATAACCAGATTCTTTGTCAAAGCTGCATTGGCCGAAACAGGTTTATATTGTACCCCTTTTAAAGCCAAAGGAATAAGCATTACGATGATAATCGCATTAAAAATTACCGCGCTTAGAATTGCGCTCTGGGGAGAACCGAGATTCATTATATTTAAGGCTGAAAGAGGACCAATGCTACTTTTGCCGGAGTATAGTGAGATGGCGATAGCAGGAATAATTGCAAAATATTTAGCCACATCGTTTGCAATGCTAAAGGTTGTAAGGGAACCCCTTGTCATCAGTAATTGCTTTCCAACTTCAACGACTTCAATCAGTTTAGTTGGATTACTATCAAGGTCAACCATATTACCGGCTTCACGGGCAGCCTGGGTACCAGTGTTCATCGCAATACCAATATCAGCCTGGGCAAGCGCAGGGGCATCGTTTGTGCCATCGCCAATCATGCCAACCAAATGTCCGTTTGCCTGTTCCTCGCGGATACGGTGCAATTTATCTTCCGGAGTAGCTTCTGCCATGAAATCATCAACTCCTGCTTCGGCAGCAATGGCTGCGGCAGTCAGAGAGTTGTCACCCGTAATCATTACAGTTCGAATCCCCATCTTCCTAAGTTCAGCAAATCGCTGCTTGATGCCTCCTTTTACAATGTCTTTCAGGTGAATCACCCCAAGAACTCTTTTGTCTTCAGCCACGACCAAAGGCGTTGCGCCTTGTCGCGCCAATTCTGAAACTATATCCTGTATTTTTTGAGTGTAGAAACCATTGTTGCTTTGCACAAAAGAACGAATGGCTTCGGATGAACCTTTTCTGATCATATGAGTAGTGCTGTCTTCGGATGTAAAATCAACACCGCTCATTCGTGATTGTGCCGTAAAGGGAATAAATGTTGCATTGAGTTGATGAACTTCGCGGCCCCGAATATTGAATTGTTCTTTGGCGAGAACGACAATCGAACGCCCTTCCGGAGTTTCGTCCGACAAGGATGCAAACTGGGCAGCATCTGCAAGTTCTTCAACAGTCACCCCTTCGGCAGGAATAAAATTGGTAGCCATGCGGTTACCCAATGTGATTGTTCCGGTTTTATCGAGTAAAAGTACATCGACATCTCCGGCTGCTTCGATGGCGCGGCCACTTGTTGCAATCACGTTACGCTGCAAAAGCCTGTCCATTCCGCTAATTCCGATTGCACTCAACAAACCTCCGATGGTAGTCGGGATTAAACAAACCAGTAATGCAATTAAAACAGGGATGGTTAAATTCTGTGATTCATTTAAACCTGAGGCTGAGAGACTGTAACTAAAGAATGCCGGAAGTGTTGCCACAGCCAAAAGAAAAACGATTGTCAAACCTGAAATTAGAATTGACAGTGCAATTTCATTGGGTGTTTTTTGACGTTTTGCTCCTTCAACCAGTGCTATCATGCGGTCTATAAATGTGTTACCTGATTCAGAGGTAATACGTATCAATACCCGGTCACTGATAACCTTCGTCCCGCCTGTAACCGCCGACCTGTCTCCGCCGCTTTCGCGGATGACCGGGGCCGATTCACCGGTGATGGCCGATTCGTCAACACTGGCAATCCCGTCAATTACTTCGCCATCCGATGGGATAACATCTCCGGCTTCACAAACTACAACATCACCCTTTTTAAGTTCAGTGGCATTTATGGCAACCTCTTGTTTGCCAACCATTTTACGGGCGATGGTTTGCGTACGGTTTTTACGCAAACTATCCGCCTGTGCTTTTCCCCTGCCTTCAGCGATGGCCTCAGAAAAATTGGCAAACAACACCGTAAACCAAAGCCAAATAGCTATATTCAGGTTGAATAATGAAAAATTGCCTTGAAAAATACCGGCAAATACAACGATTGTCGTTAGAAGAGAGCCGATAGCCACAATAAAAATTACGGGATTTTTAATCAGTAAAGCGGGATTTAATTTAACAAAGCTGTCTTTTACTGCCTGCAGTGCCAACTTACGGTTAAACAGGCTTATATTTTGTTTCGTGCTCATTTTGTCAAAGAATTAAAAGGTAATGCCATTGTTCATCTGCAAATGTTCTACAATAGGCCCAAGCGATAAAGCAGGGAAGTGGGTTAATCCACCGACAATCAGAATGACTGCAATCAGCAAACCGATAAACAACCAGTTGTCTGTATGAAAAGTACCCGCAGAAGATGGGGTTATCTTCTTTCCTGCCATACTTCCGGCGATAGCCAATACCGGCACAATAATGCCGAACCTGCCAATCAGCATACCGAAACCTAATGTTAAATTGTAAAATACTGTATTTGCATTTAAACCGGCGAAAGCGCTTCCGTTGTTTCCGGCAGCTGAACTGAATGCATAAAGAATTTCGGAAAGTCCATGCGGACCTGCATTGTTGAGACTTGATAGTCCGGGACTGCTAACAGAAGCCCAGGCTGCGAAAAGAAGTATTACAATATTTGGAGCAAGAACAGCTATGATGGCCATTTGCACTTCGAACTTCTGAATCTTTTTACCCAGGTATTCAGGGGTACGCCCAACCATCAATCCGGCAATAAATACAGTAAGGATTACAAAAATTACCATGCCATATAATCCGGCGCCCACGCCGCCAAAAATAACCTCGCCGAGCATCAGATTGATCATCGCGACCATTCCCGCCAGTGGAGATAAGCTGTCGTGCATGGCATTTACTGAGCCATTAGATGCAGCTGAGGTGGAGGTTGACCAGAGAACACTGTTGGTGATTCCGAATCGGGTCTCCTTCCCTTCCATCAAAGGCAACTTGCCGAAAATGGGATTGGTCGAATATTCAGCATATAAGGATATACTTAAACCGACAACCAGTAAAATCAACATCGCCGCGAAAATCGTCCACCCTTGTCGGGTTGAGCCAACCATTTTACCATAGGTATAAGTCAGTGCTGCAGGAATGAGCAATATGGCCAACAATTCAAGTAAGTTGCTAAATGGAGTGGGGTTTTCGAACGGGTGTGCACTGTTTGCATTGAAAAATCCTCCGCCATTTGTTCCAAGTTGTTTGATAGCAATCTGGGAGGCTGCCGGACCCTGTGGTATGACCTGCGTTGCACCCTGTAACGTTTGAACAGTATCGTATGTTTTAAAATTCTGCACAACCCCTTGACCGACCAATACAACTGCAAAAAGAATTGAAAGCGGCAAAAGGACATGCAAGGTTGAACGTGTAAGGTCAGTCCAGAAGTTACCAAGCTGATCGGTGGTTTTCCGTGCGAGACCCCTGACAAGAGCCAATAAAACGGCTATTCCGGTTGCAGCGCTTACAAAGTTCTGAACAGCAAGCCCGATCATTTGCACGAAGTAACTGAGTGTTGTTTCCCCTGCGTAGCCCTGCCAATTGGTATTGGTCATAAAACTAACGGATGTATTGAATGCCGAATGCCATGAAACATTTGGAAGGTTTGCGGGATTCAAGGGCAATTGTGCCTGAAAAAGCTGAATCAGAAACACAAAAATAAATCCAACCAAATTAAACATTAGCAAATTGAAAGTATAGGACTTCCAGTTCGTTTCCTCATCAGGGTTTATTCCTGAGGACTTATAGGTCAGTCTTTCGAGCCAACCGAAGGCAGGAAGCATGAAATGTTTGCTCCCCGTGAATACCTTGTACATGAAATTGCCCAATATCGGCGTTAGCCCGATCAATAGGGTAAAAAACAGTATGATCTGAATAAAATCCTGTATCGTCATTTTGTTGATTTTTTTATAGTGTTATACCAAATACCAAGTGTAAATAATCTAGTCTGGTGTAGGTGGCCGATGGATTAATAACCAAAGTAGTCTTAAGAGGTAAAGAAAATTTTTCGGTAATTTTCAGGGCCTTCGTAACGCTTGCACCTATATTTACGATTGAAAACGTCTTCTTTCTGGCCAAAGGGTCGAAAGTTGTCTGTCCGTAATTGTTATAATAACCTGACCACGGAGTAAAACCGAAGAAGAAACTGGTAGTCCCTTTGGAATAACCCAGTTCAATATATGTTGAATATGCCTGTTTGGTCGAATCGGTTGATTTCTTATCTAAACCATATAACATGGTATTCCAGGTTACACTTATGGGTAAGGTCTCCGGACCGGTAAAACCAATCGTACCTTCAAGCCGATGCCCCGTTTCACTATTTTTATAGTTGAAATAGTTGGCTTTATCAAAATTCCAGTTGTAATCTGTAACTACAAATTTAAGTTGTCCGGAAGATATAGAAACATATGGATCAACTTCTTTATAACTCCCTACAAAATCGGTAGATCCCCAAACACCAATTTCAAGTTTCCCTTTGGTAAAAGATAAAGTTGGCTGAAAATTGGGGGTAGGACTTCCTGTAGCCATTGAGCCTCGCCATACATAATGGCTTACCAAATCTGCTGTTGCCTTGAATGGGGATGTAGGTACATCTGATTGGGCGGCTGCTTGATGACTTGCAAAGCAGACTAAAGTGAAAAACACCGCGAGCAAATTTTTATTGTTTCTCATATTTTAAAATTTTTCAGGTTTTAAAAGTGAGTAAATAAGGTATCCCAGTATAAGCGTGGCTATTACAGCTCCAATTATATAACCTGTGGAAGAATTTTCCTCAAAAGCTTTCGAGTTCGTTAATAAAATTATTGCATACATAATTTGTATTTTTTGTTTGATACAAAAATGGGCAGTTATTTATAAGGATTTTAAAAGGATTGGTAATGAGCATATAAAGAAATTGTAAAGAGCTGGATTTTACAATTGCCTTGCCTGAAACCAGTATGAAAGAAAGAGGAGAATGCTCTCACCGGAATTTAAAGATTAGTCTACACCGAAAGGTCCTTTTCTGCCACAAAGACACCAAGACTCAAAGGTTCGCAAAGAATCATATTGCTGATATTTAAATCTTTGTGAAATCTTAGTGATTTAGTGACCTTAGTGGCCTTCTTATTTATTAGCTTTTCGGAGTGGACTCAATGAGGAGTAATCAAATTTACTCGATCTTAATAGGGAAGATCACAATAGGTATACCGAATTTGAAAAACCTTTTCTGGATGGAGAAGATGGTGTGGTTATGCAAAAGCTGACTCATGAAGAACGTTTTTGAAAATACCAGCTGGCCTCCGAAAAAGGTGGAATTAGGGACCAGGCGAATAAGTTTCTTTACAATTTGATAAACCTCGCTTACAGGATCAGTGCCAATTGTCCACATGCTTTTCCCGTAAAAACCAAATTGATTGGCAATTTTTTCATACTTCTTACCATCATCCTTCACATTGTGCTTGAAATGTTCCAACTCTTCAGAACCCCTGTATATCTTGGAGTTGATAACCCCTATCCTGATGAAAATATAGTTCTGGTAAATTCCCTTGAAACTCTCATTGATTCTCAGGAAGGTATAAAGACCGGTCCCTCCAAAACCCGAAACAAGGATAATAGCTGTCTTTGCATCAGGGTTGAAAGCGACTGGAGGAGGATCATGGTGGTCAATATTGGGTATATGGGAAAGAGCTTCATGAACTTCAGAAAGGGCTTTTTGCCGCACTTTGCTTAACCGGACAGTTGTTTTGAAATAATGCCTTTTGATGTTAATGGCAATAAGGATAAATAGTCCGGTAATAACCAGTGTGATCCATCCTCCTTCTCCGAATTTAATGACTGTAACAGAAATAAGGATGAAAGTGGTTAGGATAAAACCAATGCCATTGATGGACAATTTGCGTCTCCAATGAGCCAGTTTGCTGCGTTCGATCCACCAGTGCCTGACCATCCCGAGTTGAGAGATGGAAAAGGTAATAAATACATTGATACTGTACAAAACTACCAGCAATTGGACCGATCCCCTCGACAAGGCCATCAGCAAAATAGATGCAAGGCCCATCAGGACTACACCGTTCATTGTAACCAGACGATCGCTGAGGGAGGCGAATTTTTTTGGAAACCACTTGTCAATGGCCATATTTGCCATGATCCTTGGTCCGTCAATAAATCCGGTTTGCGCAGCAACAAACAACAACGCAGCCTCTGACAGCAAGGTAGTGAGGACAAAACCTCTGGACCAGATTGGGCTCCAATTGGCTGTTACATTTTCAAAAAGAACCGCATTGAGAGTTTTCGTTGAACTGATCTGGACATTGTAAAGGGCATATGCAACCATTAATCCCATTACAAGAAAAGAGAGGGATCCAGCCATCAGTATCATGGTTTTTTTTGCTGTCTTCACTTTCGGTTCCCGAAGAATGGGCATACCGTTGCTGACTGCTTCTATTCCGGTAAAGGTTCCCGCACCCATGCTATAGGCCTTAAGAATGATAAATAAGGTACCCCAGATTCCCAACTGACTGACGGAGGAATGTAACTGGCTGGATGTTTCGAGTGAAACTGCCTGGAAATCATTTGCTTTTATGGCAATGGCGTAGATGATGATGAAAAGGTGCGCTGCCATAAATACAATGAATATGGGAGTTAAGGATAAAACGGACTCCTTAACTCCACGCAGGTTTAACAGAATAAGTAAACAAACACCACCAATGGCCACTCCAAGTTTGTAAACATGGGCCGATTCGGGTAAAAAGCTGAACAATGCGTCTGATCCACTTGAAACTGAAATGGTTATCGTAAGTACATAATCGATAATCAAGGCACATCCCGAAATCATCCCGACTGTAGGCGACAAGAGTTTGCTTCCCACCAAATATCCTCCTCCACCATGGGGAAATAATTTGATGATCTGGCTGTAACTTGCACTGACAATGAAAATAGTGAACACGGTGCCCAGTGCAACAAAGATGGCCAGCATCGGGTGCCCTTGCAGGTTTCTAAAGGCCTCTTCCGGACCATAACAGGAGGAGGTAATACCATCGGCTCCCAAACCAATCCAGGCAAAAAAGGCAACCAGCGAGAGTTTATGAAATATTGATTTATCTTGAATTGCTTTAGCCTTACCGATAAAGATGTTCTTGAATTTTCCAATGAACGGGTAACTTTCTTCCGCTTCTGTCATGTTATAATATCAAATCCTGAATTTAGCTGCGAAGAACGGAATCATTTTATAAGGCAATTATTAAGAATGAAGGGAAAGTATAAAGATTTTATAAAGAAAATATTATTTGAATAGTAAATTTTTATGATCAATAAATTTATTTAATTGGTAAAATTTGTTTATATTTGTAAATAGGCTAATCAAGCTTAATCCGTTAAATATCAATTTAAATACCAAAATTATGGAACCAATGATTGTAGTTGGAATTGCTTTAGTAGTTCTTTTCTTTTTTGCCGGAATCAGAATCGTCAGGCCAACGCACCGTGCCTTGGTTGAAAGATTAGGTAAGTACCACCACTTTGCCTCATTTGGGTTTAACTGGATTATACCGGTTATCGATCGGATGTTTGTCATCAATATCACGGAGAAGATGATCAATGCCGA
>Ga0265297_10002037_pt1 | contig 43294 bp, 35 predicted proteins | sample Munlanlwell13791_FD_192502 | JGI IMG/M metagenome (GOLD analysis project Ga0265297, IMG submission 192502) | Leachate microbial communities from a municipal landfill in Southern Ontario, Canada - Leachate well 137-91 | ecosystem: Engineered > Solid waste > Landfill > Unclassified | place... | reverse complement strand
ACAGAACCGCTTTTGTTGCGTTTCTTCCTGACAAACATAACTATATTTTATCAACGGGACACCCAAATTCCAATACCCCTCCGACGAGGACGGGCTGATTTTAGAGAGGATTGGCGAAGTCAGGAAAGTTATCCTTTCGCGCTTTTTCGCCTCGGTCCTCGCAACCAACTGAAACATTCAGGTTAGCTGACGGTTGGCTGCCCACATTCGGAACGGGGCAAGGAGCGGGGAGCGCGGCAAGTTCCCGGATTTACCGCAAGCCTGTGCAAGCCAGCAGAACGCTGCAAACCTTTGCAATATCGCGTCCGGATATGCCCGGATACAGAGGCAGAGACACCGCGGAAGAAAACGCCTCGTCCGCTCCCGGGAAGGCGCGCGATTGCGCCGCATCCAGATGCAGCGGGCGGAAAACCGGCCTGTGCGCCGCTATTCCCGCCTTGTTCAGCTTTTCAATGACAGCCTGCGCCTTGCCTCCCGGCACACGGACAACATACCGGAAATATATCCGCCCTTCCTGCCGCAACGGCAAAACCAGACTGGAGCCGGAAAGCGCGGCATCATACATGTCCGCCGCGGCCTGTCTGGCGGAGATGAATTCCCTAAGCCTGCGCATCTGGACAAGGGCGAGCGCGGCCTGTAAATCCGTCAGTTTGGCGTTCTGACGCGGTTTGTCGGCGGGTTTTTTGTCATACTCGCGCAAATCCCGAACCTCTCCGGCGATTTCTGCGGAATCGGAGAGAACCATTCCCCCCTCGCCCGCCGCCATGAGTTTTGTCGCATAGAAAGACGCTGTGCATGCATCGCCAAGCGCGCCGGCAAAGCGCCCGTTTACGGTGGCCCCGAAGGAGTGCGCGCAGTCCTGTATCACGAAAGGCGCATCCGGCGCGATATCGCCCGGGTCGCAGGGCAGGCCGAACATATTGGGCAGGATAACCGCCTTGGTCCTGCGCGTCATCGCCCGTTTTATGTCCCGGCGCGACGGGTTGAAAGCGTTCGGGTCGCAGTCCGCCAGCGCGGCGCGCGCGCCCCGCGCCATAACCGCATGCCAGGGCGCGCTGCAGCAATAGGAAGGGATTATAACCTCGTCTCCGGGACCGACGCCGCGCGCCGCCAGCGCAAGCTCCAGCGCCTTCATGCCGGAGGAAACCGCCGCCGCATGTTTTATGCCGGAGATTTTCCGGGCCGCGGCTTCAAGACGCGCCGTTTCGCCGTTCTGGGCCAGCATTCCGCTTTTGATGACGCGGATAACAGCCGCCGTCTCCTTTTCGCCGAGGCATGGCCTGGAATGAGGAATTTTCATGGCAAACTGCCTCCTGAGTGAAACAACAGGTCAAGCGCGGATAGTCCGGGAACGAATTCGCCGCCTGACTGCCGGTATGCGGGCGGGGCGTAGTTCTGGAACTCCACTTTTATCCCCGCGTCGGAAAAAAGTTTCATATCCATATACTCCTTCCCCCCCGCGCCGGCCAGATATGTGTCCGCCCCGAATTTGCGGCACAAATTCACCAGCCGCATGCTGGCGGCGCCTTCAACCGGATTGGCGGAGAGCATCTCTGTCCGTGTTTTCACGCCGAGCATCCCTGCCAGGGACAGAACAGACGCCGTGTTTATCCGCGACAGATATTCGAAGTCCTGCGAGTATATTTTTTCCACCTCCGCCATTATCCGCGCGAAGTAATCCGTATTCCCGTAATTCTGGACCAGCGTTTTCAAATGCTTGCGCTTCCAGTCGCTGGAATTGTTGATCCTGACGCGGCTTATCCACGCGCCGGATTCGTGAATCACGGGGACTGTAAGCCATTGCGGCCCCTGCGGCGTCAGGATACGGTTGCGGTTCTGCCACTCGTTTTTCTTGAACTGCACATCGTCCAGCAGCACGAATACGCCGCAGGAGCGCATTTTGTCAAAATATCCCGTCCAGGGCATGAATTGCGGCTGGTGGGCTGAGAGTATCACTGTTGGCCCTCAATAAAAATGGGATTGGACAGCAGCGCCCCGTTGGCGCGGTGCGAGGCCGCAAGCCGGTAATAGCTGCTTTTTTCAGCCGCGCCGTGAAACTCATGGGAATACGGAATTGCGGCTTCTGTCTCAAAAACGACCGTGCCGTTCCGAATGAGCCTTATATGCGCCCGTGGCGCATTACCGGAAAGCGCGAACGCTATTTCATGCCGCCCGCCGCAGTTCAGCTTCTGCCCGGACTGCGCGGTCCGCCCGCCGCAGGAGGCCTGCCAATTGTCCAGCCGCAGCGCCTCGCCGCCGTCCGGCTGCACCGGGTAGAATTTGCCTTCCTTAAGCGCAGCCAGCGTCGCAGCGGGGGAACGGTTTTCCGCCCGGACCATCATGTAATTGGTGTCTATGCAGGTGCCGTCCTTGCCCTGCCGGTGATAATCAAGCTCGGCGAAAGCCCAGGCCGGCCTGGGGCGGCGGCCCTCTACAAAAGCCAACAGCGCCCTGTCCCACGGCCCGCCGGCAACAGTCATGTATTTATTGCCTTCCATGAATGCGCCGAAACCCAGCGTATAGGGCGCTATTTCAAGGCAGTCCGTATAAAGCCCGGTCTGCGCGCTGACGCGCGGCGCTATGCGCGCCGGCGTCCGCCAGTTGGGCGCTTCGGGGTGATGCCAGAAGCACAGAAACCCGTTTCTGTCCGCATATTCAGCCAGGGCGGCATAAGGAGCATCCGGCGTGCGCCCGGCGTAAATGTCATACGGATATGGGCGGAATGGCCATAGTTGCGCAAGCAAAACAGCACAGGCCAGCGCAATAGCAACGGCCGCCTTTCGCGCGCCGCGCCGCCACAGCAGCCATGCGGGTAAAACCATCAGCAGCGGCAACAACGTCCAGACGCGGAAGGGAAAGCCGCCCGGGTTGCCGGACACCGGCAGGCGGCGGTAGAGCTCCGCCTTTTCCATGCCGGCCACCGCCATATGCCGGTGCCAGTCATTCACCGTAAGGCCTTGAATTATATTGCCGGACCAGCGGTAATAAGCGGCGGCCTCCACGCCCGGAATGATGATTATATCGGGAAATTTCGCGCGCTGCGCCGCGATTTCTTCCAGAAACGCGGACGGGCCGCCGCCCGTCACGGATTTTCTTGAAACGGAGGCCTTCAGCAGCCGGCGCAGCGGCGGCAGGCCGTATTCCATGCATGCGGCGGCGTCGTCAGCCAGCACCACCGCGTCTATCCCCGCCGCAGAGGCAAGCTCCAGCGTTTTGCCAAGCGGCTGCGCATCGCCGTCCGCGCTGAATTGGGTATGCACGTGCGCAACAGTTTTAAGTTCCGCGGCCCCGCAGGGGCAGCAGACAAGAAGCAGCAATGCAATTATCTTCCGCATAACTTTCCGTAAAGCCTGTCCAGATTGCGCGCCATGGCCTGACCGCTGAAATAAGGCAGCCCGTTTTCGTCCGGGCGGATTACCGCCGCGCGGCCCGCCTCGCCGAATGCGCGGCGAAGCCCGGCGTCCGCGGCCAGCTTATCAACCGCGCCGGCCAGCGCAGACGGGTCCGCCGGCGGGACCAGAAAGCCGGAGACGCCTTCTTTCACTATATCCTTTATCCCGCACACATTACTCCCCGCAACGGGTTTTCGCAAAAACTGCGCCTCTATCACAGTGCGTCCCAGCCCCTCGTTAAGCGAAGGCTGGATATAAATATCCATGGCTGCCATCCAGTCCAGCGGGTTATCCCTGTGCCCGGCGAATATTATTTTTTCCGCAAGCCCCAGTTCCGCGCAGCGCCTTTCCAGAAATTCCCGCTCCGAACCGCCGCCGACTATCATAAAACGCGCGCTTGCGCGCACGAGTTTTGCCGCTTCAAGGAAATAGCGCACGCCTTTGACCGGCTCCAGCCGGGCGACCGTGCCTGCGATAATATCGTTCTCCGCAATCCCGTGCTCCGCGCGGATTTTGCGCCCCGCCCGCAGGATTGCGGCCTCCCGCTCCGGCGGCGGGAAGTCCACGCCGCTGGGTATTACCACCCATTGCTCCCTGCTCCCTATTCCGGCGGACAGGCTTTCCTCCAGTTCGCCGGAGGAGAGTGCAATTAATGCATCGGTAACCGGCGCGGCGATTTTCTCGGCAACGGCATATATGAAGGTTTTCAGCCCGCCGAAATAGCCGTAGAGCACATGGCCGTGCGGAGTGTGAACCACGGCGGCACGGCACGAGCGCGGCAGCGTCATATTACTCGCAAACGCGGCCCAGCGGCCAAGAATGCCGGCCTTGGAGGTGTGTGTATGCACTATGTCCGGCCTGACACGGCGCAGCAGCAGGGCGATTTTCAAAAAAGCGAGAAAATCTAGCGCGGGATTCACGCTGCGCCGCATCATGGGAATTTCCCAAACCGCCGTACCCGCCGGAACAGCGGTCCTGAGCGCGCCCGCCTCCGTTCTGCCGCATATAAGCACGGTCTCCCCCGTCCGCGCCGACGCCAGCACATTGGCGGTGGATCCGCCCGCCTCCAGCCGCGTTATTATATGCGCAACTTTCATAACAGCCGCTCCGCCGCGGCGAACACTTCCTCCGGCCTTATGGCCAGCATGGCGGGGCTTGGGCGGTTTTCATCCCCGCAGGGGAAACCCGCATGCTGTATGAATTCAAAACGCCCCGCAGCCGGCGCATACGGCCCGTCGCGGCGGATGTCGCTTATCCCCGCCAGCGCGACAAAAGGCGTTTCAAACGCATTGGCCGCGTGCATGAGGCTGGAATGCGTGGTTACCAGCAGCCGCATGGATTTGACCAGAGCCAGTGTTCCGTCAAAACCGAATTTCCCTGCGGACACAGCGGCCCCGCCGGGTATCTTTGCCGCTATCTCCGCCGCGAGAGTCTCCTCCCCCGGGCCGCCGGTTATAAGCGCAGGCATTCCGGCGCGCAGTTTAAGCATTTGCGCCACGGCGGCAAAGCCGTCCGCCGTCCAGCGGTGGGACAGCTGGGCTCCGCCGGGATTGATGCCAATGAACCGTCCCGGCGCAAGCCCATTCCGCGCCAGGAAATCGTCCGCCGCGCGCCGCGCCGGCGCGCTTATCCAGAGATCGGCCTTCTCGCGCGGCTCGGCCCGCCCGCCCAGGCGCGCGACCAGCCGCGCGTAATGCTCGCCCTGGCAGACACCGTCGGCGGAAGAGTCGGGCAGTTTTATGCCGTAAAAAAAACCGCGCCCGTCGGTGTCGCGCCCCGCGCTGGCGGAGGGCGCAACCGCCAGGAACAATGCCGCCATTTTAAGCATTCCCGCGGCGGAGCTTATCTGGTATAAATTCACCGCCAGATCGAAACGCCCGCGCCGCAGTCCCAGCGCGGCATTGAAGCAGGCGGCCCAGCGCGAAGGCGGCAGCAGCCCGGAATTGTCCATCGCAACGGTCTCTTCCGCGCCGAAGCCGCGCGCGTATTCCAGCGTCCTGGAGGAAATGGCCAGCGTCATCCGCGCGCGGGGATAGAGCCGCCGCAAAGCCTTCAGAGCCGGAACCGCGATTATGAAATCGCCTATTCCGGCGGACAGAATAACCAGCAGCCGCTCAACGCGGCCCGGTTCCGGCGGAGTCTTCATAAGCCTGCTGCCATGCCTCCAGCATCACAAGCGACCATATTAAATCCGCATTGCCGCGGGCGCCGCTTTTGTGCTCCCTGATTATAGCTTTCACCGCGGCGGGGTTGAACAGGCCCCGCTTCTTTATCGTTTCCGGCGACAGGTATCGTTTCTCAAGCTCCCCCATACCGCCGCGCAGCCACAGCGGCAGCGGAACCATGAACCCCTTTTTGCGCCCCGACAGCACTTTTGCCGGCAAATGCGGCGCCAGAATTTTACGCAGCAGCGGCTTTAACGCAAAACCGCCAAAGCGCCGGCTCTGCGGCAGCGCGCAGACAAATTCCGCCAGCTTCGCATCGCAGAAAGGCACGCGCAACTCCAGAGAGGAGGCCATGCTCATCCTGTCGGACATCATAAGCAGGTCGCCGGGCAGATAGGTTTGCATGTCCAGCTGGACCGCGCGCATAGCCAGGCTTCCGGAGGCCGCGCCAAATGCGGCGCGGTGCGCCGCGGACGGGTCCGCGTTTTCAAGCGCGGCACGGAAATCCGGCGAATACAGCCCGCCATGCCCGCCCCGGAACGAAATCCACGAATTATAGCATTCAAACGGCCCCTGTTCCGCCCCGCGAGTGAAACGTTTGGCCCAGTTGGCAAGGTCGCGGCTTTTGCCGCTTTCCGGGAGTTTGTCCGCCAGCGCGGCGGCGGCGCGCCGCATGGAAGCGGGCAGGCGGTTATAAACCGGATAAAGTTTCATGCCCAGATAGCGGGGATATCCGCAAAACAACTCGTCGCCGCCGGCGCCGGACAGCGCGACGGTTACATGCTTTCGCGCCTCGGCGGCAATCAGATAATTAACAAGCGCGCCGGAGTCGGCGTGCGGCTCGTCAAAATGCCAGGCGAGGCGGGGAATCAGTTCCGTTATGTCCGGGCTGACCGTTATCTCGCTATGCTCCGTGCCGTAGCGCTTTGCAACAAGCCGGGCCATGTCCAGTTCGTCATAGGATTTCTCGCTCGGGTTTTTGTAGCCGATGGAAAAGGTCTTCAGCCGCCCGGGTGAATGCTTTGCGGCAAAGGCGGTTACCGCCCCCGAATCCAGCCCGCCGCTGAGAAAAACGCCCAGCGGCACATCGCTGGACAGATGGCTTTTGACGGTCTGCTCCAGCAGCTGCTCCGCGTAGCGCAGAGCGTCCTCCCCGGACAGATTCAGCGATCCCGGCTCCGGCGGACGCCAGTAAACCCGGGTCTCCGCCTTGCCGCCGCTGAATAGCATTATCCGCCCGGCTTCCAGCTTGCGGACATCCTTGAAAATGCTGCGCGGCTCCGGGATGTAAAGGTAATTGAGATATGCGTCCACGGCCTCATGGTCCATAGCGCGCGGCAGGCCGCGCCATTTCAGAAGCGCCTTTAATTCGGAGGCAAAAACCAGTTTCCCGCCGCCCAGATAATAATAAAGAGGCTTTATGCCCAGCGGGTCGCGCGCCAGCAGCAGGGAGCGCGCGTCCGCATCCCAGAGCGCGAAAGCGAACATCCCCTCCAGCTTCCTGACGCAGAGCGGGCCGAATTCCTCGTAGGCGTGGACTATGACCTCCGTGTCGCTTTCCGTGGAAAAACGGTGCCCGCATTTCTCCAGCTCGCGGCGCAGGGCGCGGTGATTGTATATCTCCCCGTTGAAGACGACGCAGACGCGCCGGTTCTCGTTATAAACGGGCTGATTGCCGGAGCGCAGGTCTATCACCCGAAGGCGGCGCATGGCCAGGGTAACATCGTCAGAGAACAAAAAACCGTCGGAATCCGGCCCGCGGTGAATCATCGCGCTGGCCATTTCGCGGGCAAGACCATCGTCCCTGAAACCGGAAAAACCGCAAATTCCGCACATTATGAGCCTCTCCTCGCGTCAACAGCGGAAGCGCGCCTGACCAGGCCGCTCAAAACGGGAACCGCCTGCTCCGCCGTGATTGAAGCTATTAACCCGTCCGGGGATTCCAGCATGGCGCAGTCCGGCGGCAGAGGCTTCCACCGGATTCCGTCCTGCGGAGGCATTATGCAAAGCGATTTCGCGCCCGCCGCGCAGGCTATATGGAAAGGGCCGGAACTGTTGCCGAAAAACGCGCCCGACAGGAAAGCCAGCGCCGTGAAATCGTCCAGGCCGAGCGAATGGAAGCACACTGCGCCGTCGCCCAGGACGGCCCGGATTTCATCCAGTTCATGCGGCAGCTGCGCGGCAACGGCGATTTTGCAGCCTGTCGCGTCCGCGCAAAGCGCGGCGGCCTCCGCGAAACGCCGCGCCGGCCAGCGCTGGAGGGGGCTATGCGCCCCCGGGTGAACGAGCAAAATCTTGTCCCCGCCTGAGATGCCGGATTGCGCCAGCCGCCCGCGCATTTTATCCAGCGCATGAGCCTGCGGTATCAGAAAAGGCAGGCCATGCGGGGCGTCCGCCCCCGCGGTTTCGGCCAGTATTTGCAGTTCGCCGGTAAAATGCAGCCCCAGCGGGCGTGGCGCGCGCAGGTTCAGGAACAGTCCCCTCCCCTCCATATCAAACCCGGCGGCAACGCGCGAGCCGGACAGCGCCGCCAGGGCGGCGGTGCCGCAGTCCCGGTCGGCAAGCATGTCTATGGCCATGTCAAAGCCGCAGGCGCGCAAGCGGAATATATCGCCGGCGCGCCAGCCGCGCCATTCAATGAAACGGTCTATCTCAGGGCTTGCGCGCAGCAATTCTTTCGCAAAAGGCCGGGCAAGCAAAGTTATCTCCGCTGCCGGATATTTCTTCCGCATCGCGGAGAAAAACGGCGTAGACAGGACCATGTCCCCTATCCTGTCGGTCCGTATGAGCAATATTTTTTCCGGGGTTGCGCGTCCGCCGTCCGGCGCGGCGTCCGGGCGCCGGGATTTCGGGCCGGAGGCTGACTGCTCCTCGGGTAATTGATCTCGCAGCCCGTGAAACGGAGCCAGCAGCAGCCGCCGCAGCGTCAGCAGCGCAAAGCGGATAAAACGTCGTCTGCGCGGCAGCATACGGTATGCGTTCTCAACGGCCCGCGCCGTTTTCTCCGCCGTGAAACCGCCGCGCGCCGCCGCCAGCGCGGCAGCGGCCATTTTTGCGCGCAGGGACGGATTTTCCGCCAGGAGCATGATTTTTTCCGCGAGCGCGGACGCGTCTCCGGCGGGGAAAAGAAAACCGGTTTCGCCGCCGCGCACCGCCTCCGGGTTGCCGCCGCTATCGGAGGCGATGACGGGAACTCCGCATGCCATAGCCTCTATTATCATGCGCGAAAACCCCTCCGGCGCGCGCGAGGGCAGCGCGGCAATGTCAAAAGCCGGATACAAAGCTGCCGTGTCCGCCGCAAACCCGGTCATCACGACATCTCCGGCTATGCCAAGCCGGGAAATCCTGCACGGAAGCTCCGCCTGCATTGCGCCGCGCCCGGCCAGCACGAGTTTGGCATTGCCAAGGCGCGGCTTCAAGGCGGCAAATGCTTCCAGCAGGCAGTCCAGCCCTTTGCTTTGCTCAAGCTGTCCGGCATAGCCTATGGTCAGCGCGTCCGGCGCGATTCCAAGCGCGGCTTTGGCGGAGGCGCCGCCGCGCGGCTGGTATTGCGCGCAGTCCGCGCCATTATAAATCACGAAAAGATTATCCGCCAGGAAAAACCGCCTGGACACGGCGCGAGACACCGCTATCACGGCGGATGAAAAAAGCTCTATAAGCAGGTCGTGCCGGCTGCGCTCCGACACGCGGGCGTGAAACACCGTCTCCGCCAGCCCGTCGGCAAAAGCCAGCGCGGACATTAGCGCGATATCGGGCGTGTCGGTGTGAATTATCTCAAAGCCGCGCTCCCTTGCGGTTTTGCGCAGGAAGGCGCAGAACGCCGCAAGCCCCCCCAGCTGCCACGGGCGCAGCATGGGATATTCGCGCACGATGACAGGCACGCCCAGAGAGCGGGCCAGAACCGCAACCTCGCAGTCCTCCGCGACCAGTACAGACGGCGCGAAGGCAGCGCGGTCCAGGTGCTTTAGCAACAGCAGAAGGCTGCGCTGCCCGCCTCCCGCGATGCGCGAAAAGCCGGAGATAAACAGCACGTGGCGCGGCTTACCGCAGCAACAACTTTCCATAAACTTTTTCCACTTCGTCCCGCATTTTTTCCAGCGTGAATTTGCGGCGGTATATCTCAAGCCCGCGGGCGGCCATTTTTTCGCGCAGCGCGCCGCCGGAGATAAGGCGGTCTATCGCGCGGGCGAGGGCCGGGGCGTCCGCAGGCGGCACAAGCAGCCCATTCTCCCCGTCGGCAACGACTTCCGGTGTTCCGCCCAGCCGGGTCCCTATCAAAGGTTTCCCGGCGGACATGGCCTCCACCAGCGACAGGGAAAGCCCCTCCCGCTCCGAAGAGGGCGAGACCGCCGCGTCCGCCGCCGAAAACACCGGCGACAAATCCGCCGCAACCCCGGCGAATATGACGCGGTGCGCAATACCCAGGCTGCCCGCCAGTTTTTTCAGGCTGCCCTCAAGCGGGCCGCCTCCGGCCAGAATTATATATGCTTCCGTTTCCAGCTTTGCCGCCGCCCTTATGAGAAATTCAACCCCCTTGTGCGGATGGAACGAGGCGACGCAGCAAACCGCTCCCGCCCCCGGCGGTATGCCCAAGGCGCGGCGGGACTGTTCCCTGTCCGCCGGTTTGGCGGGAGGCGCGCCGTTGTAAATCACGGCCGTTTTCGGATACAGAAAACTTTCCTCCGCTTCAACGGAGCGGCGCACCGCCTCGGAACAGCAGATTACCGCGCCCGTGGCCCCGGCAAGGATTCTGTCCAGCAATTTCTGTTTAGGCGAAAGTCCGCTTAACGTGGTGTGATGATGCGCTATCGATACGCGCCTTCCCGCCAGCGCCGCGGCGGCCCCGGCGGCGGAGCGGGCCGTCATGCCGTGGGCATGGACAACGTCTATATCCTCGGAAATTATTTTCCTGCGCAGAGAGGCAACAAAGGAAGCCGTAATCCTGCTGCCCATTCCCAGAATTTCCACCCCGACACCGGCGCGCTCAAGCTCCCCCGCCATGACGCCGCCGGCGCAGAGGCACCACACCCGCGGCTGCACCGCCGGCCCCGCGGCAACAGACAGGTTATAAATCACCTTTTCCTGCCCCCCCATTCCCATATCCTGGGTTATATGCGCGACTTTAATAATAAGCCTCACCCCGCTTTTTCACTCCGGAGACGATATCAGCCAGCAGGTTAATCCGGTCATGGTATGAATGGCGGGACAGCGAGAATTCATGCCCCGCCCGGGCGATACTTAGCCGTTGGGCATCATGCGACAGATAATAAGTTATCTTTTCCCGCAGTTCGGCTGCAGTTCTGAAAACCGCCATATGTTCGCCCTCGCGGAACAGCGCCAGAACGTCGCGCTGCGCGTCGGTCAGCAGGAAAGAGCGGGTGGCCAGAGCTTCAAATATGCGCGGGCTGGCCTGATGACAGGCATATTCCGCCGGCTGATGTGCGGCACACAGAACTATTTTCGCCCCGGCGTATATGTGCATCCATTCTTCCGGCGGAACCTGCCGGGCGGTGGCGCGCAGCGGCGAGCCGGGCCTGAGTTTATTCCAGCCCGGGCCGGAAATTCGCAGCTTCACCGGCATATTCGCTATGGCTTCAAGCAGCTTTTCCCGCGCGGGATAATGCGAGCCGACAAAGCAGACATCGCAGCTTTCGCCCGAAGGTGGCTGCGGTTTGTGAAAACCGCGCGCAAAACCGAACGGCAGCCATGTCGCGGCAAGAAGTCCGCGCGAGCGCAGCAAGTCCAATGCCTCAGTACCGCCGCAAAAAACGAAATCGTATTCGGGCGCGGCGGCAGCCAACTCCGGCGGCATAAAAGCGTCTATGGTCCACAGCGCGGTTTTAATTCCGGCAGCGCGCAGCCGGCGGACGGTTGCCCCGGATATTCTGTAGCCACCCGCCACCAGAACCAGGTCCGGCTTTCCGCGCAAAACGGCGTTTTCCAGGGCTTTGTTTATGCGCCCCATATCCCAGCACGCAAGCGCCGGCAGCGCGTCGCGCAATCTGCCGGGCAGGAGGAAAGCGCGGTCGTCAAAGAAATCCAGTTGATGGGAATTGCCGGTTATCGCCCATTCAATATACTCGGTTATGGTCGCAAAATGCGGGTTGCGGCAGGTGGCCAGCAGAATTTTCATTCCCCGCCTCCGCCGGCCTGCGGAGCGGAATTACTGGCGGCCACCGCCGCTGCCAGCGCGGCCAGCAGCCAGAACGGCTGCATGATTTTGACGGTTATAAATGAGTTGGATGTGATGGCGTGCGTCAGCAGCCCGGCAAGGGCCGCGATAAGGCCCAGTCCCAATCCCCGCTCCCACGGAGCAGCCGCCGTGAGCGCGCATTTTCTGCCGGCATAATACACCGCGCCGGCTAACCATATGAAAACGCACAGTCCCGCAATCCCCAGTTCACCCAGTATCAATCCGTACTGGGTGTCAACGAAACCGACGCCGGTTACGCCATGTCCCAGAAACGGATGCTCCGGAAATTTCTGAAACAGTATCCATTTCCAGGTCCAGGCGCGCTGCGCGGCGGAATCCTCCAGTTTGACGTTGTAGCCCGCCAGATTGACTTCGTGGGTTGCGAACTGCCGGTCGCCCCTGAAAGTAAGCTCCACCCGGTCGTAGAACGAGTCGCGGACCGACGGATTTATGAAAACACACAGCGCCGCCCCCAGCAGCGCCGCAAGCACCACGCCTCGCCTGCGCGCGCCGGCCAGCAACGCCGCGACCAGCACGCCGAACCCGGCGTAAGACGCGCGGGACAGCGTAAGAACAAAAGCTGGAAACATCGCCATGAACACGCCCGCCGCCGCGTACAGCCGCGCGCCGGACATTTCCGTCATCATGCCAAGAAGCAGCCCGAATACCACGAGGTAATAACCGCCCAGCGTCCCCGGCTCGGAACTGGACCGTATGCCGTACAAACCGTCGTCAAACGGGGCGGTGGCGCGGTCGCCGGTGCGGAAGTGGTAGTTGTATGCGTAGGCCGTAACCAGCAGCGCGGTTAAAATGAACATTTTCAGCAGGCGGGAAACCTCGGCCTTGTCTGTTGTCACGTTGACCGCCATCAGGAAAAGGAAGAAATACTCTATATATTTCAGCGTGTAAAAAGCGCTTTTGGCGGCGTCAAGCCTGCCTGAGAGTATTCCAACCAGCGTTGAGAGCGCGCATACGAATGCATATGCCGCCGCCGGAGCGGTTACCGGCGTCCGCCTGAACAGCTTGAGTTCTTTTGACACGGCGGTTTTTGCAAACCATGTAAAAAATACGGCTAACAGAAGCAGGTCATCGTAACGCAGCGTCAGTAAGCGCCCCCCCACGCTGCCAAGCGCCAGTTCCGGCGACAGCATCATGGAAAACACCAGCGTTTCCAGTCCCCTGCGCGGCGAAACCAGGGTAACCGCTATCAGCGCGGCGGCAAGCAGCGCGGCCAGTCCCAGCGGGGCCGAGACCGTTACGGCCACCCTGCCCATAACGGCGGCGGCGGCCAGGGCGAACAGCAGTTGCCAGAGTATTATTGATGTCTGCATAAATAAAAGCCTATGCGAAGGCCCGAATTCAGGCCGCGCGCTAGGCGCGGCTGCGCCGCTGTGCTGTCCGCACTGCAAACAGCCGCAACGACGCGCGCGGCCTGAAGGCGGGCCTCCCCGAAGGGGCCGAGCCGCTTTCGGGCTGCAACCGCGTCGCCAAAGGCCGGACATACGAACAGTATGTCCAGCCTTTGGCTTCTTGTTTCGCTGCGAAATCGGCTCAGTCGCATAGGCTTTTATTTATGCAGACATCAATAAGCCTCCCCGCGCGCCGGGTAAATCAGGAATAGTGGGAATAATGCGTGGCATGATGAGAGGAATCGTCTGCGGGTGTGAGATTGTTTATCACCGCCCCCAGAAGTTTGCTTTTGCCTATTTCTCCCAACTGCTCCCTTGTCCGCTTCAATGCCATGCGGCTCACCTTGCCGGCGCTGTAGACCAGCACTATCCCGTCAACCAGTTTGGAGAGGATTATGGCGTCCACGAACAGCAGCACGGGCGGAGTGTCAAAAACAACAAGGTCAAAATCAGCGCACCATTCCTTGATAAGGCGGGGGATGCTTTCGCTCTCCAGCACGCTGACCTTGCTGGGCGCGGGGCGGCCGCAGGTGAGTATCTTGAGGTTGTCTATGCCGGCGAAATAGGCGAGCTTTTCGGGCGCGATGCCGCCCATCAGGAAATCCGCCGTGCCGTGCACAACATCCTGCCAGCGCGCAGCGCCGGACACCACGTCCACAAGCCCGGGCTCGCGCGATAAATGCAGCGCGCCGTAAAGCGAGGAACCGCGCAGGTCAGTGTCTATCAGCAGCACTTTAAGGCCGGCGTTGGCTGCGGCTATGGAGAAATTCAACGCGCACAGCGTCTTTCCCTCCGCCGCGCCGGACGAGGAGAATACCAGCGCGGAGCCGCCCTCGCGCCGGCCCAGCTTGGACAGGATATTGGCGCGCAGTATGTGGAACGGCTCGGCCATTTTGGATTTGGGGTCGTGGCTGAAAATCAGCATGTTGCGCAGCGCCTCTCCCTGCTGCGCGCGGGAGCGCGAAAACAGCGTTTTCCAGGACCATCCGGGGCCGCCGTCCGCCCGCTCTATGGAAGGCACAAGTCCTATCACGGGAAGCTGGGTGAACTTTTCCAGGTCTTCAATGTTGGTTATGGAAAGGTCCATGTTTTCCATGACAAAGGCCAGCGCCACTCCCAGCACGATGCCCAGTATAAGACCGGTAGCGTAATTGCGCGGCTTGTTGGGAGAAGCCGGAGACGACGGCGTCTCGGCGGGGTTTACCACCTGCATGGACGGCGCCAGCGAGTTCAGCAATATCCTGGTTTCCTCATACTCCTTGCTGAGCGTGGTATAAATCTCGTCGTTCTTTCTGACCTCGCGTGTGAGGCGGGACAGTTCGGTCTCATGCGCGGGCAGTTCGACCAGCTTGTCTTTGATGACCTGGATTTTTTCCGTTATGTCTACCACGTCCGGATGCCTGCCGGTATAGCGGGAAAGCAGTTCCTTCTGCTTAATCTCCAGTTCCATCAACTGGGAGGACAGGGAACTTTCATGGCTGGCGGCATGATAATTCTCCAGAAAACGCTGCCTTGCCTTCTCGGAGCCGGTCAGCGAATCCCTGACCTGCTTCTCGCGCGTGTCTATGCTGGAGAGCTTGGTTCTGACCTGCCGGGTTTTCTGTTCCAGGTCATATTCCAGGCAAGCCTGAGCCAGCGCATTGGCGTATCTGGAGATATAGACGGGGTCGCTGCCGGAAACCGTTATCCTTATGAATTCCGAATCTTCAAGGAGGTCGGCCCGATACGACACGGAGGGCAACATCAGCCCCCCGGAAAGCAGCCCCGTCCGGCTTGCCGCCTCCTCCGCCACGGGGGGAGCCTCCATATTATGAACGGCCACTGCGGGCGGAGTGTCAAACTCCGGCAGTTGGGAATGCACCATGCGCATCAGCACGGAGGTTTTGTAAACCACCGGAAGGCGGCTTGTGTAGTAATGCGTGAAAAATACAGTGGCTGCCGCCGCCGTCAACGTTACCCACTTCCTGCGCCTTAGCACCCGCCAGTAATCATAGAGCGACATTTCGGCTATCATATCAGCGATGCGCCAGCAGCGACAGCGTTATACCGAAGGTGAACAAGGTGGCCCAGGGCACGAAATTGTCTGAAATCCAGCGCGCGCTTTTTGTAACGGGCTTGATTGGCACATAAAGGATATCCTGCGGCATAAGCTGAAAATTTTCGGACAAATCCCCGGCAAGGAAGGATTCCATGTTAACCTCTATCATCGTGGTGCTGCCGCCTTGCCTGCGGAATACTCTGATTTTGGACAGGCGGGCGTTATCCTTGAAGCCGCCGCTCCTGCTTACGAGATCCAGGACGCGCATTCCGTCCTTGTAATCATAGACGCCGGGGGTGGTGATTTCGCCGGCGGACAGGACCTTTCTGTCCGCAAAAGATTTTATGTTTACGGAAACCTGCGGTTTGTTCACATAGGCCGCGAGCTTCTGTTCCAGCATGGTTTCCACCTCCGACGTGGTGGCGCCCATGACGTGAACGGGGCCTGTCATGGCCATTTCCACGGTGCCGTCGGGCTGAATCATGACCTCGCGTGAAAATTCCCTGGCGGGGAAAACCACTATATTGAGAACATCGCCCTGAAGCAGACGGTATGCGGTGTCCGGCAGGGCGGGTATTTTGGTTTCCGGCGGGGTCTGGGCAAATGCGCCGCAAACGCAGTTGAAAAGCACAAGCGCCGCCACAATAATTCTGGCCATCCGGCCTCCTTGAAAAAGCAGTACTAATATACCATTTTTGACGTAAAATTCGGTCGCGCTATTGAGAACATGCTATAATCCCAGATATGGTGCAAAACACGGTGCTGCGCAGGAACAGCAACATGATAAGCCGCGTAATCGGCGGCGAGACCGTGCTTCTGCCGCTTTACCGCGACTCGCGCGAAATCAACTGCATTTACACGCTTAATCCGGCGGCAGCCTGGGTCTGGCGGAGAATTGACGGCAAAACCGGACTGGACAAAATAGCCGGTGAGGCCGCGGGCGAATTCCGCTCCTCCCCAGCCGAAATCCGAACCACCCTGTCGCGGCTGGCGGCGGAGCTGAAATCCATAAAAGCCGTAATGTGAGGCATCATGCCGTCAAAACCGGTATTCAACCCGGAAATCACCCGCATAAAGCTTAACCCGGAACAGGCGGTGCTGGCCTGCTCCTGCTACAGCAACAAAATCACCAGTTCCACTCCGTCCAAGACGGTAACTTACACTGTCTGCAGGAAAAACAGGAAAAACAACAGCTATTGCAACAAGCACACCTCCTCGTCCGCCGCGTCCAGTTAGCGATGCGATGCAAACCAGAGGCACGGCTTATTTTGAAGGCAGGCTGGACTCGCTGAAAAGCCCCCCTCTGCACTGCCAGCTGGAACTGACCTACCGCTGCAATTACAACTGCCTGCACTGCTACTGCAAGGGCCGCGAAAACGCGGGGCGTGAATTGCCCTGGACGGAAATAGCGGGCATATTCTCCCAAATGGAAAAAGCGAACTGCCTCTGGCTGACGCTGACCGGGGGCGAATGCCTGCTGAGGCCGGATTTCGCCGAAATATACATGTCGGCAAAACGGCGCGGTTTTATAGTGTCGGTGATGACAAACGGCTCGCTGATTGACGGGAGGATTCTCCGGCTTTTTGCCAAATCGCCGCCGTTTTCCGTTGAGATGACCATAAACGGCGCCCGCGCGGACACTTTCAACCGCGTTACCGGAACTGCCGGGCTGTTCCGCCGTGTCCGGCAAAACGCGGCGAGGCTTGCGCGGGAGGGCGTGCCGGTAATCGTCAAGGCCAATCTGCTGCGCGAAAATGCCGGAGAGCTGGCCGGCATGAAGAAATGGGCCTCGGGACTGCCGGGCCGCCGCGGGCCCGGTCGTTACAATTTCAGGGTGGACCCGTTCATTCATCCCCGGCTGGACGGCGGCATGCAGCCGTGCCGCCACCGGCTGGGCGCGCGGGATATCGCAAAGGCATTCTCGCGGGACGCGGAACTGCTCTCCGAATTCCGCTGCGGTCTCCGTTCTCCCGCCGCGCCGCTGGAACGCGGTCGGAATTTCCTGTATCAATGCACATCCTGGAAGGATCAGTTTTTCATAAACCCTTTCGGAGTGATGAGTTTCTGCCAGCTTACGGACGAATACAGCGCGGACTTGAGGCTGGTCCCTCTTGAAAAAGGCCTTGCCGGCCTGCGGCGTCTGGCACGCGCTAAATTCAAAACGGGGTCCGAATGCATAAGCTGCCCGCTGCGCCCGCTATGCGGCACATGTCCGGCAAAAGCCGCGCTGGAAACGGGAAACGGAGAAGCCCCCGTTCCCTATTATTGCGAAACTGCCGCGGAAATAGCGAAAATGTCATTGAATGAAAGAAAAAAGCTGCGGGGAGTTCCAAAGCAGGGCGCTTGACGCCGCCTGGCGCGGGCGGTTTCCGCTGCGCGCGCTGATAGAGCTTACCTACCGCTGCAATTTCCGCTGCCGCCACTGCTATGTGCCGGACGGCTGGAAGGCCGCATACCGCCGCCGGGAGATGACAACGGCGCAGGTGTCGGCGCTTATGGACAGCCTGCGCGCGGCGGGATGTCTGGTGCTGGGTTTTACCGGCGGGGAGCCCTTCCTGCGGCACGACATTTTCGCCATACTGCGCCGGGCGGTAAAGCTGGGCTTCCAGGTCGTCGTGAACACCAACGGCTCGCTGATAGATGCGAAGGCGGCGCGGCGGCTGGGACGAATCGGGCTCAACAAGATTGACATAACGCTGCCCGCGGTATCGCCGGATATTTTCGATTCCGTAACCGGCAGGGCCGGCTCCGCCGGGAAAGTGTTCCGGGCCTTGCGTCTGCTGCGGCAACAGAACGTTCCGGCGGCTGTAAAGACATGCGTGCTGGCGGAAAATGCGGCGCAGGCGCGCGCTGTGGCGCGGTACGCGCGCATGTCCGGCCTGGCGCACCGCGTGGATGAATTGCCGTTTCGCCGGCTGGACGGCTCGCCCGTGGAATGCTGTCCGGGGCCGGGAACATCCGGCGCCCGGCGCGTATCCGCGCGCGGCAAAATGCCGGTTTTTTTCTGCGGAGCGGGAACTGTTCAATGCGCGATAACCCCCGCCGGGGAATTAAAATTCTGCGCGATGACGGCGTATCCGCTGCTGCCGGTTTTCCGGCTGGGATTTGGCAAGGCCTGGAAAATGCTAAACAATATGGCCGAAAGCATCCGCCCCGACGGGATTTACTGCGGAGCATGCAGCCTGCAGCCTCAATGCAAAGGCTGCCCCGCCAGGGTATGGCTTGAAAAAAAGGTTTTCGCCGGCTGCGCGCCGGAGCATAAACGTCTCGCCGCAAACCGGCGGATGCGGCCCGCGGCGCGCCGCGCGGACAAAGAGCAACGGCATGAATGAACTGTTTCTGAAAATAGCGGGGATTGTCACAAGGCTTTCAAGCCGGTTTCCGCTGTCGGAAGAAACCAGCAGCGTCTCAGGCGGGACGGAACGTCTTGCCGATTTCATAACAACCGCGCGCAGTCCCGATATAGAGATACGGGTTATCCCGGTACGCGCGCTGCCGTCTCCGCCGCGCTCAAAGCCGCTTTTCAACGTGCTGCATCCCGGCGACAATAACCCCAACTGGCGGCTGTTCCGGCGCGGGGCGGGCTATGTTTATCAATGCCCTCTGAAAGGCAAAAGGCAGATATACTTCATAAACCGCGGGTTCAACAGAGTATCCGCATATCTTAAGGCTGCACCGGGCTGCAATGGCTGGCTGGCGCAGGACATAGTTTACGATTTTCTCCAGGTGCTTATGGTGCATTACATGGCCGAAAGGGGCAGCGGCATAATAATACACGCCGCGGGAGTCCGGGACGGGGCGCGCGGCTTTGTCTTTCCCGGAGAGTCCGGCGCTGGCAAGAGCACCATATCGCGGCTGTGGCATGCCGCCGGCGCGCTGGCGATTAACGACGACAGGGTAATAATCCGCCGCGCGCGCGCCGGGTTTGAGATGCACTCATCCCCCTGGCACGGTGATTTTTTCGATTACACGGCGCAATACACCCGGCCTGTCAAAATATCATCGCTGTTTTTCATACGGCACGGGAGAACCGAATATGCGGTCCCTCTCTCCGCCCCGGAAACGTTTATGCGGCTATACCCCGCGCTGTTTCCGGTTTTCTGGGACAGGCGGCTTCAGGAAAACCAGCTGGGCTTCATGCAGAAATTGTCCGGAGCGGTCCGCGCGTTCGCGCTGCATTTCGCCCCAAGACGGAAAGCCCTGGATTTTATCCGCGGATTATGAGAGAGATTGCATACCGCAAATTCAGCCTCGCCGCGCATTTGCGCGGGGAAGCGCCTGCCTGCCAGTTTGAACTCACATACCGCTGCCCGCTCAAATGCGCGCACTGCTACTGCTCCTGTTTTGCGGGTGAAGCAGGCATGAATCCCGCAGAGGTCCGGCAATGTCTGGACAAGCTTGCCGCCGCCGGGGTTTTGTGGCTCTGCCTCACCGGAGGAGATCCGCTGTCAAGGCCGGATTTCCCGGAAATATACGATTACGCGAAATCGCTGGGGTTTATAATAACGATATTCACAAGCGGCACGCTGCTTGCGCCGGAAACGGTGAAACGGCTGGCAAAACGACCGCCGTTTGCGCTTGAAATCACTGTCAACGCCGCGGAACCGGAGCTTTTTGACAGGCTGGCCGGAACGCCCGGCGCGTTCCGCGCGGTTGACGCCGGAATAAGGCGCGCGCTGGCGGCGGGGATTGCCGTTAAACTGAAAACGCAGCTTATGTCGGAGAATTTTGCCGCGCGGCGGGAAATAAAACGGTATGCGCAAGCCCTGGGCCTGCGTTACAATCCGTCGGTAAAACTGTTTCCGGGACTGGATGGCAGCCTGTCCCCCTGCAGGCTGAGGCTTTCGCCGGAGCAGCTTGCCTGTCTTGAGCGCGGCAACCCCGGGCCGCCGCGCCTGCGGCGCGGCGGCGGGCTGTTCCGATGCGCGGCGGCAGCGTGCAATTCCATCCATCTCAATCCGCGCGGCGAGATGTTCCTGTGCGGCTTCATCCGCAAACCCGCCTCAAGCCTGCTAAAGCGCGGAGTGGCGCATTGCAGAAAAATTCTGCTGGCGGCGGCACGCCGCCTTGACAGGCTGCCCTCCCCCTGTTCCGTCTGCCGCATGAGAAATGAATGCATGTGGTGTCCGGGAATGGCAATTCTGGAGACGGGTTCGCCGCAGAAACCCGTTGACTACTGCTGCCGCTCCGCGGAGGCATTGTGCGCGAAAGGCTGAATCTGCTGCTGCGTTTCATGGGCTACGCCATGCCCTCCGGGCGCGCGTTTGCCGCCGTGCTGGCTTTTTCGGCGCTGGAGCTGGGGCTGGGGCTTGTAAAGCCGTACCTGCTTGAAGTGTTCGTTGACAAGGCCCTGCTGCCGCAAAGCATGAGAACGTTTCTGGCGGTGGGCGTCGCCGGCGCGCTGATTTTTTTGCTTGCCGAACTGGCCTCCGCCATGCGGGAATGGACGCAGGAAAAACTCTCCGGCGCAGCGGCGCTGCGGCTGCATCTCAAGTTCGCGCGCGGCTTCTACTGCCAGAGCCTGGACTGGCTGCGCCGCCATAAATCCGGCGACGGCGCATTCTCGCTGCTCAACGATGCGGACGCGGCGGTTGTCTTTGCGACGGAAGTCCCGCGCGCCGCGCTGCTGCTGGCGGCACGGCTGGCTTTTACATTTCTGATAGTGGCCGTCATGGAATGGCGGCTGGCGGCGGCGGGCGCTGCGGCCTCTCTGCTGGTTTACGCGCATTCGCGCCTGTGGCGCAGGGCGGCGGACGACGCCATACTTCTGCGGGACCAAACGCACATGGCGGTTTATTCCTGCCTTCAGGAAACGCTGCCGCGAATGCTGGCGGTCAAGGTTTTCGGCGCGGAAAGGCGCGAGGCGAACCGTTTTGCCCTGAAAACGGCGCGGTATCTGCGGGCCGAGCGCGCTCTCGCTCTGTCGCGCATAAAACGCCAGGTTTCGCTCAATCTGGCGGTGAAATGCGCATTCGGCGCGGTCTCGCTGACGGGGATGTGGCTGGTGGCAAAAGGCGGCCTTTCCGCCGGGCAGCTGGCCGCGGTGATGGCCTATACGGCGCAGCTTATCTCAGCCCAGGGCGAGGCCGCCGCCCTGTCCGCCGAAACAGCGGAGGGCGCCGCCGCCTGCCGCCGGCTTGATAAATTATCCGGCCAGCCGCGCCGCACGGATGGGCCGCGCCCGCACCCCTCCGGAGGCGCGCTGTGCTTTGAACGGGTCGCCTTCGGCTACGACGGAGCAGATGTGCTGCGCGAAATCAGCTTCAGCCTGCCGGAAGGCGGGCATTTGGCGGTGGCGGGTGTCTCCGGCGCGGGGAAGACCACGTTGGCGCTCCTGGCGCTGGGGCTTTACAAGCCGCGCGCCGGAGTTGTAACGCTGGGCGGAGAGGATATATGCGGGCTCATCCCGTCTGAACACATTTCCGCCGCGCTGCAGGACCCCATGCTTTGCGACGGAACCATAATGGAGAATATTCTCTGCTGCGGCGCGGATGCCGCGAACGCGCCTCTGGCATGCGCCACCGCCGCAGTCGCGGTGTTGGCGGAAACGCTTCCGCAGGGATACAATACGGCAGCCGGCGAAGCCGGCTCGCGGCTTTCCCGCGGGCAGAGGCAGCGGGTCGCGCTGGCGCGCGCGCTGGCAGCAAAACCCGCGCTGCTTGTGATGGACGAGGCGCTCTCTTCGCTGGAGGAGCCGCTTGAGATTGAAATCATGCGCGCAATCCGCGCCGGCTATCCCGGCATGGGGCTGCTTGTAATATCCCACCGCATGAGCGCGGCCGCGCTTTCAGACTCCGTGCTGTGGCTTAAAGACGGAGCGGCAGTTGTCTCCTGTTTCGCCGCGCTTTCAAAAAACCGCGAATTCACCGCCTCTTTCGCCAAAAAAGATGACAGACTATAACACCGCCGCCCGCAATATCCTGCTTATGCGGGAGGCGGATTTGCTGTCGCGCGAGTGCGCGCGCGGCGGTTTTGATGTTATTTTTCTCAAGGGCGCGGCTCTGCTGGCGCGCGGAATGTGCGGGCCGCACGAGCGCACCATGAGCGATTTAGACGTCATTGTAAGCCCGGAGAACAGGACCGCGGCGCGCCGCGCGCTGGCCCGGCTGGGTTACCGGAAACTGGACGGGGTGTTTCAGGCTTACGGCAAAGGCCGTGCCATAGCGGATCTGCATACGGAACTCTGGCACGCGGATTACGCCGCGCTGCGCGCGGAGGCGCAATGGGCTGAAAGCGAAAACGGGCGGCTGCTTGTTCCCTCTGCGGAGGACATGGCTTTGCATGTCGTCGCGCACGCCATGCTGCACCAGGGCGGGTTTCCGCCCCGGGCGCGCAGGGATTTCGCGTTTATAGCGGCAAAGGATTTCAACTGGGAAAAATTCCGCCTCCGCGCGGCGGAGTTCGGAATGAAGGCGCTGGCGGCGTCGGCAATCGCCTGCGGCAAAACGCCGGCTCCGCCGGAAATGGCGGACAAATTCGCGCTTGCGCCGCTTCAGCGGCCTATGCTGGCGCTTTTCCTGCGCGCGGCGCGCGGCGACGGCGGCGTTATGTACGAGTATATTCTTCCCGCAGCTTATAAACCGGCGCTTGTCTGGCGCGCGGCCTTTCCCCCCGCGCATGTCCTGGAAGAGAAAATGAAAGCATCCCCCGTCCTGCGCCGGGTCGCCAGGCCGCTAAACGTCCTGCTGCGCGCCTGCCGGAGGATATTTGAAAGCTACGGGCGAGGCGTCGTTTCTCTCTAGATACGGAAGCTGCCTGACTATGTGCAGTAGCGGATTGCCCAGCAAGTCTATCACCGAGCAGCCCGCAGTGGAGCTTTTGGTTATGAATACCTTGGGACGTGTCAGATATCCGGCGTTGGTGTCCATAACATGTCCGATGTCGCCGGAGGAAAGCTCAACCCATGAGCCGGGCGGGAATATCGTAAATGTCTCCGTCACCGATTTCACTATATCCGGCCTGAACTGCGTTCCGCTACCTTTGATTATATGGCGGGTTACGTCCTGCGGCAGCAGCGGCTTGCGCCAGGGCCGTTCATGGCACATGGCCTCGTAGGTGTCGGTAACCGCTATGATTTGGCCCAGGGTTCTGATTTTTTCCTTGGTGAAACCGCGGGGATAGCCGAGCCCGTCAATGCGCTCGTGAACGTAGATAATCTCCTGAAGCACGCTTTCCATCAGCCAGGGATTCTCGGCCAGCAGCGCCTTCACTACTTCCATGCTGTAGACCACATGGGTTTTGATTTCCTCGTATTCCGCGGTGGTAAGCGCGCGCGGTTCGTTGGCAAGGTGGCTTACCCGCGTCATTCCCACATCATGGAGCATTGTGGTGAAAAACAGCACTTTAAGGTCCTGCTCCGCAAGTTTAAGCTTCATGCCCAGATGGCACGCCAGAATGACTGCGTTCACAATATGGTATGGCAGGAACGGACGCACCGAGGGATACTTCAGCGTCAGCACAAGCAGATACGGATTCCCGGCGGACAGGACGTTCATCAACTCGCAGAAAACGGCGTCATGCGAATTCAGGGACAGCGGCTGCTTCCCCGCGCTGGCGTAAAGCAACTGCGCGACACGGTCCAGCAGCAGCGCGTAGACAGCGTGCGCCGCAGTCTTTTCAGCCGTCTCCGCGCACACAAACGAGGACGGCTTCGCCGGTGCGGACGGACGTCCGGACGGCAGGGATTTGGACTCGCCTGAAGCCCTCGCGACGTTGTCATTCGATTTCGTCCCGCCGCTGTCATTGTCCCTGTTGTACAAGGAAGAGAATTTCATAACCTGCTCCAGACGACTTTTTCCCGGATTATAACATGCCACGCAGGAATATCGCCCTTATATAGTCTATGAGTTTCACCAATACCAGACAATAATGCGTTAAGGGTATGTACACTAATATGTTTTATTTCGCACAGCCGCGCTATTTTATGTGTATAATCCCTTATTATGTACGAAAAATTCTGGGGGCTCAAGCTTCTGCCTTTTGAGAATACGCCGGACCCGCGCAATTTCATAGCCTCGGAAAAGCATATAGAAGCCCTGTCCCGGCTGATGTACGCCGTGCAGGAGAAAAGGGCCTGCGCCCTGATGGCCGGCACCTACGGCTGCGGCAAAACGCTGGTGCTGCGCAGGCTGCGCTTTGAGCTTGAGCCTAAAGGCTGCAAATTCGCTTTCGTGAACAATCCGCGCCTGTCCGCGCTGGATATACTACGCGCCATTCTGCACGGTTTCACGGAAGAGGAACCGCCTTCCTCCAAATACGATGTGCTGGCGAGACTGGAAAACGAACTTTCCTCCTCGGCGGAGGAGGGCAGGCATTGCGTCATCATGGTGGACGAGGCGCATTCCATAAATGACATTGATATTTTTGAAGAACTGCGCCTGCTGCTGAATTTCCAGACCGACAGCGACTATCTGCTGACACTTATATTCTCCGGACAGAACGAATTGTGGGAAATGGTGGAGCGCAACAAGCAGCTCAACCAGCGCGTCGCCATAAAATGCGGCCTCGTGCCGCTTTCGCAGGAGGGGACGGGCCACTATATACGCGGACGGCTCATTTACGCCGGCGGCGATCAGAACATATTTTCGGAAGATAATATCGCGGCCATCGCGCGAATGAGCGGCGGCATTCCGCGCAGCATCAACAATATCTGCCATCTGGCGCTGCTGAATGCCTCCATGTCCGGCGCAAAAACGATAACGGAAGCGCTGCTTGCGGACTGCTCCGAGGAGGCTTCGCCGAAATGAACATACTCTGCATAGGCGCGCACCCTGACGACATAGAGTTCGGCTGCGGGGGAACGCTCTGCAAAATGGCGGGCCCCGGCTGCAGAATAACCCTGCTTGTCCTGACCGACGGCGGGCGCGGCGGCGCCGCGGCGCTGCGGCGCGTTGAACAGGCCGCCGCCGCGCGCCTGATTGGAGCGCGGCTTATCCGGGCCGGTTTCAGGGACACCGAATTGCCCGGAGAGCGGGCCCTGATAAGCGCGATAGAGGATTGTCTGCGCAAAACCTGCCCCGGAATGATTTTCACCCATTTTTACGAGGACACACATCAGGACCATTGCGCGGTCTCGCGCGCGGTGATGACTGCCGCCCGCAACGAGCGCGACATACTGTTTTTTGAGGGGCCCACCAGCATAAACTTCGTGCCGACGGTGTTTTCGGACATAGGTCCCGTGATAGACAAAAAATTCGAGCTGCTTGGCTGCCATCGTTCCCAGCTGGAAAAAACCAACATCCCCGGCCTGTGCATACTGGAGGCCGCGAAAAGCGCAGCGGTGTTCCGCGGCGGGCAGTACCGCGTCAAATACGCGGAGGGTTTCATGCCGCAGCGCCTGTCGCTTCCGATAAGATGACGCGCGACACGAAAATATTCACCATCGCCTGGCTGGCGCTGCTGCTGACAACACTGCCGCCCGGAGGAATTTCCGCCTGGACCTGGCTGACAGGCCTGCGCTGGCTTTATGTGGCCGGCATTGCGTTTCTGTTCGCCGGGCTGCTGCTGCCGGCGGCGGAATGGTCGGCAAGGCGGCTGGGCGCGATAGACATGCCGGCGCCGCGCAAAATTCATGCCGCGCCCACGCCGCGGCTGGGCGGGCTGGCGGTGTTTGCGGCTTTCATGTTCGCGCTGTGGCGAAGCCAGTATTTCACCGGCAGGGGCTGGAGCATAGCCGCCGCCGGAACGCTAGTATTCCTTCTCAGCGCGGCGGACGACGCGCGCGGGCTTTCGGCATACGCGAGGCTTGCGGGGCAGGCTGCGGCATCGCTTATCGTGGTCTGTTCCGGCATGGGTTTTAATTTTCCCGGGACGACTCCCGCCGGCAGGGCGGTGTCCTGCGCGTTCACCGTGGTGTGGATTATCGGCATCACCAATGCCTTCAACTTTCTGGACGGGATAGACGGCCTGGCCTCAGGCCTGGGAATGGTATGCTCGCTGTTTTTCATAATAGTGGCCTGGGGAACGAATCAGATGGAGCTGGCTTTCATGTCCGCTGCGCTTTTCGGCGCTTGCGCCGGATTTATGCGGGTCAACTGGCACCCGGCCAGCATGTTTCTGGGGGACTGCGGCTCCGCCTTCATAGGCTTCATGCTGGCGTGTTTTGCGGTTTACGGCGGCTGGGCGACGGACAATCCGCTTGTGGCGTTCGGCACGCCGCTTCTCATACTTGGCGTGCCGATATTTGACCTTATCTATATAACGGCGGCGCGCATGCGCCGCGGCGACGTGAAAACCGTGCGCCAATGGCTGGAATTCGTGGGCAGGGACCATTTCCACCACCGGCTTATACATCTGGGCATGACGGTGCCTCAGGCGGCGTCCTTTATAATCATTGTCAACGTAATGCTGGGTCTGGGAGCCTGGACCATGCACTACACCGGCACAAGCCTGGGAACCGTGCTGCTGGTGGCTCAAAGCGCGCTGATATTCGGGGTGATAGCCGTGCTTATGATTTTGGGCAGAAACACCGGAGAAACCGCCGCACATCCGAAAGGAATCGCCGCCGGAGATTGCCATTGAGCGAAGCAAAATAATGCTGCTTACCCTGAAAGTTTCAGGTTAATCCTGCTGCCCGGACAGCCTGTTTCTGAAATCCGCGCACGCGGACAGCAACGGGCCGAAAAACGCGATTAAAATTCCCTGGCATCTGCGCAGAACGGAATTCTGCATTATGATTTTGCCGTCCGACAGCAGAACGCAGACCACCCCCGCCACAGCCTCCGGCGCGACGGCTTCCGCCGGGCCGAACTGGCGGTCGCCGCGCAGATACAGCTTTCCGCCCCGGCGTCCTACAAGCCTGTGGCAGACAAGCCCGCCGCCGGAGCGGTAGGCGACCATATCCCCAATCCGCAGCATGGCCGGCGGAACCGCGCGCGCAAGCAGCCGTTCCCCCCCCTTCATAAACGGCCTCATGCTGGAGCCGGAAGTTTCAAGAAGCAGAAAATCGCCGCATTGCCTGTTCACAACAGTATTATGCAAAAAAAGCGTACAATTATGGCTATGCAAAAGATTTCCGCGGAATTGCCGGAGAACAGCTTGTTTTGTCTTGCTCTGCTTTTCTGCGGAGCGGCGGCGCAGCCGCCGGCGATTGTTGTTGCCGCGATTCTTTTCACGGCGGACGCATGAGCGGCATTTCCGACAAGGTGGTGCGCAACACCTATTACAATTTCATGGGCATGGCGTGGAACGGGGCATTGTCTTTCGCGCTTGCGCCTTTCATACTGCACCGGCTGGGCGCGGACGCCTACGGCGTGCTTGGAGTGTCGGTCGCGCTTACGGGCTATGCCTATCTGCTGGATATGTCCATGCCGGCGACATTTATCCGCCACGTCGCGGAATACGAGGCCAAAGGCGACCGCGCCAGGCTCAAGCAGGCAGTCAATACCATGGCCGCTTTTTACTGCGTCCTGGGCATTGTTTACATTGCGCTGACACTGCTGTTTGCCGACAAAATCACCGGCATTTTCAAAACCCCGCCCCGTCTCGCGGCGGACGCGCATTATGTGGTGGTGTTTTCAATGGCAGTATTCGCGTTCACCGGCGTGGCCAACGTGTTTTCGGATTTCCAGGCGGGGATGCAGCGGCTGGATCTGTCCAACAAACTGAGCATCATCCTTTCAATCCCGACGACGGCGGTTCTGGTGTGGCTGCTCAACGCTGGCTACGGGCTGCACGGCATGATGTGGCGCAGCGCGCTGACGCTGGCCTGCTATTTCGCGGCCAATGTAATCCTTGCCAGGCGAATTTTTCCGGAACTGGAAATATCCCCGCGCCATATAAGCGGTGAAATGTTCGGGCACTTCCTCAAATTCGGGATGAAACTGCATGTGGGCCGCATTTCCACACTGGTAACGGGGCAGACGGATAAAATTCTCATCGCCTGCTTCCTGTCCGTGGGCGCGGTTACATATTTCCAACTGGCCAGCGTGCTGGTGGTTACTGCGGCGTCCATGGCCAACGTGCTTGTCTCGGCCATAACGCCGGCCTTTTCGGAAGTGCACGCCCGCTACGGGAAAGAAGCGGTGATGGACGTCTATCTCAGGATGACAAAATACCTGTCCTGCATGGCGGTGCCTTTGTTTATGCTGACAATGGTGTCCGCGCGGCTGCTGCTTCAGATGTGGCTGGGCGGCGGCTACGACCGGGCCTGGCCGCTGACCGTGATTCTGGCGTCGGGCTGGCTGGCCAGCGTCCTGGCAGCGCCCGGCTACACGGCCTGCCAGGCCATGGACAAGCCGCATATCATATCCGCCGGCGCGACGCTTAATATAATACTCAACCTCGGACTGAATATAATTCTCATAGGCGCCCTGGGAATGAAGGGGATAGCATGGGGCACCGCCATTGCCCTGCTGGCAAGTTCGGCCTGCTTCTGGTTCATGCTGCACCGCGCGATGAAGCTGCCGCTTTCCTCGCTTGCCGGCGCGGTAACGCCTTTTTTCAAGGCTGCGGCCATTGCCGCCGCCGCGCTGCTGGCCCTGGATGCCGCTTTTGCTTTCCGCATAACCGAACTTGGCCGCTGGAGCTGCTTTGCGCTGCTGTCGGCGCGGGGCGTGGTGTTTTGCGCGGCATATGCGCTGCTGCTGCGGCACGAAAAGGTTTTTCGGAGCGAGGAACTGGAACTCATTAAGGCGAAATTGTCCGCGCTTCCTCTGCCGCGCATTGCGGGACGCGCATGAGGATTCTGCATATAGTTTCCTCCCCCGCGCTAAGCGGCGTAACTTCCGCCATCAGGCAGCTGGCTGCCGGCCTGAGCTTGCGCGGCTGTGAACCCGCGCTGGCGCATTACGGCGCGGACGAGGGCATTGCGCCGGAGCTGTGCCGTTCCGGCACGGCAGTGCACAATATCGGGGCGGGCTTGGGCCCGCTGCGCCCGATGATGACGGTCCGCCGCGCACGCGGACTGATAAAGCGGCTGTCGCCGGATATAATCCATGCCCACAGTTTTGACGCGGACCTGGTGGCCTGCCGGGCCGCGGCTGAAACCGGCATTCCGCTTGTGATAACCATGCATAGTTTCTCCTATATAGATTGGGCGTCGCGGCGGCAGAACCTATATTCCAGGCACTGCGGCGCGTTGCGGAGAATTATTTCCGTGTCGCGCCTGCTTGCCGGCAGGGCCGCGGAACTGCCCGCTTTCCGCGGCAAACCCTTTTCAGTAATATTTAACTCCCCGCAGGAACGGTTTTTCATGCCTGTAACCGGACAGGAGCGGACCGCCGCCAGAAAAGCGCTCGGAATCGCCGGCGACGAAACCGCCATAATCTGCGTGGCCAATTTTCATCCGGTCAAAGGCCAGGACATTCTGGCCGAAGCCTTCGCCGCAATGACGGACAGGGCAAGACTGGTAATCGTGGGCTCCGCCGGAAGCGACCCGCAGCGCGCCGCCTTCCGCCGCAAAACCGGAGATATTCTGGCCCGCTCCGGCGCAGGCTCCCGCACAGCCATTGTGGACAATGCCGCCGACTCCCGCCCCTTCCTCGCCGCGGCGGACATTTACGTCCAGCCTTCGCTCACCGAGGCGATGAGCGTGGCGGTAACCGAGGCGATGGCCTGCGGCCTGCCGGTGGTGGCATCCCGCGCAGGCGGATTGCCGGAGGCCGTCTCAGATGAAACCGGCATTCTGGTGGAACCCGGAAACCCGCGCGCCCTGGCCGCCGCGCTGGGCAGGCTGGCCGCCGCGCCTGAACTGCGCGCGGGGATGGGCGCCGCCGGCAAAGCCTTCGCCGAAAAGCATTTTGCGCCCGCCCGCTATCTGGACGAGCACGAGCGCCTCTACCGCGAGTTATGCCGGAAATCAGCGTAGTCATCCCGGTCTATAACGGCGCGCGGTTGGCAGCGCGCCGGCTCAGGATTTTGCGGATATTGACCCCAGATTGAATAGAGAGCGAGGACCGAGACGGTGGATGGCGGGGACAGTCCGACGTAAAATTTCTCGCTGATACCGTTTAAAATTTCGTGGTGAGCGTGAACCGGTGGCTGTTGCCGAGCTCGCCTTGCGAGGTGTAGGCGTAATCAACGCGGAGCCTGCTTATCGCTATCCCGAAACCCGCGTTAAAACCCAGCAGGTTGTCCGACGGGATATTGTTGTTTGTGATGTCTTTGCTGTACCCCGCGCGCAGGGCCAGAATGCTGTGCAACGCGACTTCCGCGCCCGCCGCGAGTGTGCTGCAATTTTCCGGGATATTGCGTTTGAAATCCGCCGCCAGCGTTACCTCTTTGATTTTTGTCGCCGCGCCGAATGATGCTGTCGCGGGGAGGTTCTCGTCTATTGTTCCCACTTTGCCGGATTTGCCGACGTTGACGATTGACGCGCCCAGCCGGAATAGTTCCAAATCGTAAATCGCGCCCGCGTCAAAACCGTAGCCTGTGCCGGATTCTTCCTCTATTTTATTGCGCACCGCTTTCAGCGCGCCGCCCAGCGACAGCTTGCCGAAACTGCGCGCGTATGCGGCTTGCAATGCCATATCATAGGCGGTAAATGTGCCGGTCTGCGCGCCGGTGGTGTCGCGCCCGTCTAAATCGCCATAGTGCAGATATGTGAGGCCGTAAGCCATTCGTCCGCCCAGCGCATTGTGCGCGAACGCGACGTTTTCCAGCTTGTTTTCCTGCGCAAGTTCCACGTGCGATAACGCGGCTTCCGTTCCCTCACTCGCGACGGAGGCGGGGTTGATGTAAACCGACTGCGCGCCGCCTGATAACGCCGTTACCGCGTTTGCCATGCCCTGCTCGCGCGCGCCGGGTGCGATTTTCAGAAATGCCGAACCCGTCGTGCCGGCATGCGCCAACTGCGAAAGCGCGGAGGCAACCATCAGTGCTATTGATAATTTGCGCATACAGTTACCTCACTATCGCGAATTTCTTTTTGGCTTTGATTGTCTCGCCGGCTTTATGCGCTTCAATCACCGCCGTGTACACGCCGGAGCCCGCGCCGGACATGTTCCACTCGTACTCGTATGCGTATTCCGGTGAAAGCACATTCGGCCCGCCGTCCATGTGGCCGCTGTGGCGCAACTGGCCGGACACGTCGTAGATGCGGATGTCCGCGCCGTCGCCCACGCCGCATTCAAGGTGCAGTTTCGGCGTGTTGCCGTTCTTGGCAGGGTTGGGATACACATAAAACTGCCGGAACGCGAATGCGTTGCTGGCCAGCGGGTTAACCCCCTGCACCATCGGCTGATACAGCGAGAGATGGCTTGTCTTCGCCTCAAGCCTGCCGTTTTTAAGTTCGGTATTGACCGGAATCCACGAGCCGGAACCCTCATCCCAGTTATACAGCGCGAGGTCGCGCTCCGTCTTGCCGTAGGGGATTTGCGTCCGGTCAAACGGCACGGTCAATGCGGCGGGCGAGGCGAGCTTCATGCCCTCCGGCCCGAAGTTCAGCGCCGGGCCGACCGGCATTATCAGCGCCCTGGCTTCGCTTTGCATCATTTGCCGCGATATTTCTTCCGTTACGGCGGCGGTGGCGATTGTGATGAATGCATCCTCCGCCATAGCGCCGGGCGCAATGTCTACCGCCGCGCGGTTGGACGATTCCACCCGCCCGCCCCATTCCGCGGGCAGCGGCAGCCCGGCGTTCGGGTCAGCGGCGCCGGCGTATGAAACCGCCACCGCGCCGCGCGTTCCGCCTTTTGCCGCGCCGGAGAGTATGATAACCCCTCCCGAACCGTAGCTTGCGCCGTTTGAGCTTTGCAATCCGCCCGAAACCTCGCGCACCGCCGTCAGCATATGCGAGCCGGTCGCCGCGCTGTCGGGGATAATGCCGCGTATCTGAACATCCGTCCACGCGCTTAGCGAACAGACAGTTGTCGCGTCCAGCATTACGCGGGTGGCGGGCTTGCCGTTGATTTGCGCGCCGTTGTAGGGGCCGAAGCCGGTTCCCGTCAGCACAAACGATGTGCCGCTGCCGTTTGTGGCCAGCGTCAGCGCGGTTATCGTTGGCGATATGACGCCTATGGACAATTCCTGCGATTGCGCCGCACCGCCTGACGCCAGCCGCTTCACCGCGACCGGGTACTGCCCCGTCGTGAAATAAGTCAGCGAACCCTGGATTTTTGTATCCGTCCACAGGCTTAGCGGCTGTGTCGCGCCGTTTATCAGCACCGCCGTATTCGCGCCGGAGTAATTGCCAAAGCCCGAACCCGTCAGCACAAACGGCGCGCCAACCGGCGCGGTGGACGGCGACACGGAATTCAGCTGCGGCAGAATCACGCCGAAATATGCGGTGGCCGACGCCTGCAGCCCGCCGTCGGAGGTTGCGCGTTCCACCACAAGCTCGTAATCGCCCGCGGCGAGGCTGCCGGGAACCGTGCCCTGTATCGTCGTCCCGTTCCAGAGGCTCAGCGGCGCGACAACGCCTCCGATTTTGACACGCGTGTTGGAGCCGTTATATGCGCCGAAATTCGCGCCGACAAGCGTGAACGGCATCCCTATCGGCCCCGTGGAGGGCGAGACACTCTGCAACACCGGCACGGTGATTTCAAAATACGACGTCGCGCTGCGGATGACATAGCCGCCGGACGCACGTTCCACAACCACCGGCTGCGGCCCGGGGGGCAGCAGTCCGGGAACAGTGCCTTGTATCGTCGTCCCGTTCCAGAGCGAGAGCGGGCATGTCGTCCCGCCTATCAGCACGCGGGTATTCGCGCCGTTATACGAACCGAAATTTTCGCCGGCTATAGTGAACACGCTGCCTATCGGCCCGGCGACCGGCGTCAGCGTGCTTACATTGATGCCAACCACCGCAAAGCTCAGCGGCGCGGATTCCGCCACGCCGCCGTCGGACGTTGTCCGCCGCACGACGACCGGATAGCTCCCGGAATACAGCGCACCGGGAACGGTTCCCTGTATCGTCGTGCTGTTCCATAACGAAAGCTGCGCGGTAACACCGCCTATCAGCACCGTCGTGTAGCTGCCGTTGTAGCTGCCGAAATTATCGCCGGTAATCGTAAACGGCTGGCCGATGGGACCGCTGGACGGCGTCACCGAATATGCAACCGGCGCGACGATATTGAGATACATCGTGGCCGACGCCGCAAGCCCGCCGTCGGCGGTACGCCGGCTGACAACCACCGGCTGAGCGCCGGCGGCGATATTGGGTATGACGCCCTGTATCGTTGTGCCGTTCCAGAGCGACAGCTGAGCCGTCGCGCCGCCTATCAGCACCGTAGTGTAGCTGCCGCTGTAGCTGCCGAAATTGCCGCCGGTAATCGTAAACGGCTGGCCTATCGGCGCGGTGGAGGGCGTCAACGAATACACTTCCAATCCGGCTACCGTTATTGACGGCGCAACAGCGCGCGCAACCATCCCGTCCGCAACCGCGCGTTCAACCACCACGCTCCGGGCGCCGGAGGCCAGCGCTCCGGGAATTGTGCCTTGTATCGTCGTGCCGTTCCACAGCGAAAGCTGCGCTGTTACGCCGCCTATCAGCACGCGGGTATAGCTTCCCGCATATGCGCCGAAACCGCTGCCCGTAATCGTAAACGGCTGCCCTATCGGCGCGGTGGAGGGCGTTACCGCCGTTACCGCCGGAGTGGTAACCGTGAAATAATAGGTGTTGGTCGCCACCAACCCGCCGCCGCTGGCGATTTCTATGACGACCGGATACTGGCCCGCTTCAAGCCCGGGGATGGTTCCCTGCACCGTCGTCCCGTTCCACAGCGAAAGCGGAGCCAGTTTATCGCCGACGCGCACCTGAGTGTTCGCGCCCGCATAAGGCCCGAAATCATGTCCGGTCAGCGTGAATGCCGTGCCTATCGGCCCGTTGTCGGGCGCAAGCCCCGTGATGGCAGGCTCGGTTACCGTAAACGACGCGGTGGACGAGCGCACCAGCCCGCCGTCAGACGTGGCGCGCTCCACCGCGACCTCGTAACTCCCGGCGGCAAGCGTCCCCGGAATGCGGCCCTGTATCTTCCCGTCATTCCACAAAGACAGCGCCGCGGTGGTCCCGCCCACCAGCACGCGGGTATAGCTGCCCGCATAGCTGCCGAACCCGGAACCGGAAACCGTAAACGGCATCCCTATCGGCCCCGACGACGGCGAAACCGAATCAAACCGCGGCGCAACAACAGTGAAGGCGACCGTGCCGGCAACCACGCTCCCGCCGTCCGAAGTGCGCCGCTCCAGAACAACCGGATAAGTCCCCGCGGCAAGCGTGCCTGGAATGGTCCCCTGCACCGTCGTGCCGTTCCACAAAGAAAGCGGGCATGTGGCCCCGCCAATCAAAACGCGCGTCAGCGAACCGGCATACTGCCCGAATTCCGCGCCGGCCAGAACAAATGTCTGCCCTATCGGCCCGGAAGACGGTGACACCCCGTACACGGAAGGCGTGGTAACGGTGAACGACACCGCATTGGAAACATCCGCGCTGCTGGTGTAAATCCGCTGGGCGACCACGGTATAAGTCCCCGCCGCAAGCGTGCCGGGAATGGTCCCCTGTATCGTAGTCCCGTTCCACAGCGAAAGCTGCGCCGTCGCCCCGCCTATCAGAACAACCGTCTTTGACCCGTTATACGCCCCAAACCCGCCCCCAGCCAGAGCAAACACCGTCCCTATAGGTCCCGATTGCGGCGAGAACGAAGCTATGGTCATACCGTAAGATTTGCCTGTTACTGTTGAAATGGCGGCGGCAAAATCCGTCGGAACTCCGGCGCGGTTTTCCGCCCTCACCCGTGCGAAATAAGTGGTGGCGGGCGCCAGACCCGCAAACGTAAATCCTTCATGCAGAACGTCGGACGAACCGGCAACCGGCAGGAAATCCGGCGAAGTGGAAATATCCAGATGATACAAGGTATCGTACGGATTGCCGCCGGAGTCCCATGAAACCGAAGCCGTAACACTGGAAACACCCGTAAACAAAGCCGAAGCCGGCATTGCGGCCAGAGTGACAGTGGAGCCAATCGTGGCGAAAGCGCTGCGCATTCCTGCGCCGTTTATGGCCGCAGATCTTGCCGTATACATCCTGTTCGGCAGGAGATTGTCCAGCGCCGCAGAGGAGCCGCTCACTGACGCCGAAGCCGCTATCCCGGAGAAATCCGGCGCAGTGGATGCCTGCACAAGGTACAAAGTCCGGGCCGGATTGCCGTTTGCATTCCATGCTATTGCGACGGAACCGGTCGCCACGTTTATAATCGGCGCATCCGCCGCAGCCGGAGCATTCGCCAACGTGGTCACATGCGCCGCGTCGGAATAAGGCGACAGGCGGCCTTCCAAATCCCGCGGCTGTATCGACGCCGTGTAATCAACATCCGGCGCAAGACCGGAGCAGGTGTACGAAGTTATATCGGCCGCAAAGCCGCTTTCCGACCCCGCATCGCCCGCTTGCGAGGAAACTTTTACCCTGTATTGCGCGCCCGGCAAATTGGCGCTGTTTATCCATTCCAGCGAAAACCCCGTGGTGGCAACCGACGAAACCGCTACATCCGATGGCTGCCTTGCATATGTAAAAAACACCGCCTTGTTGGACGGACCGGAATAATTGCCTCTCGCATCGGCCATCCACACCTGCGCTTGGTAGGCGGCATTGCCCAGCAAATCGCCCAAAACGTAATACTGCGCTGCGCCGGGCTGAACCGTGGTGGATATAACCACGTTCGCCGCGCCGGCCTGCGGCGCCGCCGCAGTGTCAGTGGAGCGGAACACCGCTATTTTCCCGTTGTAAATGGCGCCGGCAGCACCGTCCTCGCCGGAAGCCGTCCAGCGCAACGCAACGCCCCCGGCGGACACATCCGCCGACAAATCCGCCACTGCGGAAGGCGGCATATCCAGCAAAGAAGCATTGAAGGTTATTGCATAATCCGGGGCGGCTTCCGTCACATAATCCAGTATATGCAGCCGGTAAACATACGAGAGCGAGGCCTTGTCAAAATGCCTGCTTACCCATATGTCGCGGGGATTGATCACGCTTCCGTTTGCGCGCATGGCGGAGGCTATATCGGCCTGCCCGCCCGCCGGCGCCGGCACCGATGCGTGAATCCAGACGCCGGTTGAAACGCCGGCGTCATAGACCAGATGCAGCACCGCATTGGAACCGGAAAGCGTCCCGTTCAGATGCGCCGGCACGTTGGTCACGGGCGAAAGGCCTGCGCGGTCCGATTCCATCACATATTCCGGTTGGATATCCTGGCCGGAGGCAAGCAGAATTTCCATCTGTTCGCGCGGCGTTGTTTTGTTTATCAGAAAATCAAATTGCGAATCCCGCCCCGGCATGTCTGCGAGAACGTCCTTGATAAGCGTGTAGGTGCTGGCGCTGTCTATCAGCGAGGTCAGCGCCCCACCCAGCGCGGCGCTGTGTGTGAAGCTTGCGCCGAAACTGGTGAACCTGCCGGAAAGGGAGGCGACCATGCTCCACGCCGCCATTGCGCTGACATTCGGCGCGATATTGCCGAAGTTGATTTTGAGCGTCTTGTCCGCCGGCTGGCCGCCGGGCAGCCAGGCATTTGCAATCATGAAATTCACCGGCAGTCCCTGCTTGGAATCCATTATGACCGGCTGCGCCGAATCTATGCTGAAATTCACCGCCGTGCCGGACCCCGCGTTCACCGCCCGCACCCCCAGATAGAACGGAACTGTGGATTCGGCGACCTCCGGCGTCAGCGGTTCGTCGCCGAATACCTCGAACGGAAGCACATACTCCAGCCGTATAAGCGGCTGCGGCTTGACCGTGATTATAACCGGGAAAGTGGTGGTAACCCGCGCGACGCCGCCGGTGTTGTATGTCATCTGCGCCTTTACATTGTATTTTGCCCCGCCTGCCGCCCCGCCGCCCGCCCCTGGCGAAGGCACTATCAGCCACTGCACCGCCGCGCTGGCCGACGGCTGCACCAGCCCCGTCCCGTCCACCGCGCCCACTCCCTGCAAATCCGTAACCCGGGAATAAAACAGCGAGTCCGCCGCGTTGCCATCCGCATCGGTTATGGCGACATCTATGCGCAGATTGCTCAGCGGCAGGTCGCCAAGGCTGTTGGTCAGCGTCAGCTTGGCTATGAAGCCTTCCCGCTCCAACGCGGCCTCCTGGTTAAGCTGCAAATTTACAACCGCGCACACCGTCCCGGACACAGCGATTCCCGGACACGTCGGCAATGCCGCGAGTGCCAGCGCCAGCCATGCAGACAGCTTTAATATGGAGAATTTTTTATTTTCCATCCCCCGCTCCCGCGCTTAACGGATACCCCAGCGCATTCCACACCGCCGGGCCGCCGCTAAGCAGTTTAGCCCGAATCCCCGCCTTTGCCGCCGCCTCGCATGCCTGTTGGGTCCGCGACGGCTGCCTGTCCGCAAGCACAATCTCGCTCCCCTGCTGAACCGCAGGGAACGCCTTCAAAATCTCCTCAAGCGGCGCGTTGCGCGCGCCGGCTATATGCCCCGCCCGATATTCCATATCGGGCCGGATGTCCAGCACGGTTACGGCGGCGGGCGAAGATTTGATTATCGCATACAGCTCCGCAGGCTGTATTGCGCCGCAGACCGTCTTTTGCGCCGCCGCGCCGCTATCCCCTTCTACAGGATATCCGCGCGCTTTCCAGTCGGCATATCCTCCCTTGAGCACGCGGACCGACGCGTAGCCCGCGCGCTCCAGCAGGGCGGCGCAGTTTGCGCTCAGCGGACAACCCACGCCCGCGCAATAAACAACAATGTCCGCCGTTTTCGGCCACCCGGCGGAGGTTACCTGGTTGAACGGCGCGGATACCGCGCCTTTTATATGCCCCATGCCGTAATCCGCCCGCGCACGCACATCGGCCACTATGGGGGTCGCCGCGCCGCCGGACATAACCGCCGAAAGCTCATCGCAGGAGATATACTTCACCTCCGCTGCGCGGGCAACCAAAACCGGACACGCAAGCGATATTGCCGCCATGCTTATCAGCATCCTGCCATTATTTGCCATATACACCGCCAATCAATCTGAAATCTAATACTGCGGAGATACCCTTGCCATTGCAGCCAAACGTGAAACTGCCGCCTTTCGCGCAATTAGCAACGCAAGCAACCCAACTTAACGGGTCAGTTCTTTTTATCGATGATAATCGCTTGCGCCTAATGCCTTTCATTCCCTTTTTTGTTTCCATTACCCTAATAAACCATTTAGAATTTCTTCGAACTTGGGATTTTTTTGAATTGTATGTATCTCTAAAGTCTCACCATCATGCCCCATTTCGAACACTAGGGCAAACTGCTTTAAAAAAACAGAAGAGTAAAATGAATAAGCATCTCCTCTAAAAAAACTAATAAGCCGTTGCCTGAAATTTTTTCTAATATCATCAACACAGTTCTTGGCTATTGCTAAAACGTCACTGGATATAGTATCGGTAATAATAAAAAATAAGGGGGTTCCAAATGACCAACTCCACAACCGCTGGATTAGGTCATCTGCCCCGGATACATTTACTTCAATGATTCCAATTTGCCAATTTTTATAGGAACTGTATTCAACCTTTTGAAACACTTTGGATTTTAAATCACTCGGTAACTGTGTCAAAAACAACACTTTTCTTTTTGTAGTACACAACCCTTGAAAAATGTGTATCAATTGTTCGGCTTTTTGGTGTGACATCTCTTGCATAAAACCACCTACTGTTATCGTTTTCATAGCGCTCCCCTATTTTAGAGTCTACCATCCCATGGCCTATGTAGTTTCATCTCAGGCCACCGACGATAATGTATCCCCGTTTATCAGCATCCAATCTAAAAATAGGCTTCCCTTCACTATTTCTAATCTGAAATATTCTTGTCCGCCACGACCTGCCGATGTCGCCGATGTCATAATTCTCGCTGAGGTAGAACACCCGGAAATCCACCGGCCCGGCGAAGTTGGGGACATAGACCGCCGGATCGCCGCTGACGGAAACGCCGCCCGACACCTCGTCGTAGCACCGCGGACAGTCCGACGGAGCCTCCGTGGAAGGCAACTGGCACGTCTCGGGCGTGGGAGATTTGGGCAGAGTCCGGGCGTGAAGATACGGCGCGGTTAACAGTGCCGCGACAAGTAAACTTAAAATTGCTGTTCTCTTGCGTTCCATTAGCGCATTTCCATCCAGTCGACTCTATTCAGGTAATAACATCTTAGCGATAGCATATCTCCACAATCACACCATAGAGTGCCAAAGCAAAATATACTCCCGCGTGCAAAAAATAGAACAGTTTATCAGCCACACCCATTTTTAGACGCGGCTTTAGTATCCACAATGACGATAAACCGCCCGCGGCCAGAGAGAAAATTATCACCCAAGTGAATATATTCGTCTCGGATTTTAAGTGTATATTTCCTAGTTGGGTAATTACTTCAAGTGCTATCTTTCCCACGAAAATTCCAATAGTCGAAAATATCGCGGGATGCATCACCTCTACGCTAATACAGAAATGCTTTTCCGAAAATTCCTGCAACCGCATCATACTACCTCCTCTGTTTGTGGCCTCGAGTTTCTATTAATGCTGCATTAACCGCTTGACCACCACCAAGCACATCCAACGCCTTTTGCCCGTAAAAAACATCTCCCATCTTGCCGCCGCCTAGTAATCTCACACCTCCCCAATATTTATTTGGGATAGTCACATACTTGGGCACTTGCAACCCCAGTAAATCTATGCCAAGATCCGCTGCCGTTGCGAGATTTTGCAAACTTTTGTTGCATGGGTCATATAAATACGCCAATTCCCCAAGCAAACTGCCTTTAAACGTCGGGTCCATATCCAACAAGGCTTCCCCCATTAAGCCTAAATTTGCTCCCAAGCCATAAGCGGATTTCAAAGCGATGGCCCCACCTGTAATACCAGCTATGCCAGTCCACCCAAATGCGCTAATAGTAGCCGCTCCACCGATTATACCAGCAGCATTTGAAACCGCCCCCAAAGAAGCATTGCCCAAATCACCCCAGCGAACTAAACCCGTGGGGTCAATGTATCTATTAGGTCTATTCCCGACATACGCATACAAATTTGTATCGCCGCCGTTGAAGCCTATGGGGTCTTTTTGGATGAAACGGCCTATGTCGGGGGCGTAGTATCTGGCGCGGTAATAGAACAGTCCGGTTTCGGCGTCCCATTCCCGGGCGGTGTAGCTGTAAAGACTGCCCGTCTGCGACCAACTGCTTGTGCTGCCGGTTACCTCGTTTCTGAACACCGGTCTGCCATATGCCTGATATTGCGCGCGCTCTGCGATGCTCCCGGTCTGGTCGGCGATGGCGATTATGCTACCAAGGCCGTCGGCAAGGAGGTAATAATCGCTTGCGCCTTTTCTTAACATCAGCGGCTCGTCGGTGCCGGGACCGTGCGTATACAGGCTTTTCAACGCGCCGGCAGCGTCGGTTACAAATGCGATGTCCTCGCCGTCGTAGATGTAATGCTGTTCGCGAATTGTTTCGCCGTTGTGCGTTATCGTTTTTGCGATTCTCCGGCCTGTCGCGTCGTAGCGGAGCGTCTCGCTGTAGCCCGACGGCAGGTTTACTTGCGTAAGGCGGTTCTGCGCGTCGTAGATGTATGCGGTCTGCGCGTTGTCCGATGTGCGCGTTTTTGTTGTCAGGTTGCCGTTGTTGTCGTAATTGTAGGTATAGAGCGAATCGCTATTCAGACGGTTCGCCGCGTCATAGGCGTAACCGGCGCGGACCGCGTCCTGCATGCGGTTACCGACCGCGTCGTAGGCGAAGGTCTCGGACTGCGTCGTCAGCGCACCGCTGGACGGGTGTACCGCGCTTGTCAGACGGTGCAGGTCGTCATAAGCGAATCCGTGGCTGCCGAAATCGTCAGCCATGGTTGCGCGGTTGCCGGCATTGTCGTATGTGTAGCCAACCTGCGCGATTACCGCATTGTCGGCTTTGCGGCGGTAGGTTATTCCGGTAAGCTGGTTTGCCGCGTCGTAGACGTAATCCGCGGCGACAGCGGCGCCCATGTCCATGCGCGTGCGCCTTCCTGCCGCGTCGTAGGTGAACTGGAACTGCGTCCCGCCGGGGGCGGTTATCGTTACGGGGCGGTTCAGCGCGTCGTAACTGTAGCTCCAGGTGTAGCCGGAGGCCGTCATCGCCAGCCGGTTCCCGGCGGCGTCGTATGTGTAGGTGAACGCGCCGCCGAGGTTTGCAATCTTGTCCTGCGCGCTTGTTGCCGTTACCCTTCCCGCCGCGTTGTAGCCGAATTGCAACTTTGTCCGCGGGTCCTCTATGCTCGTGAGATTGTTTGCAAGGTCGTAGCCGTAGGCCGTCTGACCGTCGGGGCCAGTCGCGGATGCCGGCCGGCCCAAGATATCGTAGCCGAACGCGAAACTGTTGCCTTTCGCGCAATTAACAGCGCAAGCAACCCAACTTAACGTGTCAGTTCTTCTTATCGCTGATAATCGCTCACCCATGATTTATTGCCTCTCATCTCTACTGGCCTCCTGATATGAGCGATGCACTAAAAAAACATTCATACAGGATATGCCAACGATTATCATTAATTCTGCCATCACGATTCCCACAAAATATACAGAAGATGAATGTAAAGCATCCATCCTTCTAACAGTTTCTGGCAACAGTTCTGCTATACTGCCAGTGTTGCTGTCCAGCAATTTCTTAAATATGAAACCTGGATATCTAATTATGTATGGACCGGCGTAAAGCACAAAACACAAGCACAAAACACTTGTAATCGCACTTACTAAGTTTGAAAAAAACAAGATTTTTTTAGTTATCATCTGTTAACCTCTCTAAGTAAATTCCAATAGGGATCCAGTTTTAGAAATGGATCTACTGGATTATGCGACAAAGCAACCGCATACTCATGAAATTCGGTGCTCACATTGTTAAAATCCCATTTATCATCAAAAGATTGCCTTTTCTGTTCCTTCCTAAGTGCACCTAAAAGCTCATCAGTCTGTTCATAGCAAAACAAATACGGTTTTCCAAAACGCCCATGTGCCAATCTTTGGAAAATCGATATCAAGTTATTCAACGGTGAAATTCTAGTACGCTTTTTCTCCCTATTCATCCTATTCACTGTTCGATTGAAAATACTCTTAATTCTTTCCACATCGGCAGCGCTTAAGCCGAGTGAATCTGTTAGGTTCATCGGATTATCGTACACATACGCATACAAGTTCGTATCTCCGCCGTTGAAGCCTATGGGGTCCTTCTGGATAAATCTGCCGGTGTCGGGGGCGTAGTATCTGGCGCGGTAATAGAACAGGCCGGTTTCGGCGTCCCATTCCCGGGCGGTGTAGCTGTAAAGACTGCCCGTCTGCGACCAACTGCTTGTGCTGCCGGTTACCTCGTTCTTGAACACCGGCCTGCCGTAGGCCTGATATTGCGTGCGCTCTACCACGGTTCCCGTCTGGTCGGCTATCGCTATTATGCTGCCAAGGCCGTCCGCCAGCAAGAAATAATCGCTTGCTCCTTTTCTTAACATCAGCGGCTCATCCGTGCCGGGGCCGTGCGTATACAGGCTTTTCAGTGCGCCGGCGGCGTCGGTTACAAATGCGATGTCCTCGCCGTCGTAGATGTAATGCTGCTCCCGGATTGTCTCGCTGTTGTGCGTTATCGTTTTTGCTATGCGACGGCCTGTTGCGTCGTAGCGGAGCGTCTCGCTGTAGCCCGACGGCAGGTTTACTTGCGTAAGCCGGTTCTGCGCGTCGTAGATGTATGCGGTCTGCGCGTTGTCCGATATGCGCGTTTTTGTTGTCAGGTTGCCGTTGTTGTCGTAATTGTAGGTATAGAGCGAATCGCTATTCAGACGGTTCGCCGCGTCGTATGCGTAACCGGCGCGTACCGCATCCGACTGGCGGTTGCCTACCGCGTCGTAGGCGAAAGTTTCATTCTGCGTCGTCAGCGCGCCGCTGGACGGGTGTACCGCGCTTGTCAGACGGTGCAGGTCGTCATAAGCGAATCCGTGGCTGCCGAAATCGTCAGCCATGGTTGCGCGGTTGCCGGCATTGTCGTATGTGTAGCCGACGCTGGCGATTACCGCATTGTCGGTTTTCCGGCGGTAGGTTATTCCGGTAAGCTGATTGGCGGCGTCGTAAACATATTCCGCCGCTACCGCCACGCCCATGTCCATGCGCGTTCTGCGGCCTGCGGCGTCGTAGGTGAATTGGAACTGCGTCCCGCCGGGGGCGGTTATCGTTACGGGGCGGTTCA
>Ga0265297_10002036_pt1 | contig 43317 bp, 42 predicted proteins | sample Munlanlwell13791_FD_192502 | JGI IMG/M metagenome (GOLD analysis project Ga0265297, IMG submission 192502) | Leachate microbial communities from a municipal landfill in Southern Ontario, Canada - Leachate well 137-91 | ecosystem: Engineered > Solid waste > Landfill > Unclassified | place... | reverse complement strand
CTATTAAGAAAAAACAAGGGTTTTCTTCTGGTGAGTTCCTATATTGCTATTCTAGTCTTGGTAATACTGGGAGTTGCTCTTTTTAACCGCACTATCCATGAACATAAATTTGCCACCATATCTATGGATGAATTATCTGCCAGGTATGCCGCAGAAAGAGGTATTGACTATGCTATCGCGGAACTGAAGCTAAACACAAATTTTAAGACCCATTATACCTATGAAGGGCCGTCGGGAGTATTTAGCTTACTGCCGCAGACCGTACCTGTTTCGCCACAGCTTGCCAATGTAGCAATAAACGGCGAAGGATGCTATGCCTCGCAATTCCCTAGCGGAGATTCACAATTTGCCACAAAGATATACGCTGATCCTTACTTAATCGGGGAAACCGTCATCCTTTCTAAAGGACTCTCCAATGGCCAGACCTGTTTAATCGTCACCAAATACGTGCCCAGTTCACTATATAGGTTCTTTATTTTTTCACCAAACGATTTTTGGCCTGCCGGAAGCTACGACGCCGGCGGAGGCAGCCTACATTCAAATGGGTATTTTTGGTTTACCGGAGGACATACCTATTCTAATATTAGAGAAATTAGCACTAGCAAATATTTTAAGTACAGCTGGAATTACAATATACCACCGGCAGGAACTGCCACCTTAGTTTCTGGGGGCGCTACGCCTACAAATCCAAAAACTGGGCAACCATACACATGGGATGATATATTCTATAACTATAGATACCCTTTTCAATCCGGCAACCGCACTGAAGTCGAAAGCATAAAATATCTAAACTCTCCCGATGGCTATGAAGCTGGAAGCTGGGGATACGGCCTCCTCTGGCAGCATCCTTCCGATGGTGTAATCTATTATCTAGGTCAATCTTATTCTGATTTGCCTGTGGGCACCAAACCGGAAGATTATATTCTTAATCCACACGAGTTCTTAAATTTAGGCCGCTATGCCTGTAACAATTGGGTAACTTCTTGCAGTAATGACCAACTCAATGGAAACCATACCATTGTTAACAATATAAAAATTCCAAATTATTTTAATACTGGTTACAGTTTTAATAAGTACTATCAGTTAGATGGAACGGGATACGGCTTTGATGGATATAGGTGGGGGTATTCTCCGCAAAATATTACAAAATACCAATTTAACAGCCAGTATCAGTATAATGACTGGAACGCTTTTCTTAGGACCCAACACGCCCCAAGCTTTGGACCTACCTTGGAAAACGTGCTAAAAGATGCTAATACCGGTGGAACACATATAGAACCTTTAAGTATAGCAGGCGCTTTTTATAATATAAAAGCTAAAACAGATGGCATAGACATATATGTATCCCGTGGCACGCTTTCTGATATGATCGCCGGATTCCCTAACGCAGGTTCATATGTAAAAATAAAGAATCATAACGGTGATCAATATACGCTCCTTGAAAACACTGGAGGGCAACTGATCATTAACGGGCAAACTGTCTTTGAAAAGAAAAATTTTGTAGACCAAAGCTCTGCCGAAACTAAAGAGGTAATCACGCTTGATATAGGAAAGCTTAGAGAAGTCTTGGGTCCCGATGCAGGTCTGAACCAAAATATAATCTATTCTAATTATCCTTTGGTGTTAACCAATGCCAGGGATATACTGGATAAAGGCCTTACCACAGTCTGTGAAAACAACATCTATCTCCACGGCAACTACAACGATCAACCATCAGGGGAAACCTTCAAGCCCTCCAGCGCAATTTCGGGCCGATATATTTATACCCTTTCCGGAACCTGGGATTATCCCCAAACCTTGCAATATACCTTTCATAATCCGGATTATCCTAATAAACAAGATTTTTATTGTCCGGCTGATAACGCATCCTGCATTACCAGTTTAGTTAATGGAGGCCGCTTGCCAGAAGATGCCACTGATCCCAGCCATCCTGAAGGCTATAACTGGTATGCTCTTTACCATGACCAAATGACCCGCGCTGTACCTCAAGATGCTGATCCTACACATCTAGGCATTGATCCATATGTATATGATGTTGCTATGGTAGGCCAAAATGCTACACCACAAGTCTTGGAAAGATGGTGGGATTATACTAACCCAGGGGACAATAGCCATATGCCATCATCGAAATATTATACTACCAGAGAAATTGACGGTGCCCAAATTTGGCTTGAGTCCTCAGATTTTGAAGGAAGCGGCTCTTGGAGCTCCTACACTAGGCGTTGCTGCGGCGCTACGAATCCTAGTGGTGGCACCTTTTCCTTCCCCTGTGCCGACTGTTACAATGCCACAACTAACCCCGCTGGATATCGCAACTCATCGCCTACTCCTGTTTATAGCTCTAGCACCTATTATAACTATAATACTGAATTTGCCGATGGGGATGTGCCACCGGGAGATCTATTAGGATATTCCAGCACTATATTTGTAGAACTTGAAGATAACACAACCAACTGGACTAAACACTATAACCAGATTTCTATGCGTTAGGGTTGACGCGTAAACGGTAAGTATCTGTTGAAGAAATCCATCACTCTTCTTTCATATTCCTCGCGGTTCTGCCAGTAGCTTTCAGTATGCCCTGCAGAAATGGTTAAGAAGAATTCTTTGGGATAACTGGCATTAAGGTATAATCTCTCTGCATCCAGGGAAGGCATTCTTTTATCTTTTGCCCCGCTTATAATCATTACTGCCCGGGGAGAAAGCTTAGAGATTTCTTTAAGCGGAGATATTTTAGAACTATCAACAAAAAATCTAAGGCGGTATGAGAAAACCGCAAGACGGCCCAAAAAACTAAAAGGCAGCTTAAGAAGCAATCTTGCGTGCCGGATAATCGAGGTATCCAGGTCTACGTAAGGACTATCGGTAACTACGGCCTTTATATCGTCGGTTTTAGCCGCTGTCATAATTGCAACTGAACCGCCCATGGATACGCCCAAGACGCCGAATATCTTAGTTTTGATATTTGGGTTGTGTTTTAAAAACTCAAGCGCTGCCTTAAGGTCTTTTTGCTCCAAATACCCAAAACTGGTATACCAACCCTGGCTTTCCCCGTGGCCGCGAAAATCAAATAACAAAATATTGTATCCTTCCCTCTCAATAAAATCTGCCAGAACCAATACATCAGAACGGCTGGTTCCGAACCCGTGGCAGATTATTACCGTAGGGCTTGTTTCATTGTTAATTACCAACCAGCCTTTCAATTTCAGGCCGTCTTCGGTATTAAATTCTATATTTTGAAAATTTAATCCGTAGTCTTGAGGAGTAGAATAAATGGGTCGGCGGGGATTGGCGGTGTTACGGAGCATCAAAAAGAAAACAAAAAGAAAAATCCCCAACGAGGTGATGAATATTATTCTTAAAGCGCTATTTAAAGATTTTGTTTTCATTTATTTTGGTGTTTGATTGGTTATCATATTGACTAAACAAATAATAAATCTGCAAAGCCAATAACAACTTTTTTAATAAATACAATTTATTATTTTGGTTTAGTTTCGGTTTTGGACAGAAGATCCAGGAGATCTTTGTCGTCGGGAATAATCTCTAATCCTTTATTTAGCTCGGCTATCGCCAATTTAGTTTTTTTCTGTTTTAGGTACGCTTCGGCGGTAAATCTATAAGCGTTTGCAAACCTAGGATCCAATTCCTTGGTTTTAGAAAAATTCAATATCGCATCCTTGTAATCGCCTTTTTTTAGGGAGGCGATACCGATATTATAATAGGCAGAGGAGTAATCTGGTTTTAATATTAGCGCTATCTTGTATTGTTCTATGGCCTGATCAAACTTTCCTAAGTAGTCGTAACATATCCCCATATTTATAAAGATCCCGGGATCGTACTGACCATCATGCGCGATAGAATTAAAATAGATTAACGATCTTATGTAATCTCCGCTTTCAAGGGCAGCAAAACCCATATCTCCCAAAGATTGATGATTCTTGGGAAAGCTTCTGAGGGCTTCCTTGGCGTATGTAAATCTATTCCTATAGAATATATTGTGCGGAATAGTAATTACAATAAGCAACGCAACGATTGTAATTTGTAAAATTCTATAAAGATTTGGCGAGATCATTTTAAGTGTCTTTGAGCCCTCAAGCTGCCTTAAGATGATACCTGAAACAACGCAAAATCCAATTACGGGAAAATAAACATAACGATAGGCCATGGGATTTACTAGCGGGATGATATTGGAAACCGGAAGAAGGGTCAGAAAAAACCAGAATATAAAAAATGACACGGACCTTGATTTCTTTATAAGCTTAAATGCTAATATAAAGAACATGATTATCAAACCGACAGCCAAAATCACCTGGCGATTAAAAAATGTGGTCATAACTGGAAAGTAATACACAGGGATAATCTTGGCGCTTAAAGGCAACCAAAATGAAGCAATATAGTCAGAGAAAACAACCGCCATGGTAAGCATATTGGTATATAAATTCCCGCCCATATATTCTGCTGCTGCCCCGCCCTCAGGGTTAGCAAAGAAAATAAAATTGACGTATAGATAGAAAATGGAGACAATCACAAAACCCAAATACCTGGACATAAAATTAATAAATACATATTTTAATTCCCCTTTATATTCAAAATACAAATCATAAAGGATAATCAATGCCGGGATAGTTATAGCCATCTCTTTAGAAAAAAGCGCCAGAGAAAAAGACAAAACCGACAAGCCATAAAACATCGATCTCTTGGAATAGCTCTGCCTTTTATACAAAATATATGTAATCAACGAAAAAAGAGCAAATATTCCGACTAAAATGTCTTCGCGAAAACTAACAATATTAACTACCTCTGCGTGAATAGGGTGTATAACAAAGATTAATCCGGACCAAAAAGCTATTGCAGCATTATTTAAGACTAGAAAAACAAATATATAAAGTAAAATCGCGCACAAAATATGCAAAAGCATATTATCAATATGGTAACCGACTGGATCAAGCTTCCAGATGGCATATTCCAACATGTGAGACAAGGTAGTGACAGGCCTGTAGCTTAGTTCTGCCGAACCAATGTCATATTTATCATGGGTGTTAGTAAAAAAGATGTCGCTGGATTTAGTCAGGTAGCTTTTATTAAAAAGCCTGGGTAAATTATCAAAAGATCTGATAAATATATTCTTTTTAATAACAAATTCATCATCGCAGATTAAAGAATTAAAAACGGTATTGCCGTAAGCCACCAAACCCAAAAGTATAATCAAAATAACGAATTTTTTATGCATATCAACCTTTCAATATGATTAGAAAATATGGCTAAACCCCAGCCATACATGCGTGCCTTCTTTAGGTTCGTTTATTGCCCTTGCCACATCTAAACGCACGATTACCTTCTCTAAAAATGAACCTATGTCAATATGGAATCTTAATCCGAGACCGGCGTCCTTTTTAAGGCTTGAGTCTTTAAAACTATTATACCAGCTTTGACCGAAATCAAAAAACAAAACTCCTCCGAGGCCATCGACAGTAAATACATTATCAAACAATCGTAAATTTAAATTTTCTTTCAAAGGAAAACGATATTCTATGTTTCCCAGCATAATTTGAGAACCTCTGTTGGTCTTGCGTTCATAACCGCGTAAGGCATCGTAGCCGCCTAAATAATAGAGATCTTTATCGTCGGGATAACCAAAGCCATATTTTAAACGCAAGGCCAGCTTTTGTCTAGGAATTAAAGGGCAATATTTGTTAAGCTCCAGCATAAGCCTGGTAAATGATTCTTTGCCTCCGAGAAAATGACCGGCATTCTCAGCCGAAAAGCTGGATTTAAATCCTTCTTGCGGGTCAGGATAAGGCTCGGATCTATTGATGGTCAAATTAATTCCGGTAATTGCCTCATGTTTTCTTTTATAAGAAAATTGGTCTATGTCTTCCCTGTTTGAGGAAATAAGGCTTTTGTCAAACTCCCTGTTTCTTATTAAATAAATGCTCACATGGTCATTAATCTCGGTTAAGCCGTAACTTGCCGGCCAAAGCTCCCTTCTTAAATAAACTTTCGCTCCGTCTAAATCATTTTCTTTACCATCGGTATCTTCGTTTCTGAAAACCTCAAGGCCTAATGACAGCTGCTTATCCAAAAGATGCTTTCTTTCGTAACCAAAACTAGATTTTACAACTTTTTCGCTAAAGTCATAGATTGTAGATAAGCTAAAAATATTATCATACGGCCTCTGCAGGGTAAGTCTTGCACCTAAGCCAGATGCGGCTAGCTCAGGACCGTAAATTAAATTATAAAAATCGCGATTAAGAAATATCGGCGTCTCATATATAAAATAATAAAGTCCGACCCCGCGTTTATAGACGGTTTTTGGCCAAAAGTTATTCACCCTGTCTATATCTAAGATATTATTGCCCGGGTCAACTTTTACGCTTTTTAGTTTTCTCCCCCGGGGAATCTCTAGCTCTCTTGTTTTCTTGTCGTCAACCCATGTATCGATAAGAAATTTTCCATCCTCAAACTCCATCACCGTCTTAACCGGCATATAAATTGAGCCTCGATTTTCTAAAATTATCTTATCTTTAGTCACTTTTTTAACAGCGTAATCGCAATATTTAGAGCTTTTGAGCCAGTTATCAAAGAATGCGCTTAATTTTTGCTTGCTTTCTTCCTCGGCAAGCCTAATAAAATCACTTACATTAATATTGCGGAAACTGTATTCTTTAAAATAACGGTTAAAAATACGCCTGAAGGCATCGTCTCCCACCAAATAGCGAAGCATTGATAAAACCATAGAACCCTTGCCGTAGGTAAGAGAAAAAATGCTTGAAGGCTCCTTAAAACTAGAAAGATTACCTAACACCGGTCTATCCATGCCATTTTTCGCCAAAAAGATGTAGCGCGAGCTTGCTGCCTCGCGAAATGAAAAGCTGGGTATGAATTTTCCCATGGTTTTTGATAATACTATCACTTTGGCATCATTTCCGTATTTTGATTCCAGATATTCCAACAGAAAATAAGAATTTATCCCCTCGTCTATCCACATCTGTCTATATTCATCCGAGCCGACAAGATTATAAAACCACTGATGGCCTGTTTCATGCGATACGAGAAAATCAAAATAACGGATTAAAAACTTCGGCAATTTATAGATTCGCGTATCCATTAGAATAATATTGGATGACTGATTCCCGCCGTAACCAAGATAGACCGGGGCGATATTGAATTCGCGGTAGGGATAGCTCATAAACTTCTCAGAATAAAATCTTATCAAACCCAAAGCGAATTCAGCTCCCTTTTTCCCATAAAAATCATCTCCGCTTAGATAATAAGAATTGATTTTAACGCCGTTATAATCCAGCGAATATATCTTAAAATCCTCACTCACCGCCAACGAGAAATCCCTTAGCGGCTTATCACTTTGAATAATTATCGTCTTGGAACCATCGTTATTATCGGTCTCCTTAACTACAGAACCACTATGAGCGACTATTTGATTCTTGGGTAGAGTAATCTTTAATTTATAATCTGCAGAATCTGAAAAAAACGGCTGATGGTAGGGATAAAACGGGTAATTATGCCAACCCTCTTTGTCTAAAACGCTAAGTATGGGGTACCAGCGGCCTAGGCTGATTATCTTCTGCTTACCGGATAACGAATGCCATCCGAATCTGCCATAGGCATGCGGAATAACTAAGCTAAAATCTATATTTAGCTCTATTTTTTGCTTAGGCAATAAATCCTTGGCTAATGTAATCTTAAGTATTGTCTGGTCATCGCCTTCTATTTTATATGATAAAGCCGTGTTGTTTTCTTTTATGGAATTGATTTTAAATTCTGGGTCTTGAAATCCATCGGGAAAAGGATTAATTTTGAAATAACCTGCATAGCGCAGTATAAATTTCTTTTCATCTGCGCTAAACTTCCTGTTCGGATAAATATGGAAAAATATCTCGCTGATATTCCTATAGGTATTATTGGTAAACACAACCTTTTGTTTCGCCTTTAGAATATTATTTTCTGAATCAACCGAACAATTTATTTCGTAGCTAGGCAATTCAAAGGCAAAAATAGCTTTTGTAAAAATAGCTGATATTGCAAAAATAATAAAAATAATTTTAAGTCTCATTGTTATTATAGTTTATCCTTAAATTCTTTAGCAAAAGCTATTCTTCTTGATAGCGATGGATGGTCATAAAGCATAAATTCAATAAAAGGATTGGGATTAAAATCGGCTAAATTAATCTCGCCTAACTTCGTCAGCGCATCAATGTATGCTGTATAAGATCCCGCGGTTTTCAAACAGAAGCAATCTGCTTTTGTCTCTAAAAACCGCGAAAAACCATTTTGAATCGGTAAAATAATAAGGCTGATAACCAATAAATAAAACGCAAACAAAGGAAAAAGCGCAATATCATCGATATTGTGAAAACCGAAAGATACTATGCTTTGCTTAAAGATAATATCGACGGCGAAAAAAGCCGTTAAAGATAAACTTGAATTCCAGATTACTTGCTTAAATGTGTCCCTGTTTTTATAGTGCCCTAATTCATGCGCAACCACGCTATTAATTTGTTCGTTATTAAAATTATTCAGCAAGGTATCGGTTAAAACTACCCTTCTATTATTGCCTAAGCCGCAGATAAAGGCATTGGCCTTCTTGGTATCCTTGGATAAATCTATCGCATATATATTTTTCAGCTTAACATTACAATGATCGAATAAAGAAAAGATTTTATTCTTTAGCTCTTGGTTATCAATCTCCACATATTTATAAAAAATCGGTATGAGCACAGATGGGGTTATCTTAGCTAATATCAGGCTTAAAAACAGCCAGAAAAAACCGGCCCATATCCACCAGGTTGAGGAAAAATTCCTAAGCACAAAATAGATAAACTCAACAACCAACACCAGCATTACTAGGCTTATCAAGGCTTGCTTTAAATTATGCCTTAGCCAGGAAAACATATTTTGGCGGGAAAGATTAAATCTATGCTCTAAGATGTACCCCTCGTAGAAATTTAAAGGTAATCCTATCAGATAAAATGCTAGGCTAAAAATTAAAATATATAAGAAATTTAATAGATGATAATACGAGATTCTTTCTGCCAGAAATCCCTTGAGCGAAAGCGATAGGCCGCTTATAAAAAAGACTAATAGAAGAACGATATTTAGAATAATGCCTGCGAGGAATAAATAGTTTTTAATGCGGTGGTATCTTTTTGAATTGCTGGTATCCAAGTTCTATTTAGAATTTATGGATCTGCTGATTAATTCCTGAAAACGGCTGTCTTTACGCAAATTTTCTAAATCTGGATCTTTTTTAAGGTGATCAAAATCATCATAGCCCAGATCTATGGCTGTACTTAAAGCGCCAAAAGCTAAATCATTCTTTTCTAAAAGCGAATAGCTGCAGGAAAGGTTGTAGAAAACTATTGGGTCGGTTGGCTTTAACTTAATTAATCTTCTATCGATTTCTAGGCCTTTTTGATGATGCCCCTTCCTGGTATAGGCATCGCCTAAGGCAATTAAGGCCTGCTTAAAATCAGGGGATTCATTTAAAACCCCTTCGTAAAAATTAATCTCAAAGTCTAAATTTTCTAATTCTTTTTTCTTGGTTTTTTTCATGGCGGCTACTACTTAGCGTCAGTCTTTTCTAGGACGATACACTGGTTTATCTCGCGAGAAAGTCCTTCCAAGAATTTCTTAAATTCTTGATAGTCTTCCTGCGAAACCTGCAACGTCTTAATAATGCTTTTTTGAGTAAAAATAATCTTTCCGTCGCCTGTTTCATATTTATTAACAAAACTTAGCCACTTGGAATCTTCGGTTTTTGATTCCGGCATAAATCTTATTTTAAAATTACCGGGTATGGCGAATTCCGCAACATCAACTTTTTCGCTTAATATACTTAAATCTATAGGATAGACCCGTTTTTCTTTTGAAACATATGATAAATCTACGCTTCCCAGATTAGGGATAATTCTTGCCTGTCCGGCCTTCACTAAAAATTCCGGCCCCTTAAAATTATAAACCAATTTAATAGGTTTTTGCTGGTCTTCCAGATTTTCGATCTTATAATCCAAAAGTTCCGCGCCAGGAGAAAAAGAATTAGCTTTTTCTCTTAAAGTCTCCTCTATCAGTATAGGCATGGTATATTTAAACCAATAGCGTTGAACGCTATTAAACAGGCCATAGGTAGAAACCTCTCTATTCGCCTGAATGCTTTCATCTTCTTTAATGCTGATTTTAGTTTTTATCTCGGTGCGGTTTTGGTTTGAGGGCAATAAAGGCGTGGTTAATATCCTGCCCCCATCCGCAAAGAACACAAACACCTTTCTGTCCTGATCTGCGGAAGGCAAATCGTTAAATGAAACTGTCTCGGCTGTAGGATCAAGAAACATAATATCATCTTTAATCTGAAGCGCTACTATGCAATGGTTAAATAAAAGGGATGGAAAATTCTCCTCTAGCTTAAAAACGCCTTTTGTGCCGATTAAGACAAGATAGGCATCTAACCCCGCTTCTTTGAGCATGCCGACCATTAAGACTGACTGATCTTTGCAGTCTCCGTATTTATTCTTGAAAATATCTACTGCCTTGTGCGGCTCATGGCCTGCCTCGCCATACTCTACGGCGACATAACGAATATTCTGCACACACCAGTTATGAATGGCCTCAGCTTTTTGAAGGTCAGTATCTTTATCTTTGATAAGTTCGGATACTTTTTTCTTTATCTCTTCGTTAACGGCGATTTTATCCTTGGCTAAATCCCACCACCATTTGTAAATCTCTTCCCAGGAATCAAAAGAAGATAACAAAAATGCGGTTACTATTTCGCTTGCCGGGGGCATATCCGGCTCGGGGATAATCTCAGGGGTTTTCTTAAATTCCCAGTAGTAAATCTTTCTATTGTCTTTTTCCGTTATCTGGGGAGCGAGCTGGGCATTAAAATAATTATATTTTTCGTTCAGTGTCAATAGGTTTATCTTTCTATCTTTGGGAAAAGAAACGGTGAATTTTGCCGAAATTACCGGGTCCGATTCCTGAACTAAATAGGAAGTGTAAAAATCTTTTTTATTTACCAGGCGGTTTTGATAAATTTTGACTTTATATTCTATTATGGAGCCGATAGCAACCTCGGGCATGGAAACAATCATTACTCTAGCATTGCTATAAAGGGGAAAATTCAAATATTTGGATACATCCCTAATATGTTTGTCACCTACGTTAATAACTTCCCCATCCGGTTTTATCGTCCGGGCATAAAGAAGCTCGACTTTTTCATCCGTAGAATCATACTCTATCTCTATCTCTCCAAAGGTCTTTCCCCTGTCATTTAGAATCTTCACCAAGAAATGCCTTTCAAAAACCGCTGTATTATCGGCTAAAACATCCAGTTTTTCGTCGCTAATAAGGATTAAGGCTGCCGCCTGAGGATAATCCGCCTGCTTGGGGGAGTTTTTGATAATCTGATAGATGGCAGGATCCAGTTCCTGTATGCTGGATTCCTGAGTTAGCGAATCTATAGATTTAATGCGCTCTCCAGCAAGTAAGCTATATTGCCTGCTTTTAATCTGCTGATAAAGCTTCTTTGACTGGTCAAAAAGATTCAATCTTTCGGAAGTCAACCCGTAATAATAAAGATATTCGTCGTCTGAGAGCTCACCCAACTTATTAAATACCGAAAGCGCATCTGTAAAATCGTTGGACCTATAGTAACTATAAGCCAATAATTTCCTGGCTTCAAGAGAAGTTGACCCGGATAAAACCTCTATCGCCTTATCATAATCGCCATGCTGATAATATAAGTTACCCAGCTTAAACTTTATAGATTCCTTATCTTTGGATATGCTTAATGTCTGCCTATACTCTCGTATAGCTTTTTGATAAAAATCTATTGATTGGTCAGAATAAAGCTTGGCTTTTTCTAGGCCTTGGTTGTTTGCGCTTAAACAGCCGGCAATAAAACTTAACGCTAAGATTATTATAAATTTGGCTTTTGTATTCATCTTAAAGGTATCGTTCCAGCACCTCTTGGGCTTTCATGCCTCTTTTAATCCCCAAAGCTTGGGCTTGATGAGTCATGTTTACAATATCAGCCCTTAGTAAATCTTCTATGGTCTTTACGCCTGTGACTACGCAAGCGATATCGCCCAGTTTTTGCGCAGTCTCCAAATTCAGGTATCCGCAACAGATGTATCCTTTGGAAGCAACAACCAAGACAAAGTTGGCATTGTGTAGACTGACTTCAATGCCGCTAATGTCTTTATTTTTTAGCTTGATATTTCTCTGGGTAAACATTAAAGGCAAGGCCTATCGTTTTAGAAATTCGGATATCCTCAAAATCGCCTCTTTGAGATTATCAAGGCTTGAAGCATAAGCCATTCTTATGTAACCCTCACCCGAAGGGCCAAAAGCAGTCCCCGGGACTACGGCAACTTTTCTCTTTTTGATTAAGTTTAATGCAAAATCCATAGAGTTATAGCCGGTGTTTCTTATAGACGGAAATACGTAGAATGCTCCCTCCGGTTTATGAACACGCAGACCAATCCTGTTTAATTCACCGACGATGTATTCTCTGCGCCTTTGATATTCCTTTTTCATCTGCAAAACAGACTTGGACCCGTTTTTTAACGCCTCTATTGCTGCCATCTGGGCAATAATGGAAGCGCAAAGCATGGTATACTGATGAATCTTGTTCATATGATTAATTATATTCTTTGGCCCACATGCATAACCGACCCTGAATCCGGTCATTGCGTAGCTCTTAGAAAATCCATTCAGATAAACCGTCTTTTGCTTCATGCCGGGCAAGGTTGCAAAAGGGGTATGATTAAAATCATAGGTCAGCTCATCGTAGACCTCGTCGCTTACAACAATAAGATCGCGTTTCTTGGCAATTTTTGCAAATTCCAACAGCTCTTTTCTGGTATAAGACGCTCCCGTCGGGTTTGCCGGATAATTAATTACTAATACCTTGGTGTTTTTATCGCAAGCCTGGTCAATCTGTTGGGGCGTTAGCTTAAAGCCGTTATCAATAGTAGTTTTTAAATAATGGGGGCTACCTCCCGCAAGATAAAATAACGGAAAATACGAAACATATGACGGCTCAGGAACCAGAATTTTGTCTCCTGAGTTGGTAAGTGTCCTCGCTGCCAAGTCAAAAGCCTCGCTTGAACCAACGGTGATCAGAATCTCTTCCTCGGGATCATATTCAAGCCCGAATCTTTTCTTTAAGAAACTGGATATCTCCTGCCTGAGTTCAATCATACCCTTGTTAGAAGTATAGGAAGTATAGCCCTGTTCCAAAGAATAGATGGCCTTCTCTCTAATCCCCCAAGGAGTAATAAAATCTGGCTCTCCTACGCCCAAAGAGATAACATCCTTCATGCCCAAAACCAAGTCAAAAAAGACCCTGATCCCTGAAGGAGCAACTTTTTCTACACGTTTTGAAATCCTCATAAGTTAAAACCTTATCCTTAAATTAAATCTTAAAAAGAAATCGCAGGCCTTTTAGTCCTCTCTTTTCTTTTTAATATCTGATGATCCTCTTTATATTTTTTCAAAAGAAAATGCGTAACTGTGCCACGGACATTCTCCATTGGGGCAAGCTTTTCCGCCACAAAACTTGATACAGTATGGATATCTTTGCCTTCAATGATTAAAAGAAGGTCATAACTGCCTGAAAGCAAATAACAACTGGCGACCTCCGGAAAACGGTAAATCCGCTCAGCCAGATAATCAAAGCCTACGTCTTTTTGCGGCGTAACCTTTACCTCGATAAGCGCCCGTACTCCATTTTTATCTTCATGCAGCAGTTCCTTATTGATGATTGTCTTATATTTTAAGATTACTCCATCTTTTTCGTATTGTTTAATCAATGACTTAACCTTGGCTACCGGTTTTCTCACCATCTTGGCAATTTCTTCCGCGCTTAATCGCGCATCGCTCTCTAAAATCTCCAGAATCTCATCCATTATTCCTCCTTTTCTTGAATTTTTTAATAACTTATTATAGATAGCTAAAGCTCTAAAGTCAATTAAAATGCTCGTCTAGAACCCAATTTATAATAAATACCACAAGCCCCTTCGCTCGAAACCATGCATGGGCCTAAGGGATTGCCGGGATTGCACCTTTTAGCAAAGCTGGGACATTCTGTCGGTCTGATTTTACCTTTAAGGACTTCTCCGCATAAACACAAATTGCGAGGCATTTGCCTTATCATTTTTATCTTTAGGGGAAATTTCTTTTCGACATCAAATCTTGAAAATTCTGGTTTTAGCCTTAAGCCGCTTTTCTTAATGATTCCTAATCCCCTCCATTCGGCATCGCAAACCTCAAAAACTTTTGCGATAATCTTCTGCGCGGTAGAATTCCCTTCCTTCTTCACTACCCGGAGATATTGAATTAACACCTTGGAATCTTTATTTTTAACTTGCTCGATCAACAGCAATAATCCCTCTAAAAGATCAAGTGGTTCAAACCCCACAACGACACAAGGGATCTTAAAGTCACGGGCTACTTTATTATACGGCCTTGAACCGATAATGGTGCTTACATGCCCCGGACAGATAAATCCCTGAAGATTCAAATTTTTATCCGATGCTATAATTTCCATCGCTGGCGGAATCAATTTATGCGAACAAAAAACGGAAAAATTACCGATTTTTTCTTTTTTAGCCTCTAATACCGCTAAAGCCGTCGTCGGAGAAGTCGTCTCAAAGCCAACAGCCAAAAATATTACCTCTTTTTTAGGATTTTCTTTTGCTATTTTTAGCGCATCCAAGCTTGAGTAAACAATCTTAATAGTTGATCCTTTAGCCTTTTCTTTTTCTAATGATGAGCTCGTACCGGGCACGCGCATCATATCGCCAAAGGTCGCTATGATTACGTCTTTTAGCCTAGAGTAGGCTATTGCCTTATCAATGTATCCCTGGCTTGATACGCATACCGGGCAGCCCGGACCGGATAAAATCTCAATATTCTCCGGGATAAGACTTCCTATCCCGTAGCGGAAAAAACTCTGAGTATGTGTCCCGCAGACCTCCATCAAAATGATTCTTTTTTCCAAGGGGACAGCCTTGCGAATTTTATCCGCGAGATTTTTAATCAGCTTCTTGTTTTTAAACTCATCTATATATTTCATTTGAATAACTTTAGAGTCTTTTTTGCCTCTTTTTCATCTAATTTTTGTATGCCAAATCCGGCGTGGACAATAATATAATCTCCGACCTTTAAATTAACAACTAGCTGGATGTTAACTCTTTTTTTAACTTGGCCTATTGAAACAATGGCCATCTCTTTTTCTATCTCCAATACCTTCATCGGAACCGCTAAACACATAGATTAACCTCTTTTTGCAAGTTTGGCATTAGCAACAACCGCCTGGCCTATGCTGATACCGGCATCATTTATGGGGATTTGTTTATGGCTGAACACTTGAAAATCCTCGCTACTTAACAAATCCAGCGTCAATTCGGAAATGATGCGGTTTTGAAAGACTCCTCCGCTTAAGACTACTTTATTTAAACCAGTTTTTTTCCGTAAGATCAAACAAGTATCTTTTATTATCTTCGCGACAGTACAGTGAAATTTATATGCGATTTTGGCGTGCGAAACTCCGTATTTTAAGTCGCGAATGATTTCTTTAAATATCTGACTGGGATCAATAACCAAACAATCGCCATGCTTTATTTTAAATCCGTAACTGGCGAAGCGCGAGTCTATAGCGTCAAAAGCAAGCTCTTCTAGCTCTATAGCTGCCTGGGCTTCAAAGTTAACCTTGTCCCTGGCGATAACTAAACTGGCCACCGCATCAAAAAGCCTGCCTACGCTTGAAGTAAGCGGAGAATTTATATTCTTTTCTAGCATCTGTTTTATAATTTTAAACTTAGGCCTATTTAACCTCTTGGTAAAATCGATCCCGAGCGTTTTAGTTCTACCTTTATATATATTGTCCAGCCAGCTAATGGTCATACGCCAGGGTTCTAATATAGCTTTGGTAGCTCCGGGCATGGGTATGTACTTCAGGTGACCGGCACGCCTGTAATTATCAAGACTGGCGACTAAAAATTCCCCTCCCCAGATATTTCCGTCGCTGCCAAAACCCGTTCCATCAAAAGCTACCCCGATTACCTTGCCTTTTATATTATTGCCGAACATACACGAAGCTATGTGCGCATGATGATGCTGTACGCTCACGGCTTGATCAATTCCGTAACGCCTGGCAAACTCCATGGCATATTTTGTCGAGAGATATTCCGGGTGTAAATCATAGGCAATAATTTCTGGTTTTGTATGCAACTTTTTAATCAAAGAAATTATGCTATTTTGGTATTTAGTAAAACTTTTTAGATTCTCTAAGTTCCCGAAGTTTTTACCGATATAAAGTCGCTTTTTAAACGCCAGGCAAAAAGTATTTTTTAGCTCCGCGCCGAATGCCAAAACCGGCTTTCTAAAATTAACTTCGGAACCTACAATATCAACGTCTCTCATGTCTTTAGATTTCTAATTTCTGGTTATTACGTACGCCGGCTCCAACCTTATCGGCCGGTAAGAAATTTTTACTGTTTTAAGGTTTTCTAGGCCGGAATCATCCATTATATTGATAAAAGAAAACCCATTAAGTTCCCTTACGAATTCTCTGAATATATACTGCGCCAGCCCCTTAATATCTGTATCCGTGACTTCAAAAAGCACGCAAAACGTGTCTTTATTTAATTTGAAACCAAAACTATAACCCTTAATTTCTCCCTGGACCTTAACTACTCTGCCGACGAGATTAAGAGACTTATAATATTTCATCGCCAATAAGTTCGTGGAATAATTATCCTCTAACATCCTTTGATAGATAGAATCGCTAGTCTTCTTTTTTCGCTTGGCTAACCAGCTCTTGAATAAATCCATGCATTCATCTTGAAAATCGGGCTTGAATTCTTGCAGCTTAAATTTGTAATTCTTTACAAAATAGTTATAAGCAGAGCGCTTGCTTTTGTAGTCATTTCCTGCAAGAGAAACAAGGTCTTTCTTCAAATACAAATATTCGCTAGTTCTAGGCTTAACCGCCAAACCAAATGATTTGTAGTAATCTAGATCTCTTTTTTCAACATTTTCAATACGGGAAAAAGATTTATTGGAATTGGCGGCATCCATTATCTTAAAACATTGACTTATAATTTCTAGATTTACTTTTCCTAGCGGTGGCAGGTACATAAAACAGCCTATTTCATCCCGCATAAAAACACAAAGCGCTCCGCCGATTATTTTCCAAGTTATGCTAAAAAAATCCTTCCAAATAAATATATTCGTAAAAGAAAAAGACGATAAATTATGTTCCTTAAGATGCAGATATCTTTCTATGATTGATTTATCTTTGAGTTCTAATTTTTTCACGACAAATTTATCTCTTGTAAGAAAATGACGTCTTCTTGATAATCACCGATAATTTGCTGATTTCTTCTTATCAATTCTTTTGTGTCTTCTTGTCCAAGAAATTCCAGCAAATATTTAACGAATTCCTGTAATTCATGGCTATTCTGTTTATCTTGCAAAAAAGGGCACTTAAGGTCTGCGCCGAGAAAGAATTTATTGTCTTTCTTGACTAATAAAAACGGATAAAGGCTGCAATCAAATGGCCGATTCTGATATATGCGGCACCTATTATCTTCAAGCCGAAAACACGGACACAAATAGATATCTTTATAAGATTTAAGCTTAAACTTATTTTTTTGATTAATTAATTCTTTAGGCAGCTTTGGAATATCTGTATCGGTAAGTGCCGGAGACCAGGCAGAATCGGCTTCGCTAAATCTGCAACAGACATCGCAAGAAAGGCAAAATTCTGACGGCACAAATTGCTTTAGTTCCATAAAATCATTCTCCTGTAAACTGTAATAAAATTTTTCTTTTACGCGCTCTGTTGTCAAAATCGATGAAAATTATCTGCTGCCAGGTCCCAAGAAAAAGCTTGCCGTCGATAAAAGATATTGAAAGGCTTGGCCCAACTAGCGATGAGCGAAGATGAGAATGGGCATTGCCATCATGCCAGGCCCCATCATGATTATAGTCTTTGTCTTTGGGGATAAGATTTTCGAACATTTGTTTCAGATCATTAATCAATCCCGGTTCGTATTCGCAGGTTGTTACCGCGCAGGTCGATCCCAAAACCGAAATATTAACAATGCCGTTTTTAAGCCTAGTCTTGGCTAATCTAGAATCAACTTCTCCGGTTACGTCTTGAATATCAGTATTGCCCTTAGTAGACAAAGTTATATAATCGGAAATTATTTTCATATCAAAATCTTGAAATTAGGAAGTTTATTCTTTAATAATCTGGGGATTCTTCTCTAAAATCTTAAGAAACGCCTCGACAACGGCGGGATCAAATTGGCTTCCGCTGCATTTTTTAAGCTCATCAATAGCATTAGCAAGGCCAAGCGACTTACGATAGGGCCTGTCGGAAATCATGGTATCAAAAGCGTCGGCAACCGAAAGAATTTTTGCGCCTAATTCAATCTTATATCCGGGCAATCTATCGGGATAACCTGTGCCGTTTAGCTTTTCATGATGATGCCTTATCAACTTGGCAGCCTCTTGCAAAAATGGCAAGGATTTCAAGATTTCCTCTCCCTTCGCTGGATGGTTCTTTATCTGGGCATATTCCTCGTCGGTAAGTTTAGCGGGCTTAGACAGAATTTCATCTCTAATTCCGATTTTGCCAATGTCGTGCAATAACCCCCCGCGTCTTATATTTTCTATCTCCAGAAGCGATAATTTCATCTCTTCGGCAATAGCTACGGCGTATTTAGTTACGTTAGAAGAATGTCTATATGTATAAGGATCCCTGGCGTCTAAAGCCTCGGCTAGGGCTGCCACTGTTCTTAAATACCCTTCTTGAATCTCATGATAAAAATATGAATTCTGGATAGCGGTAGCTGTCTGCAGGGCCATACTTTTTAACAATCTAATATCGTCCTGATCAAAACTAGTGTTTGTTTTTTTATCATTCAAATTGATTACGCCTACAACCTCTCCCTTAATGGATAAAGGCATGCTTAAGATTGCTCCGCGGTAATATTGTTCTTTATTATTAGACCTAAACCAGCTATCTTGCTCTATATCATTGATGAGTATGTACTCATTTATCTCCATGGTCCTTCCGGATATACTCTCGCCTTTTTTGATGCGGATCTGCCTTGTCAAATCTTGGGTCATGCCTATCGCGTATCTTATTATTAGCTCTTTCTTATTCCTGTCCACCAGGAGAACTGCGCATTTTTCAACATTAAAAATATTTGCGGCGTTTTCTACGACACTTTTGGCTATATCATCTAGTTTTAACTTGGTAGAAATTTCCTGGTCAAACTTCAAAAGCAGATTTAGCTCGTTTTCATACATTATCTTTTTCTCGAGCACAGATGCTGGCGCTTCGTATTTTGGCTCATGAATTTTGGGTAATTTATCCAGAATCGGAGCAATCACCTTAGGCCCCTTCTGAAGAGAAGACTTCTCCTTTAATCTCCTTAAAATAATAAACCGGGCAATATTTATGCCCGCTAAAATCCCGAAAAACAACACCACCAGATTAAGATAAAAGATAGTTTTCATTTTACAATACTGCCTATTTTTACTTCCCTTTCGGGTATTAAAATTGACGTTCCATTATCATCTGATGCCGCTAAAAGCATGGCCTGACTTTCAACGCCGCGGATAACTGCCGGCTCTAGATTATCTACCACGATAACCAAGCGATTAAGTAACTGTTCTGGACTATAACTGCTTTTGATCCCGGCAACTATTGTTTTTTCCTTATCCCCAAGGTCGATCTTGATAACATAAAGTTTATCGGCGTTGGGATGATTGATAACTTCTTTAATCGTAGCGACTTTTATCTCAAGTTTCTTGAATTCGTTAAATGAAATCATAGCCTCCTCCATGTTTATTTATTATACCACAATATGCGTAAACCCTCAAACAGAAACCGCCTGAAGAATAAAAAATCCCCATTACAATAAATGGGGATTTAATTTATTGGCGGGCCCGACGAGATTTGAACTCGCGATCTTCAGATCGACAATCTGACATGTTAAACCAGGCTACACCACGGGCCCGAAGATTTTCATAAGAACATGGTGGGCGCTAGAGGGCTTGAACCCCTGACCTTGTGAATGTAAGTCACACGCTCTAACCAGCTGAGCTAAGCGCCCGAAATTTATCATTTCGAGTATTACTATAATAATTGCAGAGGCCTTGATTGTCAATAAAAGATTCTCGGAGACAATATAGAATAGTTTACTAGAAAAAACTACATGGGACCTAAAAATTGCATTATGCCCTTACGGACCATGGTAACGGCTATGGCAGCCAACAAAAGACTCATTATCTTTGAGAGGGCCTTTGAGCCCGCCTCGCCTAAAATCCTTATCAAAATTTGCGAAGAAGAAAATATTAAGCCCGCCAATAGAACATTAATCACTACCGAAGCCAAAGTAACAAATGCCCCGTATTCGTTAATAATAATTAGGGATGTCGTTAAAACAGCCGGGCCGACAATCAACGGCGTTCCTAAAGGCACAGCGCCCAAAGAATTAGCCGGCATACGGCGACGCTTCCCGGGATTTAAGATATCTAATATGGCGATGCCTAAAAGCACCAGGCCTCCGGCTACCATAAAATCCCCTACGGTTATATTGAGTAATTTAAAAACAATTTTTCCCAAGAATATAAAGAAGGCTGCTAAACATATCGCGGTTATCATCGACTGGATGATAATTTTTGTCTTGTCTTTCTTTTTTATTCCTTCGGTAAAAGAGACATATATGGGCAAGACTCCGATAGCGTCGACGGCAACAAAAATCGGGATAAAAGCCAATAACAGGTTTTTAATCATAATCTCTCCTTTAGAACTTTCTTTTTTTGTTTGAGATTATCCAGCCGACGATAATGCCAATCAACAAAGTCGAAGAAATTACTATGGCCCGACTGGTCTTAAAAGACCAAAACAAAAACTGCACCTGCACTGCCTGGTAATTCTGGGTTGTAAAAATAACCAAAATCACCAAAGAAATAAAAATCAAATACCATTTCCAGTTCATGATGCCTTTTTCAAGTTGTAATAGCCCAAAACCTTGACCTTGGCATAAGACTTTAAAACCAGCCAGTCATGAAGTTTCTTCATAAATCTATCGTGAAATTTCTTATCCTTCCAGGAATAGACCGAGGCGTACTGATCTTTAAAATCAACTCTCTTCATAGTGGAATAGCTGATAAAACCTTTGGCCTTAGCTGCGTAGCGCGCCCACATCCGGCAATCACGCCGATATTTCTTCAGCTCTCTTTTATCAATCTTAAATAAAACTGCGTGCGTAAACATTTATAATTTACCCACGGCCATCAAAGTAAACACCATCACAAAAAGTGCAACTGTCTCGATAACACCGAGCACCATAATATAATTACCAAATCCTTTGCCTGTTTCGCCCAGCGCATCTGCGGCTGCTGCTCCGGCTTTCCCCTGCATCCAAGCAGAGACACCCATTGCCACTCCACAGAGCACGCCAGCTGACCATAGGTATTGACCTTTTCCTGCTGTTGCCTGCAAAGCATTCATAACTATCATGCCGTATATAGTCTGGGTAAGCGGAGCCCCCACAAATGCCGTTAGGATAAAAGGCGCGCTTTTATTCTGGGCAAAACATTTCTTCCACGATCCGACTGCAGCCATTCCGGCTATGCCGGTGCCTAAAGCAGAACCAATGGCTGAAAATGCAAGCACTGCAGCAAAACCCAAATCTTTAAACTGTACAATAATTCCTTCCATCTTATCTCTCCTTTTCCTTAAATGGTTGATATGGCGTCCCTGACCATTCCATATTTAAATGGCTGGAGAATTCTAAAACATTCAACCTTAATCCATGCACCAAAATAGACATTGCGCCCAAAACAATATTTAAGGCGTGTCCGAATATAAGTATCAAAACCATCGCCAATCCTCCGAAGAAACCTCCCCCCATGTTTGCTGCCATCTGGTTAAATGCGTCGGCCACGGCAACGGTCGCGATTCCCACAGCAAATAATCTTATATAGGATACAACATCAGTAAAACTATTTACTGCATTTAAAAGAAGCTCTCTTACTCCAAGACCTACACTTATTAAAGGATTCTTCGCGGGATTGGCAAATAATACAATGAGGCCTGCCCCCGCCATAAAAAACCATTTCGCGAAATTAGGGAAAGTTTCGCCTAAAATCAAAAATCTTGCCAAGAAGAAACCTCCCCACAATAAACATATCCATCCGACTTCGCTAAGCGCTTTTAAATGCGGAAATTTGATTATCCCTCTCCATAAATGGGCAATGCTTAAATGCATGGCGCCGATTAAAAAACACAATGCCTGCACATTTTTACTCTCAGTCAACGAAGGCATAAGCGGTTTAAACCACGCTGGAAGCCAGGCCTGACCGAAGAAAGTCCCGGTAAGAAGGCCCCAAATCATCGCGCAGGTACTTAAGACATACATCAAAGAAAAGATTCTTTTATCATCAAGTTTTTCTTCAAATTTTCTATGGACAAAGAAATTAATCGCGAAAACCACAGCACCGTAGCCAAGGTCTCCGATTAAAATTCCAAAAAACACCGAGAAAAACAAGAGAAACCAAAGACTGATATCCGGCTCTCTGTATCCAGGCAGAGCTTTTATTATATCGAATAAGGGCTTTATTATCTCGACCCAGCGAGGATTTTTAATCAAGGTGGGAACATTATCCTCGCGACCTGGGTCTTCCAGAAGAATAGCCCATTGTTCGCGTTTTGCTCTTTTTTCTAAAAGTGAAACAGAATGATATGGAAGATAGCCTCTTAAATAAGAAAGCGATTCGTGTTTGCCCATGCCTGTCCAGACCTCTTGAAACTGCAAAACATATCCTAGCCGCTCAAGATAACTAGAAAGCGCCTTTTTATATTTAGCGTAATCAAGAATCTTCTTTTCAATTTCTTTTATTCTGCGTAAGTCGCTGTCTTGCAACTTCAACATGTTATTTAAGCCTATTTTTGGGAGCTCCAGAACATCAAATGGAAGTTTTTTTTCGTCTTTAGAAATCAAAACACAATATAAGAGCCCATTTTTCTTAAATAGTGTTTCTACAACAATATCTTCAGGGATCTGCTTTAGCGCTTTTGAAGGGATTCGCGCAAGCCTTACCCAAAGACTTTTGCCCCTAAGCTCATCGATAATAGCAGGATCAAAGTCACCCCACTCTCTCCAGGAATCTATATCCTTTTGCCGCTTTTTAATCTGTTCTTCCAGGATTTCTTTTTCTTCCAGCCGAACCAATATATCATTAGAAATCTCTTCTTCCTGGCCCTCTAGGCTTCTTTGGTATTTAATATCTGCGAGCGCTGCTATCGATTCAACAATACGCGTCATCTTGTGTTTAAGCCTACTGACCTCGTCACCGTCGGTTACGGCCTGGCATTCAACGTGCAAAACTCCCAACTGCCGTAAAGACTTAAGCGTTGTTTCGGCATCTTTTGATTGCACAACAACCGTTGCCTTTTTCATCGCTACTATCATGCCATAACCCCCTCGGCTACTGCTTGGGCAATCTTATTTTTTGCTAGTTTACAGCGGCCTACGGCATTGGTCTGCTGGTCCCCCAGATAAATCCTAATCTGCCTTATATTCTCAATACTTTCAGGAATTTTTACTTTCTCTAACAGGTTGACTCTTTGAGTAGTTATCCTTAACTCTTCCCGCAATAAACGTTCTTGGGTTTTAGTAACCTGCGCCTCTTCGATTAGGGCTATAAGATTTTTAATTCTTTCCACGGCTACATCAACCCATAAAGGCGTAAAAAATAAATCATATTCAATTTCCTCAAAAACAACTCCGTCAAAAACAGGAATCTCCACGCTGGCGATATTTATAGTCTTTACTCTTATCTGTTTTGGTTTAACCCAATTTCTAAAATCAACGGGCTGCTCTGTTAATAATCCCGCCCATTCCTCTATCTTCTGTCGTATAGAATCGATCTTATTCAATTGCTCAGATAATTTTGCGCGCACACGCTGTATCTCTATCTGAATCTGCTGCTTTTTTAATTGAAGAGTGGGAAGGTAATGCTGGAACTGCTTTAAGCTGTCCCTCTGCCTTTTAAGTTCTCCTTTAGTCAATCTGAGTTTTGCCATGATTTATTTCTTCTGGTTATTATTTTTCGGCCAAAATTCCTCGATGAGACTGGATTTTATTCCCGTCTCTGCCGGTTCAAAGCTCTCAGCCATTACCTGCCAGCCTAAATCTAGCGCCTTCTCAAGCGGAATATCTGCGGTTAAGCTCATCATTTTCCCTTCAAAAGCCTTTCCGTATTTTAAAAGCTTGTTATCCCATTCACTCATGCGAAAACCCATCGCCATCTTTTCTAGGGTCTCGCGATACTGGGCAAATAGCTGGGTCATTGTATCCATTATTGTCCTGTGGTCTTTTCTTGTTTTATCATTCACCTGCTGTTTTAATCGGCTCAAAGAACCAAAAGGTTCAATAGTTGCGTTTCTTAGATAAAATTGCCCCTCGGTAATATAGCCGGTATTATCCGGTACGGGATGCGTCACATCATCTCCGGGCATTGTAGTAACTGCCAATATTGTGATGGAACCGGCCGTGTCAAAATCCACTGCCTTTTCATATCGCGCAGCCAACTGGCTGTATAGATCTCCGGGATAACCTCTGTTGGAAGGAATCTGTTCCATGGTAATTGAAATCTCTTTTAAAGAGTCGGCAAAATTGGTCATATCGGTTAAGAGCACTAAGACGCGTTTCCCTTTAAGGGCAAACTGCTCTGCGACAGCAAGAGCCATATCAGGAACGAGCAGGCATTCCACGGTTGGGTCAGATGCAGTATGAACAAAAAATATCGCCCTTGAAAGCGCGCCGTGTTCCTCTAGGGTATTACGAAAGAATAAATAATCATCGTATTTGAGCCCCATTCCTCCGAGAATAATCATATCTACTTCGGTCTGCATTGCTATGCGCGCAAGAAGTTCGTTGTAAGGCTCGCCGGGCACGGAAAAGATAGGGAGCTTTTGAGATTCTACCAAGGAATTAAAGACATCTATCATGGGGATGCCTGTGCGGATCATTCTTCTAGGTATAATTCTTTTGGCGGGATTAACCGGAGGACCGCCTATGTCAATTAAGTTCTCGGTAAGAGCCGGGCCGTTATCGCGAGGAAGTCCTGCGCCGTTAAAAATACGGCCTAAGAGATTTTCAGAACAAGAAATCCTCATGGGATGGTTTAAAAATCTTACCTTGTCTCCGGTAGAGACGCCGCGGCTTCCAGCAAAAACCTGCAGGTATACTTTTTGACCGCTCATTCTAATAACCTGAGCTAAGGATTTGCCAGTTTTTATGTAGATCTCGGCTAGCTCTCTGTAGCCTACACCTTCCGCTTCAACGGTAACAACATCTCCGGAGATCTGTAAAATACGACTATAAGTCTTCTTCATTGCTTTGTTTTTGTTTTGCCTTTCCCGCCACAATATCTTTAATCTCTTTTTCTTTTTTATTAAAATCCTCGGATTGCATTTCCAAAGAATTCCATTCATGAAACTTCTGAATAAGAATCTGGAAAAACTTTCGCGATTCAGTCTTGTCTTTAAAATCGAGTCGGGTATTGATTATTTCATAAATAATATTAAAAACATATCGTTGTCGTTCTGCGTCTGTGGCGGCGTCAACCTCATCAAAGGCATTCTGCTGTAGATATACAGAATCTGTAAATTCGCCCTTCATATAAACGGTAAAATCCTCCAGGGACGTCCCTTCTTCTCCGATTACCTTCATCATCTGATAAATCTCATTGGCTTTTTTGAGGATTTGTTTTCCTTTTATGATTTGCGCCTCATCTACAACGCTTCTATATTTGCTCCAGCTCTCCAAAGGATCTATGGCGGGATATTTTCTGGCATTGGACCGATCGCGCGAAAGCCCGTGGAATGCGCCTACGACTTTAAGCGTTGACTGGGTCACCGGCTCCTCGAAGTTTCCACCGGCAGGGCTTACTGTTCCGCCGATTGTTACAGAGCCGAAACTGCCATCGCGCAACTTAACTATACCTGCCCTCTCATAAAACGATGCGATTCTGGTCTCAAGATATGCGGGGAATGCCTCCTCGCCCGGTATCTCCTCTAAACGCCCTGACATCTCGCGCATGGCCTGCGCCCATCTGGAAGTAGAATCCGCTAACAAAAGAACGTTCAGACCCATCTGTCTATAATATTCTGCGATGGTAACTGCGGTATATACGCTTGATTCCCTTGCCGCAACCGGCATAGAACTGGTATTACAGATAATCACGGTACGTTCCATAAGCGGCTTATTCGTCTTCGTATCTATTATCTCAGGAAAAGTTCTTAGGGTTTCAACAACCTCTCCGGCGCGCTCGCCGCAGGCTGCGATAATCACGATATCAATCTCTGCGTGTTTGCTAATCAACTGCTGCAAGACTGTTTTTCCCGAACCAAATGGCCCAGGTATACAATAAGTCCCTCCTCGGGCGACGGGAAAAAAACTGTCTATAAGCCTAATTTTGGTAGTTAATGGTTCAACTGCTTTTAATTTTTCTGCATATGCGGTTATGGGGATTTTTACCGGCCAGATCTGCTGCATTGCTGCGCTATGGATTTGGCCGTTTACATCTTTAAGCCGAGCAATTGTATCTTTAAGCGTGTAAGTTCCGACATCTGCAATGCTAACTATCTCTAGTTCTCCCTGAAGTGAAAAGGGAACCATGATCCAATGTTTAAATATGCCTTCATTGACAAAGCCAAGCTTATCCCCGGCCTTAACCTTATCGTCTTTTTTTGCGGTGGGAGTAAATTTCCATTTGCTTTTATCCGGTAATGCTTCAAGATACTCGCCGCGCTTTAAGAAAAAACCAAATTTTTCAGCCAGCTGTGGCAGCGGATTCTGAAGGCCATCAAAAATTTGTCCTAACAGCCCTGGGCCTAATTCAACCGAAAGAAGCTCGCCGCTAAATTCTACCTTTTCCCCGATTCTTAGGCTGCTGGTATCCTCATAAACCTGAAGCTCAGCATTATTTCCTCTTACGCGTATGACCTCAGACTTAAGCCTCTCTTCATTATGAATGACATAGGCTACTTCATTCTGGATGACATAATCGTCGAATTCAGCGACTATCATGTTTCCGTTTATGCCTGCAATTTTACCATATCTAGAATTTATCATGCCCTAGCGGTTATCTCCTCTAAAATTTCTCTTCCCTTTGCTTTATCTATTTTCCCCCAACGCTCTAGTATCTGCAGCTCTAACGCATACGCGACTAGATAATCAACGTCAAAATAATGGCCGCTCTTTAAATCTTCTATAGCCTCCCACCTCATACGCTCAAGCATCCTTTCTGCCTCTCGAGGAGAGTCCTGGCTGAAAACAACATGCACATAATGCGCCAGGAAAGGATTGGCGTAGTATTCGCCTCTTATATAATCAGACTTTTCTTTCTCTTTTTTTGCGGCTCGCACAACAACCAGCTCATTGCGTAGCTGTCTATCAAACTCTCTGTATTTTTGCAGTGTTGCGCAACTGTCTATTGCCGTATGAATAGGTTCGATTGTAGCCCGAAGGATAATCTCCATATCCTTCTCAGTAAGTTGCTCTTTACAATACTCTAAGAAATCATCGTATGAAACTGCCGGAGCCGTAGCAAAATCAAGCATCGGTAGGCTTGCTATTAAATAATAGTATTCTGATTTCATTTCTTTTTGGCTTTCTTAACTGTGCCTTCCAATAATTTTGCCAGTTCTTCGCTAAGATATGCACTTAAAGATTCGGTTAATGCCTCGTCGGTAAATTCATAAAATGACTTTCCCTTATCAAAGCTAATGAGAAAACCGGCTTTTATATCCGGAACCGGCTTAAATTCTATTCTTTCTTTTAATTTGGTTTTTAATCCGGAAATAAAAGTATTCTTTAATTTATCCAGGTCTGATTTCCTAAGCAAAACCTTTATATCAACTACTTGAGCCTTTCTTTCCACATACTTCTCTATTACCTTCGATATAATCGAACCGAGCTGCCTATCGCTTAACACCCCAGAGACTTTTGCGGCAATAACCTTTTCAAACAACAATTTAATTTCATTTTTCACAGACAGCAGAAGATTCCTCACGGCCTGCTCTAAAGATGCCTCGCCGCTTTCTCTGAGTTTCTTAGCCTCTGCATTAGCATCGTCGATTATATTCTGGGCCTGTTTCTTAGCATCGTTGATAATCTTATCCGCATTCTTCTTTGCATCAGACTCTATCTGGCGGGCTTTATCCTCTGCGGCTCTTATCCCTTCGTTTTTAATTTTATCTAAAAGATCTTTTAGCTGTTCTGGCATCCTACACCACCTTTATTTAGTCCTAAAAATATCGGGGTTATTTAAAAGTAGCAACTGATATGAATTATACCATATTTTAATATTATAAAATTATCCTAATTCCTTAAGTATATTAAGGGCTGCTTTCCGAGGATCTTCTGCTTGTATAACCGGCCTTCCGACTACAATAAAATCTGCGCCTGCATCTATCGCCTCTTTGGGGGTAGCAATCCTTTTCTGATCATTGGAGGAAGAATCTTTGGGCCGTATTCCGGGATTGACCACCAGAAAGCCTTTCCCCAATTCTTTTTTTATCATTTTTGTCTCGGACATGGAGCATACGACTCCATCTAAGCCAGAATTTTTGGCCAGCTTAGCTAACTCTAAAACCTTATTTGCCGTGCCGTCTTCGCTCTGGCTTGTCAAGACAGTTACGCCGACAATCTTTGGCCTATTTACAACGCTTGCTGCTGCCTGAAGCATCTCTTTACCGCCGGATAAATGCACGGTCAGCATAAATACCTCAAGTTTAGCAGCTACCTCAACTGCTTTTTTTACGGTGTTAGGTATATCGTGGGATTTTAGATCTAAAAATACCTTCGCCCCTTTTTGGGCAATCATTTTAACTGCTTCCGGGCCGCAGGCGGTAAACAATTGGCTGCCCACCTTAAATATCTTAACCGAAGGATAAAGCTTGTCGACAAGGTCTTTTGCTTCTTTAAGAGTATCCACGTCTAAAGCTACAATTAATTTATCTTTGATATCTAACATTTTATTGAACCGATTAAAGTTTTTATGTCTTTTACATTCTTTTGTTTCAGGTGTTTTTTAATCCCATCGATTATCTCTATCGTCAATTTAGGATTGACAAAATTCCCCGTGCCCACGGATACCGCGGTTGCTCCGGCAATAATAAACTCCAGGGCATCCTCGGTATTCATAATCCCCCCCATGCCGACAATCGGAACATAGACTGTGCGGGCGACTTCCCAAACCATGCGTAATGCGATCGGCTTAATCGCCGGGCCGCTTAACCCTCCTGTAATATTCGCCAACCTGGGGCATCTTGTATCTTTGTCAACTGACATGGCCAAAAAAGTATTAACCAAGCTTATGGCGTCGGTATCTGCGGCGGTTGCTGCTCGGGCAATTAACCCGATATCCGTAACGTTTGGAGTAAGTTTAGTGATAAGTGTCAATTTAGTGGCGGCTCTTACAGCTTTCACTACACGATAGGTTGCTTTATCTAGCTGAGAAACCATCCGGCTTGTGCCTAAATTCGGGCATGATAAATTAAGTTCGATTGCTGATACGCCGGAAGTCTTGTTTAAAATTCTGGTCAATTCAATAAATTCCAAATCATTGTCTGCGGAAATACTGACAATTATCGGAATGCCGATTTTTCTTAAAGCCGGCAATTTCTCTTTAATAAAAACGTTTATCCCCGGATTCTCCAGTCCGATAGCATTAAGCATGCCTGCTGCAGTCTCGACGGTACGCGGAGGCGGATTACCCTTCTTGGGCTTTAGGGTTATGGTCTTGGTAACAATGGCTCCTAACTTTCTTAGATTGATCAAAGAGGTAAATTCCTCGGCATAGCCGAATGTGCCGGAGGCAACCATTACCGGATTTTTGAGCCTTAACTTTCCTATTCTTATCGATAAATTTGGCTTTGTCATATTACTTAATAAAAATCATTCTTGCACCTATAATTACCATAAAAATACCAAAAAACTTTTTTAGTATCGGATCGGGAACATTTTGTATGTAATGCGCGCCCAAAAGAGCGCCAAAGAAAAATCCTAAACACGCAAATGCCGCTATATTTAACTTAACATTACCGGCCTGATAGTATCGAATTGCAGCCAAAAGCCCTATAGGAGGAACCATTAAGGCCAATGTCGTTCCCTGCGCCTGGTGCTGGGTTAGCCCGAACAGAAACACTAATGCGGGAATTAAAATAGTCCCACCGCCAATTCCAAAAACTCCGCTTAAAACACCCGCTACCAATCCTAAAATTAGATATAAAACCTGGTTCATTATTTAAACCCCCATTTTAAAAACTCGGTTCTATACATAAAACTTTATACTTCTTAAAATCCTTCAATCCGCCGATGAAAAAGCTTAAATTGGTCAGATATTTCATCTTACACCAGAATAAGAATTTAGATTTTGGCTCCATGGACAAATTCCATTTTATATACTGGTAGGAAAAATATAATGTCAACAAGCCAGCGATTACGGTAAATAAAACCGCGGCCTTTCCGAGAAGAGATAAGATCAATCCGATAATCGTCGCTAAACCAAATATATGCAAGAGATGGAAATTGCCGATATAGATAAACCCGGCCAAAGGAAACGAAAAATGTATCGCCGGATTACCTTTTAAGAACTGAAAAATAATCTCCATCCTCTTTTTCTTAAGATATTTCTTAAGTAGCGGCATATGCGCCGCCCCATATGCCACCCAAACTTTACGCAATGCCTTTATGTCCGCCCGGTGCATATGGTCGACTTTAGCGGTGGGAAGAAAATAATATTTCCACCCCTTTGTCTGATGCTGGAAACTTAAATCCATATCTTCGCCGGTAGGATTATCCCAGAAACGCGCTCCGATCTTTTTCATTGCCGCTACTTTATAGGCTACGTTGCAGGTGCCAAAGAAATATGCGCGGTGCCCCGCCACCTGCGTCGGCAGAGGGTCTTCCGGAAGAGTAGCAAAGTATCCTTCTTTAATAAATGCGTAACGCGGAGCGACCATATTAAAGCGAAAATGCTGGCACCACAATTCTACTAAATTATTGGGATCAACGCGCAGAGTATAGACCTCGCCACCCACAGCTGCAATCTTCTCATCTTTATCGAATATTTTTAGCATCTGATTAATCCAATCAGAACACGGCGCGCAATCGGCATCGGTAAAAAAGATGTAATCTCCCCTTACATGCTCCAAAGCTTTATTACGTGCATAACCCGGAGTGGGAGAATTAGGAACAGACACCAATTTTATGAAAGGATATTTTTTCTGCCATTGTCCGATGATCTCTAGTGTTTTATCGGTTGATCCACCGTCGGCGATTATCCATTCCCAAGAACCGCGCGGGTAGTCTACATTCAAGAGATACTCAAAAGTTTTCTCGATGGTGCGTTCAAAATTTTTAACCGGGATCAGTATGGAGACAAATGGTTGATTAGCCATAAACTTCTCCTTTTCTTAAAAAACAACTTCTTTTGTATCAAATACTGGGCCTTCCTTGCAGACTCTCTTATATCCGTGCTTTGTGTTAACCACGCAGCCGAAACAAGCACCAATGCCGCAGGCCATGTGTTCTTCCAAAGAAACTTGAGCCGCAATATTATATTTTTTAGAAATGCTGGCAATCTCTTTAAGCATCGGCTTGGGACCACAGGCAAAAATAGTTGTCGGCTTATTTTTCGCCTTTATGTTTTGCTTTAACAACTCTGTAACCAACCCTTTAAATCCAAAACTTCCATCATCTGTGGCAATTTTTACTTCATAGCCAGCGTTCTTTACTTCATCGACACATAATATGTGTTTTTTATTCTTTGCGCCAATTAAAACTAAAATCTTATTGCCAGCTAATTTTTCCGATAGGAACATTAACGGAGCGATTCCGATCCCACCGCCAACAAGAATTATCCTGCCTTTTTTAAACTTCAGATTAAAACCGTTACCTAAAGGGCCTAATATATTTAATATCTCATCCGGCCTTTTTTGAGAAAAAAGCTCCGTAGCTTTCCCCACGACTCTGTAAAGAATTTCCAACTTTGAGTTACTTACTCTATGTATGCTAAATGGTCTTCTCAGAAGCGGCTCGAACTTGTCGCTAACCAAGATATTCACAAATTGACCAGGTTTTGCAGCGCGAGCTATGGAAGGAGCATCTAATATCATTTTATAATAATCTGGCGTAACTTCAATGTTTTTAATTACTTTTGCGTTAACCTGGTTCATTTAATCACCCTTGTTTGTCTATCAATATCTAGATATTTAATAAGCACAAAGAATAAAGCTAGAAACAAAACAAAAACTGCTAATTCTTTGGCATATGCTGCGAGGCTTCCGCTACGCACACCCTCCCAGGATTCAATAACCAATATTACTATAATTGTAGCCCAAAAGGCACCGATCTCTTTTTTGACCCAGGATAACTTTAGTGGCAATATTTCCCTCATCTCTTTACTGGCAAAAACTTTTATGCCGGGGACTAACCTGGGGGTGGATGCCATATAGTCTTTGTATTCTTGGCCAAAGTTTAAAACCAACTTCTTTTCTTCTTGAAAAATAAGTACTATGTAACGGCTAACAAAAAATATCAGAAATAGAGTAAATGCCCATATATTAAATAATACCAAGACATAGCCTAGCCCGACTAAGCCTATGCCAAAATACATAGGATTGCGCTGTATGCTATAGGGGCCTGTTTTTATTAAACTTGCCCCCTGCTTTGAGTGTTCCGCTTTATATCCTCGGGCGGAAAATCTCCAGAGGAACCCCAAAAGGATCAACGAAAAACCAAGGACTTCGCTAAAATCATCAATCCGGTTTAACTCATTATGGCGTAAGAATACGCCAGGAAAAAGCACTGCCGCAACAAAAGTTAAGAAAGCCATCATCCCGTTTATTTTTAGTCTTATTTTCATCTTATTTTATTTCTGGCATTTGGGACAAAAATATGTGCCTCTTCCCCCTAAAGCGATTCTCTTAATCGGCGTCTTGCATCTTAGGCAAGGCTTTCCTTGCCGGTCATAAACCCTATGATGAGAAACATAATTGCCTTTCCCTCCGGAAAGACGCACGTAATTATCTACGGATGAGCCGCCGTAATGAATCGCCTCTTTCAAAACGTCTTTTACTTCCTTAAAAAGTAATCCTTTTTCTTTATCGGATAGGCTTTGCGCCGGTCTTTCTGGATGGATCCTCGCCCTGAACAAACTTTCGGCGGCATAAAGATTGCCTATCCCGGAAATGAACTTCTGATCCATCAAAAGCGGTTTAATCTTAGTCCTTTTGCCAGAGAGCATTTCTTTAAATCTTTCGGGATTTAAGTCAAACGGTTCAGGACCAAGCTCTCTGATAAACTTTAATGACTGCCAGTTGTCTATCAGCCTTAATTCCCCAAAAAGCCTCTGGTCGTTAAAATCCAGGTTTTTCCCGTCGGATAAACTAAAAGTTACCCGGCTTTTTTTGCCATCACCGGGATAAACCAGCTGGCCGGTCATTTTTAAATGTACGGCAAGAAATTTGCCGTTAGATAATCCAAAAATCAAGAGTTTGGCCTTGCGCAATACATTCTTTATGGTGGCCCCGGTTAATTCTTTCTTAAATTTTTCTACTGACGGCTGGCGTATCACCAAGGGATGACGCACACAAACCTCGGTAATCTTTTTACCGACGACTGATTTTTCTAGTTCTTTCTTTATGGTCTCAACTTCCGGTAATTCCGGCATCTTATCCTCTAATAATATTTACCCAAACTTCTCGTGAGCGCGGACCGTCAAACTCGGCAAAATAAACCCCCTGCCAAGTGCCGAGGGTGAGGGCGCCTCCCTCAATAATAATATTTATCGAGGCGCCCATAAGACTTGCCTTGATATGGGCGGCAGCATTGCCTTCGGAATGCTCATAGCCATCGTTGAAAGGAACAATCTTATTTAATTCCTTCAAGATATCTTTTCTCACCGACGGATCAGCATTCTCATTGATGGTTATCCCGGCAGTCGTATGCGGGACAAAAACGACGCACGCTCCATCGCTTACCTTAGACTTGGCAACAACCTGTTGAATCTTATCGGTAATATCGATTAGCTCTGTTCTAGAACCAGTCCTAATGTTTATTTTATGCACTATCTTTTGCTCTTCTTGAGCTTGGCCTTGCTTTTCTTAGTATCAAATATCTTATAATAATCCTGTAAGCTAGTTGGCTCAATCTTTTTCTTTGTTATTGCCTCAATGCCCTCGATACTTGCCTGGGCAGCAGCCATAGAGGTAACATAAGGAATTTTTCTCTGGATAGCAAGCATTCTGATGTAGCTATCGTCATATTTACTCTTTTGCCCAACCGGCGTATTGATGATAAGGTTGATTTTATTTTCCTTAATTGCATCTGCAATATTAGGACTGCCTTCATGCACCTTTTTTATTTGGGTGAAAGGAATTTTATTCTGTTTAAGCAGTTTTCCAGTGCCTTCAGTAGCATAAATCTTAAAGTCCAGCTTGGCAATACGGTTGGCGATTGGGGCAAGCTTAGGTTTGTCGTTATCCGAGACGGTAATCAAAACATTTCCTTTTACAGGAAGCTTTGAGCCGGCTGCTTCCTGAGCCCTATAGAAGGCTAGTCCAAAAGAATATGCAATGCCCATAACTTCTCCGGTGGCTTTCATCTCCGGCCCCAAAACTGGATCAACTTCGGGAAACATGTTAAAGGGAAAAACCGCTTCTTTTACACCTACCCAGGGGAATTTTTTCTTCTTTAATTCGGGAAATTCCTTCAGTTTCTTTCCAAGCATAACTAAAGTTGCAATATGCGCCAGAGGCATAGCAGTGATTTTTGAAACTAAAGGTACTGTTCGGGATGCCCTAGGATTCGCTTCCAGGATATAAACCTTATCATCACAGATAGCGTATTGGATATTGATTAACCCGACGACTCCCAGCTCCTTGGCAATCTTATCAGTATATTTCTCGATAGTCTTTAAATGTTTATCTTTGATTGTCCTGGGAGGTATGGCGCAGGCTGAGTCTCCGGAATGAACGCCGGCCAGTTCTATATGCTCCATAACAGCCGCGACAAAAGTTTCTTTGCCGTCGCAAAGAGCATCAACCTCTGTCTCAATAGCGTCTTCCAAGAATCTATCAATAAGCATGGGGTATTCCGGGCTGACACCAATTGCCTCCACAGCATATTTCTTAAGATTTGCTTCATCATAAATTACTTTCATGCCTCTGCCGCCGAGTACAAAAGATGGCCTAACCATCAAAGGATAGCCGATCTTTCTTGCAATCTTAATTGCCTCATCTAACGAGCGCGCTGTTCCACTTTCTGGCTGAGGGATTTTTAGCTTAATCATTTTTTGCCGGAAATATTCCCTATCTTCGGCAAGTCTGATACTTTCCGGAGTAGTCCCCAGGATTTTTACTCCATTGTCCTTTAGCTCCTGAGCGACATTCAAAGGTGTCTGGCCTCCAAACTGTACAATCGCCCCAATAGGTTTTTCCTTTTCATAAATCGTCAAAACATCTTCAACGGTCAATGGCTCAAAATAAAGCTTGTTAGAAGTATCATAATCAGTAGATACAGTCTCGGGGTTACAGTTAATCATAATCGATTCGAGGCCTTCGTCGCGAAGCGCAAAGGCTGCGTGGACGCAGGTATAATCAAACTCAATACCCTGTCCGATGCGGTTCGGCCCACCGCCTAGAATCAGGACTTTCTTATTTTTCGTTACGGGGACTTTATCTTCACCGATATAGGTGGAATAATAATAAGCGGCGTTTTCAACTCCGCTTACCGGAACGGCATCAAAGCGCCCGTATTTTCCTATAGAAATTCTTTTTTGTCGCACTTGTTTTTCTTCGACCTTGAAAAGCTTTGCCAGATATTTATCCGAAAAACCCCACTCCTTGGCCTTAGCAAGCTTGTCGTCGGGAAGCGTCTTCCAGCTGTATTTTAAGAGCTCTTCTTCGTATTCCACCAGATCCTTCATCTCTTGGATAAAGTATTTGTGCAGATAAGTCAGTTTATTAAGATCATCAACGCTTATACCTTTTCTTAACGCTTCATACATTAGAAATATGCGTTCGCTGGAAGGCTGGCTCAATCTTTTCTTTAACTCTTCAAGGGAAAGCTCCTTAAAATTCTTGGCCCCTCCTAATCCGTATCTTCCGGTTTCCAAAGAACGTATGGATTTCTGAAACGCCTCTTTGAAGGTCTTACCGATACTCATAACCTCTCCGACCGCCTTCATCTGAGTGCCCAATACATCTTTGGCTTGAGGGAATTTCTCAAATGCCCATCGGGCAAATTTGATAACCACGTAATCGCCCCATGGCTCATATTTTTCCAGGGTCCCTTTTCTCCAATAAGGGATCTCATCCATATTTTTGCCCACGGCAAGCTTTGTGGAAATCCTGGCTATAGGAAACCCTGTGGCCTTGGAGGCAAGCGCTGATGAACGCGAAGTCCTCGGATTGATTTCTATGACAACCAATCTGTCGTCTTTCAGGTTATGGGCAAATTGGATATTGGTTCCGCCGATAACTCCGATTGCCTCAACGATTTTATAGGAAAGCTCCTGCATCCTTTTTTGCAAAGGCTCTGGGACCGTAAGCATGGGCGCTGCACAGAAACTATCCCCAGTATGCACGCCCATGGCGTCGATGTTCTCGATAAAACAGACGGTAATCAACTTATTTTTGGCGTCACGCACAACCTCAAGCTCTAACTCCTCCCAGCCGTAAACTGATTCTTCAACTAATACTTGATGAATTATACTCGCAGACAATCCCCTGGCAACAATGGTCCTTAATTCCTCGACATTTTTAGCCATTCCACTTCCAGTGCCTCCCATGGTATAGGCCGGACGTAAAATAACCGGATATCCTAAATCTTTGGCGATTTTCTCTGCCTCTTCAACAGAATAACAAGGTGCGGATTTGGGCATAGGGATACCTAGCTTGTTCATTGTATCCTTAAAGGCGATTCTGTCTTCGCCTCGTTCAATCGCATCGGCCTTAACTCCGATAATCTCAACTCCGTATTTCTTTAAAATCCCTGCCTTATGCAAACTTGAGGCAAGATTAAGTCCTGTCTGGCCTCCTAAATTAGGAAGAACAGCATCCGGCCTTTCTTTAGCGATAATTTTCTCAAGGCTATCAACCGTTAATGGCTCAATATAAGTTTTATCGGCCATGCCCGGATCAGTCATAATGGTCGCCGGGTTTGAATTAACCAATACTATTTCATAGCCCTCTTCTCTTATGGCCTTGCAGGCCTGGGTTCCGGAATAATCAAATTCGCAGGCCTGGCCGATGATAATCGGGCCAGAGCCGATAATCAAAATCTTATGTATGTCGTCTCTACGCGGCATTAAAATCCTCCTCTGCGCTACATCGTTTAATATTATCTATTCCCAAGAACGCCATTGTTCTCATTTAATTCTTAGTGCCTTCCCTAGATGCTTTATTGCTTCATCTACGGTTTTTACTCTGATTGCACCTTCTATATCCCAATTACTTAAATTGATAACTATCTTATTTAATATTAAGGCGAAGGAGATTTCAGAAAGCGTTCCGTACTCACCTGGCAAAGCGATGATTAAATCCGCAACCCTAACTACCAGGGTATTGCGCGCCAGGCCTAAACCTGTGGGTATGGCAATATCGATATAGGGATTGGCGTCCTTTTTGTTATCCCCAGGCAGAATGCCTATGGTTGTACCGCCATTTTCCTTGGCTCCTTTAGCAACAGCCTCCATAACCCCACCCAAACCACCACAGGCAAGAATTAAACCTAATTTAGCTATGTTTTTGCCGATTTCTTGGGCAGCTTTACCAGTCTCAGTAGTACATCTACTACCACCTATTACTGATATTACCCTTGTTTTTAGCATATTCACTCCACTTCTAGCCTATTTTTGCCTATTTTTTTGGGCTAATAACTCCATATACACTTGGTGCGCCTGGCGGGAATCGAACCTGCACCACCAGCTCCGGAGGCTGGTGCTCTATCCGTTGAGCTACAGGCGCATGAATATTGTCTCTGTGCGCCGTCCCAAGCATTTGCGAGGGGCAGGCGCCTTGGATTTTCCGATATCATGCCTTCCAAAGTATTAATGGGAACCGGACAGGGTTTCTGTAATTTGCTTACTAACAAAATCTTTGTCTTTTACCTTGAATTGCTGGATCGAAAATCGCTTAAATTCTTTAACGCCCTTTTGGGCTAAGATTGCCTGCATTTCATTAAGACACTTATTATTGCCTGTTCCGCTGCCAAAGGTGGTAAAAAGCACCAGATTCTTATTCTCTGCTCCTTTGCATCTATCTATGTAAGTACGTAATGCTGGCGCCATACCCAGCGCCCAAACCGGAGTCCCCAGGCAAATCAAAGAATAGCTGCTTAAATCAAGTACGGTATCTTTAATCTGGGCTCCCTTTTTAAAGAATGCTCTCTTGCACTGTCCAAGAAACGAATTAGATTCGTCCAGCGCTTCAAGACGGATAACATCTGTTGATCCTTGCTTATTTAATTCATCGGCCAAGGCCTTTGCTACTTCTGCGGTATTGCCAGAATAGGAATAGAAAATAACTGCACTTTTCATAATCTGCCTCCTAAAATAAACTTAGCTGTTCTTCTTGTTTGAAGTTTTCACCTTCATCAAAAATCTGGATTTTGCCATATTCGCCGTCATATCCCGGATAAATCTTTACATTTCCTTTGCGCACACGCATAATTCCTTCTGCCACACGCGCAGAAAGAGATTCCTTTAGCTGATTATCATCAGCTTTTAATAAAACGTTAAACTCTGTGCCGAATCTACTTAAAATCGTATGATATTCTTTTTCTACAGCCTGCGAACTTTTACCCATCCCTTTAGCATCAGCGATAATTTCATCCAGAGGAATCAAATTCTTAAACGGGATAGCATTCTCCGGAACAAATCCTTCCGGCCGGTCCGATAGCTGATCTACGCGGTTCATTACGCCGATAGTGAGCGGCCTTTTACATTTCGGGCAGATATTATTATATTTCTTGGATTCTTGAGGGGATAGCCTGATATCGCAATTTCTGTGGCCATCAAAATGGTATTTGCCTTCCTCGGGGAAAAATTCAATGGTATAAAGGAATTTTTTCTTATCCTGTTTCTTTAAAGTATCGATTATGTCGTAATAATCCATTTTGCAATCAAAGACATTTGCCTCGCGGCCTATCTTTGCCGGAGAATGCGAATCTGAATTACTGATGAGGCTGAATTTATCTAAGGCGCTCCAACGCCAGTTCATCGCCGGATCGCTTGATAAACCGGTCTCCAGACAATGAATATTTTTGGTTTGTTCTTCAAAACAATACTCAATTTTATTAAAACCTGAACTTGAGCCGAATACACTGAACCATGGCGTCCAGACATGGGCAGGCACAATAAAACAATCGGCCGATATATCCATAACTATACGCGCCAATTCTTTCGCGTCTAACCCCAAGATCGGCCTTCCGTCGGAAGCGAGGTTGCCGATTCCGGATAAAACCTGATTTATCTTATCCACAACTTTGAATGACGGCGCAAAAATCATAGTATGGACTCTATAGGTTTTACCTTTTTTGGAATAAATACTGCTTAACTCTGAAGTCAACATGAAATTTATCCCATTATAGATAAACAGCCCGTTATTTTGCGGCTCCAGATTGGCTTTTAATTCCTCAAGCCAGAGATGATGAGTGAAGTCTCCTGTTCCCATAAGCTGGATGCCCTTTAGTTTGGCCCACTTGGCAATATTTTTGACATCCATATCTTTACTGGTGGCGCGTGAGTATTTTGAATGGATATGAAAATCGGCTATAAACTGCATTATATTCCTATCTCTCTTAAAGATTGCTCAACATTACCCCAATGCGTGCCGGACCAATATATCCTAAGGCATGCGGGACACTGAATGAATTTACTGTGGGTCTCAAACACGTATTCGGGGACCTTGTCTTTTATCTTTTCTTTCTCTACTGGCTCTAACACCGCATTACATATAGTACAGCGCGAAAACATCAGATCCTTATCGGCTTTTAGATCTAACACTTTGGACACATCCAGCAGCTGCTCATTGAGTAAATCGTGTCTTATCTGAACTAATTTAATTCCTTTGGGCCTAGCCAGACGCGTATTGCGCGTTAATATAATACGCTCGTCCCGTAAAGCAATTATTTTTAATTTAGAATAGTTTTCTTCCTTGAAATATTCGGTATCAAATCCTAAGATGCGCATCCATTTAGCCAGCCTTCCTAATTCTTTGGTGGCGATAAATTTCATTCTATCTACGAGTATCTCGAGTCATTAGTGGTAATTCGCGCCTAAATAAACGATCTTGCCAGCAAAGATGGTATATTCTACCTTACCAGTAAATTTCTTGCCGATAAAAGGCGAATTCTTAGATTTGGAAACAATCTCTTCGCGTCTGATTATAAATTCTTTATCCGAGGAAATTACAGTAATATCCGCGTCTTTGCCCTTACCCAAAGTACCTTTGTCTATTTGCAAAATCCTGGCCGGGTTAAGGCATAATTTTTCCACCAACTGTGGCCAGGTTAAAATTTTAGTTTTAATTAATTCCTTTACGCTCACCGCCAAGGAAGATTCCAAGCCTATTTTCCCGAATTCCGCCCGGTCAAATTCAATTTCCTTTTCATTCTGAGTATGTGGGGCATGATCTGAGGCAATGCAGTCAATTGTTCCATCATTTAGGCCTTGCTTAATTGCCGCGATATCTGATTTTGTACGCAGCGGAGGATTTATCTTTAAATTTGTATCGTATCCCATAAGCAGCTCTTCGTCTAAAGAAAAATAATGCGACGCTGTTTCGCAACTGACAGAAATTCCTTTTTTCTTTGCCTTGGCAATTATCTCAACCGACTCTTTGCAGCTTACGTGCGCGATATGAATTGCGGCACCTGCCTTCTCTGCTAAATTAATATCGCGCTCTACTCTTTTATATTCCGCTTCTTTAGAAGAACCCCTTAAGCCTAAAATAGTTGAAATAATCCCTAAATTAACCACGCCATTGTTAGAAAGCAATTTATCTTCAGAGTGGCAGATAACTAAAATTTTTTCTTGGGCGGAATTTCTTAGTTGCTTCAAGAAAAGCTCATCGTCGTCCACAGATGAGCCATCGTCGGTAATGGCAATTGCGCCCTCTTTTTTTAATTGAGAAATATCGGTTAATTCTTTTCCCGAACGACCGATAGTGATTGTTCCAGAGATAAAAACATTTGCATGAGCTGTCTTGTTAATAATCTCTTTTAGTTTTTTGATATTTTCAGCAGAATCCATTGCCGGTTCTGTATTTGGCATGGCCAAAACCGAAGTTACGCCGCCTTTTAAGGCTGCTTTTGTGCCGCTGGCAATAGTTTCCTCATCTTCCCTGCCCGGCTCCCTTAAATGCACGTGCATATCGACCAAGCCCGGTATAACAATTTTATCCTTGGCATCTATGATTTTATCGGCTTTTAGATCAATGTTTTGGGCGACCTGGGATATCTTGTCATTGTCGATCAAAATATCCCTGATATCATCTATCTTGTTTGCCGGATCAATCACGCGGCCGTTTTTGATTAAAATCTTCACCCAGCTCTTCCTTTCTTACCTTATTTATACCCAACTCTTCCTAAATAATATTTTAAAGGAAAGGCTGGGTTCATGATTTTTCTTTGCCTTGGGAAACTAAAAATAAAACCGCCATCCTAACAGCAATCCCATTTGTTACTTGTTCCAGTATTACGGAGTTTGCCCCGTCGGCAACTTCGCTCGATATCTCAATCCCCCGATTAAGCGGGCCAGGATGCATTACGATAATTCCTTTTTTTAATTTCTCCAGACGCTCTCTGGTGATGCCGAATTTCTTAAAGTATTCATGCTGATTTGGAAAGGCGCCTTTTAGGTCGCGTTCAAACTGCATACGCAATACGTTTACCGCATCGGCGTTTTTTAAAGCCTCATCTATATCATAGCTAACTTGCGCTCCGGTTTTTTCTATGTCTTCGGGAATTAACATCGGCGGCGCGCAGACTGTAACCTTGGCACCTAATTTCGTTAAGCCCCAGATATTAGAACGCGCCACGCGCGAATGTGAAATATCGCCGACAATCACCACATGCAAACCTTTAATTTTTCCTAATTTCTCCCTTAAGGTAAAAATATCTAATAGCGCCTGGGTAGGATGTTCATGCCATCCATCTCCGGCATTAACTACGCTTATATTAACGTGACGGGCAAGCAAAGCCGCTGCTCCCGATGAATTATGTCTTATTACTATAGTATCTGCTTTTAAGGCCTGAATATTAGTCCCGGTATCGATAATGGTTTCGCCTTTTTTTACGCTGGATTCTTGGGCGGCAATATTGATTACGTCGGCAGACAATCTTTTGGCGGCTACTTCAAATGACACCCTAGTGCGGGTTGAGGGTTCATAGAATAGATTCACCACGGTTTTTCCGCGTAGAGCCGGTACCTTTTTTATTTCGCGGGTGGAGATCTCCTTAAAAGAATCGGCGGTATCAAGGATAAGCTCGATCTCTTCTTGGCTTAACTCGTAAAGCCCTAGCAAGTCCTTTTTGGTCCAAGCTGTTTTAGTCCCGCTCAACAATTACCACCTCATCTACCTTATCTTCTTCTTGCAGGTGCACCTCTATAATCTCGTTTTTAGAGGTGGGGATGTTTTTACCGGCAAAATCTGCCCGGATAGGAAGTTCCCTATGACCCCTGTCAACCAAGACCGCAAGCTGTATCTCCTTAGGCCTGCCGAAGTCCATAAGCGCGTCTATCGCCGCCCTTACGGTCCTACCGGTATAGAGAACATCATCTACCAGGATTATTTTCTTGTCAGAGATATCAAAATCTATCTGCGTTTGGCGGACCACCGGCTGTTCGGCGATCAACGAAAGATCATCCCGATAAAGGGTAATATCTAAAATTCCTACTGGCACTTTGGTATTATCAATCTTTTCAATGCATGCAGTCAGCCTCTCGGCCAAAAAAGCTCCTCGGGTTCTGATGCCGATAATACAGATGTCTTTTGTGCCCTTATTGCTTTCGATTATCTCGTGGGCAATACGCACAAGCGAACGATCTATCCCTGCTTTATCTAGAATTTTAGCTTTTTCTTTCATAAGTGAAACCTCAATTTATGGAATGAAATGACATAAATTGACGGGTTGAACTTATCCCGCACCTTTTTACTACGAAGCGACTCTGCGCAGTAGAAAGGTGCGGGATTTT
>Ga0265297_10002035_pt1 | contig 43319 bp, 40 predicted proteins | sample Munlanlwell13791_FD_192502 | JGI IMG/M metagenome (GOLD analysis project Ga0265297, IMG submission 192502) | Leachate microbial communities from a municipal landfill in Southern Ontario, Canada - Leachate well 137-91 | ecosystem: Engineered > Solid waste > Landfill > Unclassified | place... | reverse complement strand
ATATGCGCAATACATTCCCCTACCTCAACGACTGACCGCGGATCATTTCTTTGCCCGCGCCGTACTTGTGGCGATAAAAGTGGCGAATCCGTTTCAAGTAAAATTTTTGTCAAAGGAATTTTTTTTATAACTTCATGGACAGCTTCTTTCTTTGGATAGGTAATATTCGCGGTAAAGCCAATATACATTCCCTTTGCAAGCAGATCCTGTGTCACAGGCCAAGCTCCTTCATAACAATGTGCAACGCCACGAATATGATCTTCTAAAAGCTCAACCGCATCTTCATATGCATCTCGAATATGCATGATAATGGGAAGATTTTTCTTCTGAGCAATCTTAAGTTGCAACCGGAACATTTCTTTCTGCAAATCAATAAGAGTTGATCGATTCAAATCATCTGTTTTAAAACGATAATAATCCAACCCACATTCCCCAATCGCAACAACACGTGCACGGCTTGAAAGTTCTTGAAGCGTCTCAATGTCCTTATACAAAAAATCAAAAGCATTATCACCTGATTTGAGGTAATGGGCTGCTTCGTGCGGATGGATTCCAACGGCGGCGAAAATACGCTTATGCGTTTGCGCAAGCTCAATTGATGCGTGCGACGACGGAATATCAATTCCGGGATTAACAACTGCAAGGCAGCCAGACGTGAAAACGTCATAAATAACCTGATCGCGATCTGGAACAAAATCCGCAAAATCCAAATGAGCGTGCGAGTCGATATAGTGCACGAGCGGTGTTTCTGTCATACAATGTACTCTCAATTTACTTTAAAGTTTTACTTCAATATGTGGGAAATCCTTTTCAGAATCCTTTACTTTATTTTCGCTATAGATGGCATGAAAAATTATTTGGAACATCAGCACTACAGGAACCGCCATTAACACACCCACTATTCCTGCTGCTTTCGCTCCAACAAGCATAACAATAATGACCACAAGCGGATTTAATCCAACACTTTTTTGCATGATCTTCGGAACTAAAATATTGTTTTCAAGTTGTTGAACAAGAATATACATACCTATAACCACAAACCCAAGCCACGTCGCTTCAGCAAACCCAAAGAAAACCGCCGGGATTGCACCAATAGTTGAACCAATAAAAGGAATAAATTCCATCACACCTGCAAACAACGCAAGAACAAGTGCGTTACGAACCCCAAGAATTGATAGACCAATGAATGTTACAATAAAAATTAACAAAGACAATAACAGTTGGCCACGAAGCCACATCCCCATTTTTTGCTTTATCTCATCGAGAACTCCCGCTAATCGTGGCAAATATTTTGGAGGTACGAGGTTTTGCAAGAATCTGCGCATCGCCTGCTCTTCAATAATAAGATAAAACGTTATGACCATAATACCAATGAGCGAAATGAGACCACCAAAAACTGACGACAGGGTGCTTAAAATACCTCCTGTTGCGGAACCTAAATCTGTCCGAAAGTTTTGCAAACTTGTTTCAAGATTGGTGATAAAATTATGCGTCAGTTTAAAATCCTGCAGATTACCAAGTTCAGAACTGATCCGACTATAATACTGAGGAAAATTATTTGCTATATCCCCGATCTGCTGCACGATTGCTGGAATAAGTAGAATGAGTAAAAGCGAGATAACTCCAAACAACGCGACATAAATAATGACGATGCCAAAAACTCTTGGGATCTTGTGTTTTCGGTACAACCAATCAACGGTTGGAGTAAAAGCACTCGCCAAAATAAACGAAACGACAACAAGACTGACCACGTCTCGGATAAGATACACAAATCCAAGCGCAAGGAACACGAGAACAACCTTAAGAATTGTGAGTGTCGAAATTGTTATGTTAACATCCTGACGTTCTTTCATGGATCCAGTATATCATTTTTTTCACCCACCGAAAAGCGAGCGAAATTGTGCAAGGGAAAAAGGTCCTATACCGGCTGCGGACCAAGTAGAATCTTTAAAAATCACTTGTGCGACACGCCGAATGTCTTGAATAGTCACCTTATCAATCTCTCTTAGGCGCTGCTCTGGAGTTTTTATGGTCTTCATAAAAAGCTGCTCTTGTCCGTACCATTGGGCAACCTTTTCTGAAGCCTCCATCTGCATAATGAGTTTTCCTTTAAGATATTCTTTAGCGCGCACGAGCTCATCTTTTGTAACCGGCTCCACCTTGATGCGGTTGACTTCCTTTTGAATTGCTTTCACTGCTTCACGAAGTTTTTTCGATGAAACACCTGCATAAATGGTCACAAGACCGATGTCTTCATATGACATAACTTCAGATCGAATACTGTAACACATGCCGAGTCGCTCACGTACCTGTATAAAAAGACGTGAACTCATGCTTCCTCCAAAAATTGAATTTAATAATTCCAATGTGGCCGCATCTTTATGATTATGATCAAATCCCTTAAATCCAATTGCGATTTGCGATTGTTCGGTTTTTTTTTGTTGTACTAGAATACTGCGCGGGATAAAACGCGCGTATGCATTTTTCGGAAAACGCTTCCTAGTATTTTCTTCTTTACTAAATACCTTTTGAACTACACGCCGAGTATTCGGTGAGATCTGTCCGGCAACAACACACAACATATTCGCGGGACTGTAAAATATTTTTTTATATGCCAATAACGAACTACGTTTAACGGAAGCGATAACTTTGGTGGGCCCCGCTATGTCCATACCAAGTGGAGAACCTTTAAATGCCGCCTGCTCAAATAAATTGTCAATATGCATCATGGGATTTTCCTCATACATATGAATTTCCTGGATAATAACTTGGCGTTCACGGGAAATTTCTGATGTATCAAACGTGGAATGAAACAGCATATCAGATAATATATCGGCAGCTTGAGAAAAATGTTTTGATGGGGATTTAATATAATATCCCGTGTAATCTTTGCTGGTAAACGCATTAAATTCTGCGCCAAGACTTTCGAGTTCTTGCGAAATAACAAGCGTGGACGGCCTTTGCTTTGTTCCTTTAAACATGAGATGTTCCAAAAAGTGTGACACACCATTGATTGCTTTTGATTCACTCCTGGACCCAACTTTACAAAAAACAAACAATGAGGTTGTTTTCGTTCCCGCCATCGGGACTATAAGAACTTTCATTCGGTTACCCAATGTATACCGAGAAAATGGTAGCGGCATAGACTATATAGTCAGTTGCTCTTGAAAAAATGAGATAAGTGTATCAATCGGAATCCGTTTCTGTTCCATAGTGTCACGATCGCGGACGGTGACAGCGGCATCTTTCAGTGAGTCAAAATCAATAGTGATACAAAATGGCGTTCCGATTTCATCTTGCCTGCGATACCGCCGTCCGATGGATTGTGAATCATCATACATAACTGAAAACTTCGATTTCAGCATATCAGTTATTTTTTTTGATAAAGGAATCAAATCTTCTTTTCGTGACAAAGGCAGAATCGCAATCTTAATCGGCGCAAGAGACGGATGCAACTTCAAAACCATTTCCGATTCTTTTGTGCTCTTTGTCGTTGTTGTACGTCCACCCTCAACGACAATAAACGCATCAAGAAGTAAAGCCAGCGCCGCGCGTTCAACGCCGATCGATGGTTCGATACAAAATGGAAAAATATCCTCGTGCGTTTCTTCGTCTTGATAGCCTTGTTTATGTGCCTTCAAATCAAAATTTTGACGATTTGAAATGCCAGCGAGCTCCATCCATTCTTTATCAAAAGGAAAATGGTATTCAAGGTCAATCGTCGCTTTTGCATAATGCGCCAACTCACCTTTCTTTTGAGCTTTTTCACGAATATGTTTTGGATTCAATCCCAAATCTAAAAACCACTTTTCCGTTTCTTTCACCCAATAGTCAAACCACGTATCGTCGTCAGCCGGCTTACAAAAAAATTCAAGCTCCATTTGTTCAAATTCGCGCGAACGAAAAATAAAATTCCCAGGAGTAATCTCATTGCGAAACGCTTTTCCGATTTGTCCAATGCCAAACGGAAGTTTCATGCGCATCGACTCTCGGACATTTTTAAAATTTACAAAAATACCTTGGGCTGTCTCCGGACGCAAATACGCAATTGACGACGAGTTGTCAACTGGGCCGACGCGGGTTGCAAACATAGTATTAAATTCTCTCACGTCGGTAAAATCCGTGCTTTTACACTTCGGGCAGACGGCACTATTTCTCCCCTCGCTAATATCTTCAGGACGCATGCGCGCATGACATGATTTACACTCGATCAATGTATCATGAAAACCCATTACGTGACCGCTTTTGATAAACACATCCGGATTTGTAATAATCGAACTATCAAAACCGACAACATCAATCCGGCTTTCGACAAAACGCTTCCACCATGATCTTTTGATGTTATTTTTGAGTTCCACCCCAAGCGGACCCCAATCCCAAAACCCCTGCAAGCCACCATATATTTCGGCAGTTGGATAAATAAATCCGCGTTGTTTTGCAAGCGAGGTTAACCTCTCCATGATATTTCCTTTTTCCATAATGACATCCTACCTCAAAATTACACTTCATGACAAGCAGAGAGCATGCTATACTTTTTCTATGAATAAGATATTTATTGTATCCCTTTTACTAATTCTTTGCCTTGCACCAGTTGCTGTACACGCAAGCTTTAAATTTGATTCTGGGGGCGTGATAAAAGATGCGCTCCAACTGACTGATAAAAACATGCAAAGAACAACGATGGATTTTGTACTTTTTGCATTATCTATTGTTGGACTTATCGCCGTCGTTATGATTATCTACAGCGGCATCCGCTACATGACCTCCGGAGGAAACCAAGAAGTCATCCAAAATGCTCGTGCGATCTTAAAATGGTCGATTGTCGGATTAGTGGTTATCATCCTCTCGCAAGTGATACTCGTCACGATTGTTAATATAGTCTAACCAGTTCTAAGAGTACTCCTGGGCTTTTTGAACACGGATTTTTCCACCTTTCTCAAGGATCGCAACATCACGCCGCGACATTTTTCGTTGAAGCAGGCTTTCTGCCAGCGCATTATCTACCCGATCTTGGATTGCGCGACGCAAAGGCCGAGCGCCAAATACTGGGTCAAATCCAATCTGTGCCAACTCTTCAATCGCTTCAGGTGTTGCCTGCAATGTGATGCCTTTCTGCTCCAACCGAGCAGACACTTGTTTGAGGAGTAATCCGACAATCCGAATAATTTCTTCAAACGTTAATGGACGGAAAACAACGACACCGTCAAACCGATTAAGAAATTCTGGACGGAAATATTGGCGAAGCTCCTGATTGACTAATTGCTTTTTAATCTCTTCAATGGTTTTTTCCGCACGGATGCCGTCTTGGATGAAATCACTCCCTGCGTTCGATGTTGCAATAATAATGGTATTGGTGAAATCAATCGTCCGACCCATGGCATCGGTCAAGCGTCCATCGTCCATGACCTGCAAGAATACATTCAGAATGTCTGGATGAGCTTTTTCTAATTCATCTAATAAAACGAGCGAAAAAGGATTCGTTCTCACAGCCTCAGTAAGATACCCGGCTGAACCGCTTGGTGATCCAATCATACGATAAATACTCGAAGGATCTTGATACTCAGACATATCAAGCCGGATCATATTATTTTCATCGTTGAAATAAACCTGTGCAACAGTTTTTGCCAATTCGGTTTTTCCGACCCCCGTGGGACCCAAGAAAAGAAAATTCGCAATGGGACGTTTTTGATCCCGAAGCTCAGCTCGAGCACGCCGTAGTGCTGATGCGACAAGCGTCACCGCTTCATTTTGACCAACAATCCGTTTATGCATCTCTTCTTCAAGTCGCAATAATTTATCTGACTCCGCTTCTGTAACTTGCGTTACTGGCACGTTTGCCCGTTGCGAAACAATGACAGCAACATCTTCACCAACTACAAATGTGTCTTTCCCTTTTGTTGAGCTCACATATGCAGCGACCTCTTGAAGTAAATTTAGCGCTTTCTCTGGAAGATATTGCTCGTGCAGATATCGGTTGGACAATTCAACGGCTTTCGCAAGCGCCCCATACGTAAAAAGCACTTTGTGTTTATACTCAATCACTCCTGCACGTCCTTCAAGAATAAGGATAGCTCCATCCGGATCAACTTCATCAATCATGACTGGTTCAAAATTATTCATCAACACCGACTGCTCAATCACCTGCCGAAATTTAATCGGCGAGGCGGTCGCGATAACCGGTAATCCGAATCGGTCCATCGATTGGACAATCATATCTGAAATATCAACATTTTGCGCACCCTGCGTCGATAACCCGACAATGCTTTCAATATTTTCTATAAACAACACCACGTTGCCCGCACGCGCAATCTCATTCATAATTCGGTAAATTCTGTCCTCAAGTTCGCCTTGTCCACCAGCAGACCCAATAAGCGACGGAATAAGCAGTTCAACAAAACGTTTATCCTGTAATATCTCTGGGACTTCCTCGGACGCCATACGCGAGGCAATCCCCTCGATAATGCTGCGCTTTCCAACACCAGGAAATCCAACAAGGATTATGCCACGACGTCCTGTTTCAAAAATCCTTGAAATTTCTTGAAATTCCTTTTCGCGATCGACGGTGAGTCCGAGCGCGCCAACCCGTGCCGCTTGAGTAAGATCGCGCGAGAATGTATCCAAGAGTGGAGTTGCGACTGCCGTATACGACCTATTCATATTGCCTTTAGGTTTCTTGATCGCGAGCATGCGCCACGTCTGATAACTTTTGGAAGAAGAGCGTTCAAACATAACCCATTGTACAGCTTGGGATAACATCTTATTGGTAATGCCAAGATCATACAGCACCTCTGATGCATCATTTTGTTCTTGAGCAATGACCTGTAATACATGAAGCGCCGACACTTGTGTCATGTCTTGAACCGCAGCTTCACGGAATGCACGCAAGAAAAGCCGTTCACACTCAACAGACATCATGGTGGATCCTTTTTCATATTTCGAAAAAACATATGCCAAACGTTTTTGAAATTCTCGCGGACTTACACCCAATCGGATGAACACGAGTTGCGCATCGTGCACCGAAAGAATACTTGCAAAAATATGAGCAATTTTCACCTCACATTGACCAAGGTGATGTGTCAACAAAAATGCATCCTCAAACACACGAAGGCCTGCGTCTGAATAATACGGCGTGATATCTTCTGCCTGCTCAACGTATGACTGAAGCTCTGTCCACTGCGCTTGGGGTGCAGGGACTTGATCCATCGAACGATAGCGTCGGGGAATATGATGCTCATCTGTTTTCATTCGACCAAATCGGGCAATTATTGCAAGATCGAAAAAAAGTGAGACTGAAAAAAGCAAAAATGTCGGCTTGCGTTGGGTTAAAAATGTTAACGTGTCAAGATCACTTTTTTGAAACTGAAACAATTCATACAACACAAAGAGGAATCCAACCGCTCCGAAAAACACAAACAGTCCGTTCACCACATTCCGGGCCGTCAGCTGGGCGCGTCGTTCGAGTATGTGACCGAGGGTCAATATTTTTTTTGTCACAAACCACGCACCACCGAAAAACAGTAATGCATGGGGTCTGCCAGCGAACCCCTGCCCTGTGGCTCCAGAAAAAAGTGTTTGCTGTTCCTTCATAGTGCAAGCGTTACGCCAAAAATCTGATACAACACATAATACAAAACCGCGAGCGGGCCAAAAAGCCAAAGACCCAAAAGTGCCAACAATATTGCAAGCCAGATGACGAATTTCACAAATCGATAAAACAAAACGACGATGCGCAGGACAAAACTGATAATGCGTCCCGCTATATCATATTGGGCGTACATAGGCACAAACAAATTCTTTACCCAGATTCTAAGACTCAACGTCTGCGCCATCCGGCTCGCATGCTCAAGAATAAACTGTATCACTCGAACGGTGCCGCGAGAATACCACCAAAGTGGAAACGCAACAAAATCTCCTAAGAAATCCTTAAAGAAAAAACGGATGCCAGATGAGGTGTATGAATCATTCATAAGGGATTGTATACTTGCAGAATACCAAAAAGACGGCCTATTCACAACTTGGGGGCCTATCTGTGATTGCGCCCTAGGGCTAGCGAAAAAGCGAATAGACTAATTCATTGCGATTATCATGATAATGTCGTTGCAACGTGTCCTCCTCAACCAATCCCCGATCTTTAAGAAATCCTCTCGCCTGTCTTCGGTTATTCGCAATAACCATGAATACTTTTCTTAAAGTAGCCTTCTGTGTCCTGAAAAAAATAATCAATCGATACGAGCGACGTGTCAAAAAGCAGTTCCACCGCGGGGCGAAAAAATGAACTCTCGGGCATCAAAAAACGGACAATTTCAACCACACCGTGTTTTGGAAGTCCTCGGTCCTCCCCACCCATAATCCCTAAAAGTTTTCTTCCTTACATGGACTCCGCGATATTCACGCCCGCGAGATAATTCATGTAAAAATGCTTTCTGTGCTTCATCATCAGACGAAAACGAGTGACTCTCACGAAGTAAAGGGATAATAACACTAACATCTTTCGGACTTAAACGTCGAGAAAAGAAACTCATACAAAAAAATAAACGATAAAATAGTGCCAAGCTTACTGCCTGAAACAAAAATATTTGAAACAAAATTACAGTGCGCTTTTTGGCTGGACTATTCCCTGACCGCGCGCATACGTATCAGTCGACAGATCGCTGGTCAGTACAGATTCTTCATCGCCCCGTTCTGCATCGACATACGCATCAGTCGCAACTAAAGTTGATTTGTTGAGCAACACAAGTCCCTGACCTTCCTGTTCCGCTGTCGGCGTGACACTCACAGAAAAACTTGCTTCAAGTTTTGGAAACACGACCCCAGCGCCTGCAGGAATCCGATTTATTTTCCACGAAACCTCACGAGTCTGCGGGTTATACGTTGCTGGATCACCTGCAGAAATAACCGCATCACCAACCCATGATATTCCTGAAGGCAACTTCGCGTTCACCACGACATCTGAAATATCGTTTGAAGTATTTGTAATCCGCCAAAAAATCTTGTAGGTTGTTTTACTCCCCACCTCGGGTGGCAGGGGGCCGCTTCCAACCTCCACTGCGGAATCCGAATAATATCGCGCCTCAGCGGCTAGATCCACGGTTGTCGCTATTCGGGTTTCTTGGACTTCACTCGTGGATGGATCGTCCGGATGTGCAGAATCAACCGCCGTCAATTTTGTTAAAATGTGAAATTGCTCATCAGCATCTTCAACAACCGGAGCAATGCTAACTAAAGGTATGACCAATGTAAAACTGCCGGCATCACCTGGTTTAATAAGACCCAACGCCTCAACCTCTGATTTGGTCCACACAATTGTTTTATCTTTAATAATACCACTGTCAGCAGACGACACCGAATCCCAGTCGATAAGATCGGCATCAACCCCGGCACTCGTTTCTGCGTCCAGTTGTAAAGTTAATTCAACGTTTTCAAGTTGGAGATCTCCGTCATTAGTATACGTCACATCGTAGGTAATTGATTGTCCCCAATCGGCATACGTACCTTGTCCCGTCGTCGATTTCACTTCAAGCGTCATTCCGGCCTTAATGAGCAGCACCAAAAACGTTTTTTCGGTTTGTGGGGTAAATACTCCTTGCGAGTTTACAAAACCTATTTTTACCTGGAACTGCGCTTGATCGCCAACTGCTCCGGCGAGCGACCCAGTAAACGAAATCGTCCCTGTTTCGTTTGAATCCAGTGATTCCACGTTCCACATATTATCGTCTGCTTCGGGTGTCGATGTATCAAGAGAAAACTTTTCAGGTGGGATCAATAGCACTCGCAGTCCGTCTACAGCTTCTTCAGAGGTATTCGTATAGGTAACTTTTGTTTCAAAATCTTTTTCAGAAACAACGCGCAACGGTGAATCAACCTCCAACGACAACGCGGATGTATCCACGGTTACCGACACACTTGTCTCGGCCTTAAAGCCATAATTGAAATTCATCGGTGTGTAATTCAGCGTGCCAGAAAAATTTTTCACTGCGCCGACATCTCCAATAAGCTGCCCCTTAATGAAAATCTTACCGCCCCCATGTGCGTCAATGTCACCAATAAGCCAGGTGTTTGGGGCAGTATTTTGGGGAGTGCTTGACTGAAAGGTAAAACCTTCTGGAAATTGCATAATCAATTCAACATCCCGTAACCCGATAGATTCATTGTTTACATAATCAACGGTGAGACTGATAACTTCTCCGGATGATGCCTGTTCGGACGTACTAATAGTGAATCCAACATCTTGCCCGAATTTATTGGCACCTCGGGTGAAATACAAAAAACCGGCGAACGCAAGACTAAACAACACCACCAAAATGATGATGATCTTAATCAAAAGCCGTTTCCGACTGTTACCTTGAACAAATTTTGACATATCTTTTTTCCCCCCCCTTCCAAGCAATTTCTCCAACTCAGAAGCATCTCCCTTACGAAAATGCTCGTGCGGCACAGACAAATGATCTTCCGCTTGCGCAATTTCTTGTGCGCTACGTGCGGCATTTTTTGCCTGTGTGACTCGGATTGGGATCGAATGATCGTCTAAAGGTTTTCTTGGTTTTTTACCCATCGTGTATAGTATAGCAAACTTTCTTGAAAAGATTTACTTTGAGGGTAAAAAATCTTTTATGGTACGATCGCTCGACAAAGATGCCGCATCATATTCTTCAAGTAATACGCGCATATACAAACGCTGCATATCCGCTTGCGCAGGACGTATCACAACCATAAAACAATCCTCAAAAGATTTGTGTTGAGCAAAACGCAAGAGAGAACGCCCCTCTTTTGTTATTAATTGATATGGAAGCCCAGCCATATCTTTCCGAAAATAAAGCCCTCCTGATCGCAAAGCGTACCGATCATCATCTTCATCCGCGATGCCAAGTGCGGGTGCGTGACCAAGCACTCCGAGTAAATGCACATCAAACGATACAGTACTATACAGAATACGTTCTGGTTGCGCACGATGATGAAGATTCAACGTGCGCAGAAAACTTTTTAATAGTTCGAAAACGGCTTTATCTGGATGCTCGTGCTGTGTAAGTGTATGGACAATATCAAGCGCATGTTGGAAAGCCCACAACGCTGGAAGGGAAGAAAATATTTCTGGCAAAACCTCACGAATAACACTTCCTCCAAGCGTAAAACGACGCTGCGCAATGACATACACTTCAAGTTCCGCAGCCACCTGCATACTTGACTGGAGTTTGCTTTCTGCTTTGCGAATCCCTTTGGCGATAACATCAATTTTGCCCCTATCACGTGTGTATAGCGTATACAAACGATCAGCTGCTCCAACGTCAGTACTCCTCACAATAAATGCGGGGGTAGTGAATGAAACCATTAACGTATAATCAAGCCCAAAGTAAGCTGTTCTCCTGCGATGCGGGCAACTTTTTTAACTTCAACCGTATCGGGCATATCAAAAACCACTTCGACAATGCCGGCGGATTCTTTCAATTCTTTCACATAATCAGAAATAAGCTTCTGGATAGCGGGACTCGCAGTTATATACAGAACGGCCGTATCTGCTGGAGCTAATCGTGCGAGTCTACGTAGGTCGTTAACATGTCGAAGCAATTCGCGCTGCTTGCCCCGAAGCTCAAGTTCTGGGGTCATGGTAATTTGCAAACCAACTTTTACTCCATTGCGCTCCTGAACAACAAGCTCTTTTGATATTGAAGACGAAAAACGGACAACGTCTACATTCACTTCTTCGGCAACAATCGAAGCAATGTCTGGATGTATTTCAACATTCGTCTCAGCCAATGCGAGCGGTTGTCGCGACTTGATATTCTTTTCTTTGCGGACACTCAATAAAAGCTCGACGACGATTCGTGCTTTAGCCATCTGCTCAAGCAACTCTGGTTCAGTCTCGGTAATTTTTTTTGGCCAATCGGTTAAATGGATAGATTCCGGAGCTTTAGTAGTCTTGCCCTTCAAGCGCAGGTACATGCTTTCCGATAACAACGGTGCAAATGGCGCGCATAAACCAAGCGTTACATTGAGCGCATATCCAAGTGTTTGCTGGACCTCTGGATTGCCTTCTTTCATACGATCGCGGCTTCTGCGGACATACCACGTTGAAAGATCCTGAATGAAATCTTTCAGTGCACGCGAACCTTCAAACACATGAAAAGAATCAAGATTATCGGTCACCAGTTTGCGAGTCTGTTCAAGCCGCGCAAGCAGCCATCGATCAAGAACATGTGATGATGCCGGCACCGCATCAATAATCCCAGGCTTTGCATACAGTAAATAAAACGATTGAACATTCCATAAAATCATGAATACTTTTTTCACAACTTCACGAACCGCATCACGAGAAAACAACTTTGCGTCTCCTGGCTGGTTCATGGAATAAAACAAAAATCTCAACGCGTCAGCTCCAGTCTCATTGATAACTTTCCATGGGTCGACGATATTGCCTTTTGATTTAGACATCTTTTCACCTTTGTCGTCCAAAATATGACCAAGACAAATAACATTTTTATACGAAGAGCCTTTTCCTAAAACTGTCGATACGGCGAGCATGGTATAAAACCAGCCACGCGTTTGATCAATCGCTTCGGAGATATAATCTGCAGGATATTTTGTTCCGTTTTCAATTTCTGCTGTATGTTCAAATGGATAATGCGCTTGCGCAAATGGCATGGAACCTGAGTCAAACCACACATCCGCGACTTCTTCAACACGGTGCATAACGCTTCTTTTTTTGCACGTACAGCGCAGTTCAATATCGTCAATATATGGACGGTGAGGATTAATTGGTACCTCTTTAAGGGTTACTTCATGTATGACACCGCGCTTAACTTCTTTAAGCTTTTCAAAATGCTTTTCATCTCCTCCTTCATGAAACCATAGAAAAGAAGCGATGGGATCGCCATGAGAAACAAATAAAAGCCGCTTATTGCTAAAACGTTGCGCCGCTTCTACGACGGCTTCCTCAACGCGCTTCCCTAGTGAATATATCGTTTCTCTCCCACCGACTTTAGAAAAAAGACGTAATCGCTCTGACGGAAAAAGTTTTTTGAATTCTTTTAAAGACTTCCCATCATAATCAGGATTGCTTGTTTCGCGTAAACGGGCGTCGACAACAATTGAGGCACCAGTTATTTTAGAAATAATTTCTGAAGTTTCTTTCGTCCGAATAAAATCAGACGTGACGATAAGGTCAATCTTCCCTTTAAGACTCTCTCCGGCTTCGCGCGCTTGATTTTTTCCTAATGTTGTCAAATGATGTCGATCGTGTTCAACGATATTCGAAAACACTTCTTCAATATTACTAGTTGATTCACCATGCCGAACGATGAACACTCGCCTCTTTTTCTTCGGCAACGTGGTATGAATCGCCCGTTTTCGTAACTCTTCAAAACTTCCAATCACTTCTGTGTTACCGCACGTTTTGCATTCCCAAATCGGCAACGGTGTTCCCCAGTAGCGCTCACGTGAAAACGCCCAGTCCTTTGTTTCGCGAAGCCATTCGCCGAATCTTCCTTCTTTTATATGATCGGGAATCCATTTAATTTTCTTATTGTTCTTTTGCAATTCGTTTCGAAGCGCCGACATGCGCACATACCAGCTATCTTTTGCATAATACAAAAGCGGAGTTGAACATCGCCAGCAGAACGGATACTCATGAGTAATTGGTTCAACTTTAAAAATGTTCCCGGCAACAGATAGTTTCTCCAAGATTATTTTTTCTGTTTGTTCATCTTTTACAAAAAGACCTGCAAGTTCTTTGACTGAAGGCAAAAAGTGGCCAGACTGATCAACAGTGTGTTGGGTTGGAAGTTTCTTGGCAAGTCCTAATTGATAATCGTCCTCGCCATACATAACGGCAGTATGCACCACGCCGGTTCCATCTTCTGCAGTGACAAACTTTGCGTCCAAAACTGTCCAGGCGTTTGGATATCCCTTAGCGTCAATACCAGTATTAAATACGGGCTCATACTGGGTTTCAAGAAGATCTTTCCCTCGGAATTCAAGCTCTGTTTCCACATCCGTGCCAATCACATCACCAAGTCGTTCTTTTGCGAGGATGAAATGCTCCTTGCCCTGCTTCACAATAACATACGTCATATCTTTCTTTATGGCGAGCGCAACATTCCCCGGAAGTGTCCACGGTGTAGTTGTCCACGAAAGGATGTACACGGGTTCGCCTGATTCAAGATACGATTGGGCTTTTAGAAGGTTCGTCTTTGTGATTTTAAATTTTACGTAGACGGATGTATCTTGTACGGTTTTATATCCTTGGGCGACTTCGTGACTCGAAAGCGCAGTTTCGCATCGCGGACAATGAGGGACAACTTTATATCCTTTATAGAGAAGCGGCCCCTGGAGAGTCATGTGGGTCGACATTTCTTTAATTATCCACCACAACGTTTCTATGTAATCATTCGTATACGTACGATATGCATGTTCAAAATCCAGCCAGTAGCCGATGCGTCGCGTCATTTTTTCCCAATCTTGAATCAGACTCATCACATCTGCTTTACACCGCGCGTTAAATTCGGCAATACTCGCTCGTTTATCGCCCGCAACAATATTTTCAATATCTTTCTTACCGGAAATCTTCAGTTCTTTTTCAACCTGCAGTTCAACTGGAAGTCCGTGTGTATCCCATCCTGCACGACGAGACACATAACGCCCTCGCATTGTTTGAAATCGAACAATGACATCCTTGAATGCACGCGCCAACACATGATGAATCCCTGGACGGCCGTTTGCGGTCGGCGGACCTTCATAAAAAACAAACGGTTTTCCTGATTCCGTCTTTTGTAACGTCTTTGCAAAAATATTTTTACTGTCCCAAAACGCCAATACTTCCTCTTCGCTTGACGGAAAATCAGGGAGGTGTGAAGTATTGTGAGATCGAGACGGTGATTGCGATTCAGATTTCATACAGTATATTTACACTACAAAAAGACGACGATCTCTGCAAGTGTCAGCAAGTGTCAGCAAGTGTCATATGAAAATCCACTAAGATTTTTTTGAAGGTTTGTGATTCTTCTTTGTAATCGAAGTGTAGAGCGCTATGGTCTCCTTTGCTGAACGTTCCCAGGAAAAATTCTTTGCTTGTGCGAGCCCTTTTTGCTTTAAGCTTTGAAATAATTGCTCATTGTGAACAAGTGACTTCATTGCCTCAACAAGTGCATGTTCGTCTTCGGGATCCATGAGCACTCCCGCGGAACCGACAATTTCAGGGATTGATGACGTATTCGAACTTATTACAGGAGTGCCGACACTCAGCGCCTCAAGAACCGGGATGCCAAAACCTTCATATAGCGTCGGAAACACGAACGCGCGAGCATGCCGTAAAAGTTCAATTTTTTCATTATGGGACACATACCCAAAATATCGGAATTGAGCCTTCTTAATCCCAAGCTCTTTAACCTCTTCAAATAACAATGAGCTCTTATATCCTTTGGATCCTGCGACGACAAGAGGGATATTCGCATGACTCGGCTCACTCGTTAAAAACTTTTTGTACGCCCTGATGAGCGTAATAAGATTCTTCCGAGGCTCTAGGGTTCCGATAAAAAGAAAATACATTTCGGGAAGATTGAATTTTTCGATTGTTTCAAGTTTTTTTCTTTTCAGTGGAATTTTTTTCACATCTGCACCTTCGTAAATAACCGAAATCTTCTTATCTGGAATATTAAAAAGTTCTTTAATATCATGCTTTGTGCTTTTCGAAACCGCAATCAGATGATCGGCTGCCTTTAAACTTCGCGGCGTGAGCACGTGTCGCGAAAGAATTTGTGACGGAAACCATTCTGAATTTTTATAAATTGCCAAATCGTGAACCGTATAGAGAACTTTCTTCGGATACGTCAACGGGATATTCCCAGCCGGCACATGATACAAATCAAGCCCTTCTTTCATTAAATACGCGGCAATAAGCATGTGGGAATACCCAAAAGACAAAAATTTTCCGTATTGTGAAAAAGGAAAATGTTTAACCGTAACATTCTCTCGAGCAAAATCGTTTACATCGTGCATCCGATAATCAAAATATAAAACGTACTCGTTGTGCGTGTCCTGGTGTATAACCTGTTTAACTAAATTATACGTATAGTGACCCACGCCAGCGCGTTCACCAGATGTTGGATTCAAAATGGTTCGACAATCAATTCCTATTCTCATGGATTTGCATTATCTCTTATCAGCGTGGAGATGTAGCCGCATGGGTGCACCATGATAATCGAATTCGATGCGAAGTATCGCTTGCCTAGAAACACAACAATGGCTCATCCCGTCTGACGAGTGTTAGTATACTACAACGTAGCACGCGCGTATACAGTAAACGAAAAACTACAGAAGTTTAACGGTGTAATATCGATCTTGACTAAGCGTGTCTTTATACGACAATGTCTGCCCGAATTGATCAGTGGTTGTATCTGCAGTCTCAAAAGATTTTAGCTTTTTACCAAAATCCAAATTCAACGTCAAAGAATATGGAGTTGTTCCTGCCTGTTTCTGAATCAACAGCTGATATTGTCCGTTATCAACCTGATCGGTGATGCGGCTCGGCAACGCATATTGCAAATGAAAAGTTTTAGATTCTCCCGGCTCGGTGCACACGAATGCGCCAAAAACCGTTTTATTAAGTTCCTCGGTTGTCTCAACATTCCCCGACTGGGTCTTTTTGCAGTCAACCATTGCACCTTCAGACGAAATGAGTGTCGATCCTTGAGGAACGTACACCCGAACGTATGTCCGATAACGCGTCGTCTTCCATGTGATTGTCCCCTGATTTGTGTAGGTAAAGTTAACATCAGCGATAAGCGTGTCACCTTCACGATGCACTTTATAATCCAGGGATCGTTGCATCACCGTATCAGTCTTCAAACTTGCCAGATTCGCATCTATCACCGTAAGGTAATCTCCGTCCACATTCTGGATTTCACCGCCCCAATTTTGTTTGAGAATCATGCTTTGAATATTGTCATCATTTGAATACAATAATATCTGCTTTTCTTCAATATTTTTTTGTATAACTTTCCATAAGTCAAACCAGCGGCTTTTTGGCAACGATAACACGTCATCAAGGATAATGGTTGAAAGATCACCAATTATTTCCTTTCGTTCAGATAATGACGCGCCCTGCCTCAAAAATCCGCGTTCAACTTGATCTTGAAGAACTTCAGTAAAATTATCCGAGGTAAACGTTAAACCGTCTACTTGTACTTCTCCGGTTATAGTGAGCAATGACTCAATAAACGTTGGTGTAATTGCAATGGTGCCATCAATTTTTTTCTCCGGACCGCGTTCCGCCTGATAAAACCACTGTGCTGTTTTGCCTGTCGTTGGAAAATCTGGTGACCAACTCGCACCCCGAAGAAATAACTTAGGGGCGGCGTTATACGTGGCCACCGGCCATGGCGCTTCAACGTCAAGCCATGCTTCTGCGGGTACGTCTAAATTGTAAACATTATCCGTGGCAAATGAAGTAATGTCGCCATCTTTGATTTTGAGAATCCCATATGTCCCTATAAATCCGCCTGAAGGTGCAAGTTCTGCGTTATTTTCAAGCAAAAAAAGATATGTCTTTGAGTCTGGATACCCGGCGATCAGTGGTAAAATTTGGCTGACTTGAATAGCCTGATCTAATCCTGACTGAACTTGGGGCACTTGATCCTTGATTGGGTCGATGATATCGCTTAATTTTTTTATCAGACCTTCAGAAGGAATTTCATCAACAAAAGCGACGGCTTGGGTAATAGAAATTTTCGCTTCTTCAAGTTTGGGTTTTGCATCATAAATATTTGCTAACAACTGGTGTGTTTCCTCCGGAGTAAGGGCGGCTAAACTAATTTCTTCATCCTTTTTCAGTGGTGCTACTATTGATGAAGCGACAGAAGCTACTTCCTTTATGGATTGCCCGGTGGTAATACCGACAGAAAATAAATTATCAACTGCTTTAACCTGTGTCCCTATCCAGGGTAGATGCTCCAGCCAAAGAAATTTTTTAAATGTCTTTTGGGATGACTGAAAATCTTCTATTGCAGACTGAAGTGTAATTTGAGCTCCGCTGAAATCTTGAGCCAGCAATAAATCCTGCGCTTTAAGAAATGAATCCTTACCGGTTGTGGCTGTTCGAATTACCTGCTGGGTTGGACCCCAATACACTCCGACCAGTACCACAAAAAAAAGCACCAATACCCCTAATGCGCCTAAACTATACCAAAGCACCTTTCGGCTTTTTTTAGACTTGTCAAAACTTTTATTTGGTTTTATAAAATTGACCTTTTTATTTTTCATATGAAACGATGTTGGTATTCTTTTATGTAATTGCGCATCCCCGATTTACTTGAACTGCGATACGAAAGATTAAGGATACAAGTATTCATCATGAAACGTAATGATGTTAAGTCTCGGTAAAATTACTTTCTTAAAAACAACAAGTTTAACAAGTAACATGAGTATACCAAATGCGGGAGCAAACTCAAGGATAGTACATGTATGGCTATATTCCTTGTTAATATTAATCATCGACTGCAGCTTTCCCTGGAACGTACATATACAGAGTGCCTGTGTCGGTAACAGTATTTCTATTATACAAACTGTAATCAAAGGGTTTTATTGGTTTTAAAAAACTCAATAGTAAAATCGTTCGAAAATTTTCATTGACAACGTCCATAAAACCCGGAACTCGATCAAATGCTCCGTAGTCGTCTATATACGTATACTTTGCATTTCTTACATCAGTAAATAGTTTATTTTTTGAAATACTTCCTGAATCCGCAATTTGGCCATATGTGTATGGATCCAATTCCACGGTTGAATGTGTGGCATAGGCGACCAAGGGATCCTCAACGAGAATTTTAGATCCATTTTTGATCATTGAAATTTCTTTTTGAAAAACATCTTGTCGTTCAGTAACATATATTTTTGTTTCCCAGGGAAACGATGTATAAGACCAAAGGAAAAAGAAAAAGATCACGGGCACCAACAGTGGATACAGGCGACGTGCCGGGTATGTACATATTTTTTCCCAACGAACTCCCACAATTGCAAGAAGGATAAGCGCGAGAATGAATTCCAGCAGGTAATTTTGAATTCCACCATCTCGCAGCAACATACAGAAGGTCAATAAACTGCATAAAAAATAAATTGAGAAAAAGCTTTTTGGATCTTGAAAAAACTTTTTTATCGCTATGATAAGTAATGGCAAAGCAGAAATTCCAGTAATTGCCGCTATTCTGAAAGCCGTATAAAGATTGCCGTACGGTACCAAGCTTGTGTAGACGAAAATCTGTCTGGTAAATTCTCCGTGTGTCCATATGTGAAGCAGGCCAACGCACACGACTACAAAAAATGCATACGCTCCTGCAAAACTCCATGCTTCTTTTTTATTCTGAAATAAGGATGAAAGAAAAAATGCAAGAGGGGCAAACACAAAACTTTGCTTTGAAAAAAATGCAAGCGAAAAAATAAATGCTGCAAGAATAATTCTCGTGGTGTTTTTTTTGAATTTTGTCATACCCACCGCGATTCCGAAGGAAATAAAAAATATGCCAAGCATGTCAGGACGCGCTATACTGCTCCATTGAGAGACTATAAATGCACTATAAAACAAAAACGCAGAGAGCACTGCGGCAAACAAATTCTTTGTAACCAATTTTATTATATATCCAACGCTTACTCCTGTTGCAAGGTAAAAAATAAAGGATATTACACGCAAGACTAAAATACTGGGGCAAAACAATTTAAAAAACAAGGCTCCAATATAATTAAAGAGTGGTGTATAAAAACCGAAAATATATGGCGCTGATTCAACGCTATGATATATTGGCATACCACGAAAGATGGACATGGTATTTGTAAAAATAAATCCCTCGGCATAATCGAGCCTGAATGGCGCTTGAAAAACTATAAAAAATTTCCAAATAACGACCACAGTGGCTAGCAGTGGCAAGGTGATAATGAATAATTTTCGAAAAGGAAAATTATCACGCAAAAAAAATTTATGCAGGAACGCTGGGATTGTTGACATTAAAAAAAATTTCATTGTATATTACTCACATTTTTTCAGGAGCACCGATACCCATCACAGAAAGCACATCTTTAAAAATGACTTGCGAGGCACAGACAACATCAAACAATGTCTGACTTACGGATCCGTCGTCGTGCACAACACGCTCCTTTGTATACCAGGCATGAAATGCGGCAGCAATATCGTACGCAAATTGCGGAATCCGATGTACTGACATCCCGCGCTCAGTCTCTTCTAATATAAAAGGCCAACGCATCAACTGAACGATCAATGTGCGCGTATGTGATGAAAGTGAGGCGTCACGTTGAAAGGTCTTTCCTTCGCTTTTCGCCACCTTCAGTATATTGCACATCCTCGCGTGGGCATATTGAACATAAAAAACTGGATTCTTTTCGCTTTTTTCTTTGGCTAGTTGCAGATTGAAATCCATATGACTTGAGGCAGTATGCATAAGAAAAAAATACCTCGTCGCATCAAGACCTACTTCGTCTATTAATTCTTCGATCGTCACATACATGCCTGCCCGTTTTGACATGCGGACTTCTTTTCCGTCGCGCATCAAGCGGATCATCTGCATAATGACAAGTTGAAGCTGGCCTTTGTGCTCAAACATGTCCATCGCTGCATACATCCTGCCAAGATATCCGTGGTGATCTGCTCCTAACACCGTAACGGCTTTATCAAATCCGCGTCGTTCAAGTTTATCCAATTGATATGCAATATCAGGCAATAAGTATGCCAATGTTCCATCGCTTTTTTTCAGGACACGATCTTTCTCATCTCCATGCTCGCTTGTTTTCAACCACAACGCGCCATCTTTTTCGTACACAATATTGCGCTCGTGCATGGCTTTAAGCGTCTCGTCAATCGGTCCATCCTTTTCATACAAACTTTTTTCTGAAAAATAGGTGTCAAAGGTGATACCCATTTTAGAATCCACAACTCGCTTTATATCTTTAAGTATTTTTTGAACAATCTTGTCTTTTATTTTGTCACGAATATCTTCGAGTGAATGTTTTGCGATGTTGTAGTTTGGAATTTTCAATTCGCGGGCGAGCTCGTCGATATATGCTCCTTTATAGCAGTAGTCAGGATAGTCGGTCGGTATACCATTTTGTGATAAATGTTTTCGCAAAACTGATTCGGCTAAAATATTTACTTGGTTGCCGGAATCATTCACATAATATTCTCGCTCAACAATGTGTCCGCGTTTCGCGTATACATGAGCAAGTACGTCTCCAAAGAAACCTCCTCGGCCGTTTGCAAGTGTTAATGGACCTGTTGGATTTGCGGAAATAAATTCAACATTTATATGCAGCGGCTTCTTTGGTTTCTCTTGTGCATATGTTTCACCTTTTTTAATCATGAACCGGACTTCATCGAGAATCGTCTCTTGAGACAACGTAAAATTGACAAATCCTCCTCCCTCAACCGATACGTGATAAACTTCAGGCAGAGATGGAAAATGTTTTGCAATATTGTCAGCAATCTCACGAGGCGGAATCCCAACCAACTTCGCCAACTGAAGCGGCACACTAGAAGCATAGTCTCCAAATTCCGGACGTGGCGGAACAGCAATATCAATAGCTGGGACAACAATATCTGGCCACAACTCTTGAATTGTTTTTTGTAGTTCTTCTTGTAGCCGTGTTTTCAGCTTCATATATATTAGTATACCATTTTTCCACTTGCAGGCACCGCAAAAACATGGTAAAACCTCTGATTCATGTATTCGAGCTCACATCCTGCTACAATAGACATATATCTATGAAACGACTCGTCAACAAAAAAGCATTATTTGACTTTGAAATTCAAGACAAACTTGAGGCAGGTATTGTATTAACTGGTGGCGAGGTCAAATCATTAAAACGCGGACGTGGTGACATGAAAGGCAGTTTTGTGCAGTTGCATAATGATGAATTATGGCTTGCAAACATGTTTATCCCACCCTATGAACCCGGGCAAGCTATTCCGCACGAATCAGACAGAAACCGCAAGTTATTGGTAAAGAATGCTGAAAGAAACCATCTGATTGGCGTTTTGAAAGCCAAGGGGTTGACAATTGTCCCGATTTCTTTTTATACTAAGGGCGGTCTTGTGAAAGTTGAACTAGGTATTGGGCGCGGAAAACGTATGATCGACAAGCGTAAATCCATTAAGGAACGTGAGGTCAACCGCGAAATGAGGCGTAAGCTTCGACAAAAGAATTAATCCCAATTCCCCCACACCTTACATTATGGGGATGTTCATAATCGATTAAACACAAGTGCTCCTTACATGTGCATGACCGCCGATGTTTTACGGGCGTAAAACGCAAAACAACTAACAAGTGCCAAAACATTTGTCAGCAAAGTGAAGGCCGCATTTGCTAACACCTTTGCGCCTTCCTTTGCGCCAGTAGTCGCCTAAGACGCTTCTACCGTCAGTCTCCGGGACTCCCGATATCGGAACACTGGCGTCAAACTTTCGGGACACCATACACTGAACACATGGGCACGTATGGTGAATGCACTCATGTGTGCGGCAAAGCAGGTTGAAAGCTCCCCTTACTTTGCCTAAGGTGTAAAACTTTCTATGTCATGTAGATCATGTTTGCCGAGCCGTTCGTTTAAGACGCGGGTGTGATTCCCGCCATCTCCACCAAGACCAAATTTCATAATTAATTTCGCACGACAATAAGTACGATACAACACCGAGCAAATCAATACATTCGTGTTTCACAGGTCCGTGTCATTTCTGACACCGGAGAACAACTGGGCGTCATGGACACGAATGACGCGCTCGCAAAGGCCAAAGAAAAAGGACTCGATCTCGTAGAGGTATCTCCAAATGCCGAACCGCCCGTGTGTAAAATCATGGACTGGGGCGCGCATCAATACCAACAAGACCGATTGGCTCGAAAGCAAAAAACGAAGCAAAAGGTTTCTGAAATCAAAGGAATCAGAATCTCATTCAAAATTGGAACGCACGACCTCGAGATGAAAGTGAAACAAGCAATCAAGTTCCTTGACCGCGGTGACCGCGTAAAGCTTGAAATTATCTTGCGTGGACGTGAAAACCGGTTCAAAGACAAGGCGTTAGAGAAAATGAAACAATTTGTTGAGCTTCTAGGTGAACACGCCTATCAAGATGGTATCATATCAAAGGCCGGAAACAGAATGAGCCTACTTATCGGTAAAAAGAAATAATTGTATGCCAAAAATCAAGACCCATAAAGCAACCTCAAAACGGATTAGCAAAACCGGAAAAGGAAAACTCATGCGCCGGAAAGCCGGACAAGATCATTTTAATTCACGAGAAACAGGGACTGTACGAGGCCGCAAACGGCGTGACGTCATGATGTCAAAATCGTTTGCGAAGACCATCCATGCAGTTGCTCCGTATAACTAACAACATGTATGCGAGTCAAACGAGGCACACGCCACATCACACACAGAAAAAATCTTCTTTCAAAAACGAAAGGGTACCGTTGGGGACGAAAAAATTCAGTTAAACTTGCACATGAAGCCATCCTTCATGCAGGTGTTCATGCCTATACCGGACGTAAGCTCAAAAAACGTTCCAACCGCGCAGTCTGGAATGTCTCCATCAATGCGGCGGTAAGGATGCAAGGAACCACATATAGTAAATTTATTCATGTGCTCAAAAAGAACAAAAGCGATTTGAACCGAAAAGTATTATCAGAAATCGCGCAAAAACATCCTGAGGCATTTACCTCAATCGTTGCAACAGTTACAACAAGCAAATAATAAAACAAAAAACAGGCACGAGAGCCTGTTTTTTGTTTTATTAAGTTTCGTCCTCGCTTGAATATGTACCTGCATTTGCCTTCACGTTCGCGCGCAATCGCTTCAAGAACTCCTTTTGCGCGGCGGGCACGTTTTCAGGTTTTCCTTTCCAAATTTCAAGACTCGGCCCCTGCAACGCGCGTGCATACGAAAAACTAATTTTCCACGAACCACGAGACGCTTTATTGATCGCATTTAAATTAACCGTCGCTTGTACAGCACCTTGTCCACCAGACAAAAAAACGATCCCTGGAACCTCATGCGGAACCGTCGTTTCAAACATGCGGATTGTCGCTTCAGCAATTTCTTCTGGTGTTGCTTGTATCACACATGCATTCCCTGAAATTGCCATACTGGATTTCAAAATAATTCCGGTTACATCCACGTGATGCGCATGAAGTTGTTCAAAGGTTGCGCGCAAAACGCGTGTCGTGACAGCCTCGCTGGTTGCAAGATTATGATCGCCGTTGATTAAAACTTCGGGCTCGACAATGGGCACAATTCCAGCTTCTTGAGCAAGCGCCGCATAACGTGCCATGATACGCGCATTTGCTTCAATACAAAAATCTGTCGGAATCCCATCGCCAATCGTTATCACTGATCGCCATTTTGCAAAACGTGCACCAGCCTCAAAAAAACCTTTGAGACGATCCGGAAGTGTATCCAATCCTTCGGTAATTTTTTCACCAGGGAACCCTTCCAAATCTTTTGTCCCAGCATCGACTTTAATTCCAGGAATAATCCCTTTTTGTTGCAAAATTTCAACAAAAGGTGTCCCATCATCAGCGGATTGCTTCATGGTTTCCTCAAACATGATAACACCGGAAAGACCCTCTTCAACTCCTGGCGCAGTAAAGAAAATATTTCGATATTGCCTTCGCGTTTCTTCGGTGGATTCTAGCCCGATTGACGCAAGCCGACGGCCTGCGGTCTCAATACTTTCGTCAGCCGCAAGCAGGCCCTTATGATCCGCAACAAGCTGTTTGGCGGTTTGCTCTAATGTGCTCATAGGTATTTCTTATTTCTTTTAGGCATCATGATACGTTTTGATCTTTTTTTTATCGCGCGGATACGTACCGAGCCAGATCTCCATTTATACAGTTCAAGTATATCAAACAATTTTTTTTCGGTCTTGGTAGATTAAAAGTATTTTTCGAGCTATAAACGCGCCGATGACCCCTGCAACAAAATCAAGGATTGCATCCCAAAATGACCCGTGCCGACCCGCAACGACTGATTGATGAATTTCATCGGAGACGGCAAACAACCCAACAAGCAAAACCGCCGAACACACGTCGACCCATGAAATCCTCCCTGAAGAAGAAAATGCGCGCAAGAATAAAAAAGCAAGCATTATGTATTCAAACGCGTGTGCCATTTTCCGCAAAATCAAATCCCAGTTCGATGGAAGCTCGCTTTTTAAATTTGGAATGCTCGAAACATAGAAAATAAGTGCAGCCCACGCAATAACCGGAAACCAATACCTAAGAAACTTTTTCATGCGTTTATGATATCACAAATTCTTTATGCAGATATCAACCTCATAAACATACGTAAGACATGTTGACAATACCCACTCATTTGCGTATTGTAACCGTTGTACCAGCATATGGGGGCGTAGCTCAGCTGGTTAGAGCGTCTGCCTGTCACGCAGAAGGTCGCGAGTTCGAGTCTCGTCGCTCCCGTTTATATGAAGCAACACAATTGCCTATATTGCGTCGGGACGAGAACGCTGGAGCGGTGCGCGACGAATATATAACAAAAAACGCCACGAGGCGATGATGAAACCGAGCTTTCGGAAGAAAACGAAAATCGAAGCCGAGCCTCATCGCTCCCATCAAGCTTCGGTTATAACCGAAGCACTTTTTGCTTAAAACAAAATTGTGGCTTGCAAATACCACTGAATAACGTCATTTCCTAATTCAACGATTGTTTTGCTGTTCCTACCTGTTGTTACTCCATCACCTTCGTGCAACACCGTATCAGTTTTACTTTTACCCAATCCGCATTTTCCCACACATCTCACTGCTGATAGGAAAGAGTTGCCGAATATGTAGTGACTTTGACCGAATCAGTATTTACGGGGACATTATTATTGGCAGTTGTATTTGTTTTTGAAACTTGCAAATACCACACACCAGCACCGACAAGCGCGAGAAAAGCAATCGCCCCACTCACCATAATTAGTTTTTTTGACATATTATTATTGTTCACGTATTCCGAAATCGTATCATATTTTTGTATTTGTCAAAAATTGACTCGTTATACAGATCCGTGATAGTGTCAATAAAACCAAAAACAATACGAAAGGGGTTTTGTCTCCATGAAAGCGTTCATTGTCATAATCATGTGTACAATCCTTTGTGTCTGCACTCCCGCAGTTTCGAACGCTAGCGTCCTTGGATACTCCAATCCAACGGCTTTCTGGGAATGTTGGGATTCGCTTATATCGCTTGGACAAGACTCTGCATTTGCAGAAGATGTTCAAATCTTACTTGATCATTTCCCGGAGTTAAAAATAACTCTTGATCGAGCGCAGGAGTTAATCCCATCCCAAAAATTTTTCATTGACGTATGGCGGATCAACGACTCTTTAACACAAGAGCAAAAAATCGCACTCATCGAACGGATCAAAAAACAGCAGTATAACGTCGTTGGCGCCGAAACAGTCTCTATGATTTCCGACCTTACAAAGTCGTATAAACCATTTCGGACGGTGGTCGTCTCTGATTCGCTGTGCGTTGCACTCTTTGATAAGCTCAAATCGTCATCCGACGGCCGCCTCGTCACAATCCGCGAACTCATACAAAAAGTTCAAACGGAATACTGTTTGGTAACGATCGGGTTGGCGATGAAAGCATATCGGGGACAATCGGGGAAAATCTGGAGGGTTGATGCTATAATCGTTTCACGTGAGCTTTTGCACATCGAACACTTTAACAATCTCTTGACGCTATTCAAGGTGGAAAGCTTACGGTTTGAAAGATGAACACGAGGGTATACCCAAAATGAGCCATGCGCATCCTGCTGTGCATGGCTTCGTTTTTTTATTCGCTATATCGAAAGGAGTTACTCGTATCTCTGCCCCACATTCGCCATCCTGTCATGCCTTGAGCATCAACAACCTTCGCTGAATCCAAAGCTATCTCAACCGCGTTTAAAAAATATTCATTCACCCCTTCGTTATCTGTGGAGTACTCGGCGATAATCATCTCAGTGGTTCCATCAGCATCGATATCCGCATTTAATGGCTGAAAAGCAGTCGACAAGACTTCAAACGGAAATCCAGGGACAATCAATCCGTCCCGAGTAAATGCAGTGTATCGGGTAACGCCATCGATGGTCGCCGACGTGATGATTTCTATCCGGCCGTCGCCATTCAAATCACCAATCGTTGGAAGTATCGATGTCATAATGCGCTGAGGCCATCCGTATACCAATGAACCATCACCATGAAATGCACTTATCTGATTCGCTGCGTTATCCGCAACAACAATTTCATACGGCCCGACTACATCAAGATTTGCAAGAATTGGGATATAATTGGCGTTGTCGGATGCAATTAGCGTATCGTGGTTCCATGAGAGCGTGGCGATACGATTTCCATTTACATCGTACTCTATCAAATCATAGACAAAGCGTGATCCGTCTTCAATGGCATCCCCTTTTGTTATTGTCACTATTTCTTTTTGGTCATCACCCTGAATATTACCAAGCGCTAGCGCACCTCCTTTTTTCGGCCATCCAGGAAGCGCCTTGCCAACTGTATCAAATGCATAGATCTGATCGTTTGTTGAGGCGAATACCCGATAGGATCCCGAACCATCCATATCCTCAACTGACATGACTGCATACGATCCGTCAATCTGTTGCGGCCATCCAGGAAGTGTTGAACCGTCGGACGAAATGCCGGTAATTTGCACAACGGAGGACGAGTCGCCATTAATACTAAAAAACAGCTCATCTTTACCGTCGCCGTTGATATCGATTACGGTTGGAGAAGTGCAATATGTCCCGCAAGAAATTGGAGTTTCCCAAAGTTGCGCACCGGTTGAATCAAGAGCATACAATTTGGCATCACTTGCTGTAATATTAAAATTCTTCCATGTTCCAATAATAAATTCCATGTCCGCATCATCGTTCAACTGAGCAGGTTTTGGTTGACTGCCAACAATTGTTGTTTCGTCCGCTAGCTGCAGTGGCCACGGATCTTCTGCGTTTACTTTTGCACAATTCTCTCCAGTCGATGTTGCATTTTCCGCCGTACTGCCGAAGAGAGAACCATCCGCTGTGAAGACATACACGCATCCTTTTGTGGTCCCTTGGACTATTTCAAATGAACCATCACCATTCATATCAAATACTGCACCTGTGCTTGCCGGAATTCCGCCAAGTGCCACAGGAAAACCATCCTTCACTTGTACTGTTGCTGAATTCGTTACCAACTGTGAAGCAGTATGCGTTCCAATAGTTGATTCAGTTTGTGTTACTGAGTTTTCGTTATCAGAAAACAATGAGAGTGATGCTAGTCCAAAAAGACCAATACCTCCAAGGGTTAGGCCTATTAATGAAATAACAACTGCAACTTTTTGATGCCCGACTTTGTGTGGTGCCACAGAAACCCTTGTCCCTGTCTGTACACGTGTCCGTTTCACTTTAACTTTCACAACTGGCCTCTTGCTCGTTTTGCTTGTTGTTTTTTTTCGTTTTGCTTGTTGTACTTTTTTCCTCCCGACCATAACTAATATAATATACAAAGTTTCGGCTTTCTAGTCAACAAAGCAACCTAGGTGCGTTTTTTTCCTCAAAAGTGGCAAAAGAGGGTTTGAGGGGTGGACGCGCTTGTACGAACCGCCTATAATTCATGAACCAAAAAAGGGGAACGAACTCAGTATAAAACGTGACTCCATAAAACCTATTCATTCCCACCTCAAACCGTCAAGATCAGCGCTTTTTGCTATACTACACTCATGGGTACACAATCGCTTGTTTCAACCATCACCTCCCAAACAATCAACCGCAGAAAAACCCGCGAAATAAAAGCGGGGTCTATCGGAATCGGCGGATCAAATCCAGTTCGCGTGCAGACCATGACCAACACCCCGACGTCAAATGTTGAGGCAACGGCGCAACAAGTCGCACGATGCTACCACGCCGGATCAGAACTTGTCCGCATCACTACACAATCTCCAAAACACTCCCAATTGTTGCCTGACATTCGAAGGCGCGTCATCGAATTAACCGGCGTCAACGTGCCGTTGGTCGCGGATGTCCATTTTGTTCCTGCAGCGGCATATGAGGCGCTAAAAACCGCAGACAAAATTCGTATCAACCCAGGAAACTTTTTAGACGGAAAAATTTTTAAGAAAAAAGAATACACGAACGAAGATTACGCTGAGGAACTCAAACGCATTGACGCAGGACTTAAGCCTTTTATTGAAGAGGCGCACAAGTGGGAAAAACCGCTCCGCATTGGATCCAATCACGGATCATTGTCTGACCGAATTCTAAATCGATATGGCGACACGCCCGAGGGGATGGTGGAAAACGCAATGGAGTACATGCGCATTTTTAAAAAATATGAATTTGAAGATTTGGTAATTGCGATGAAAGCGTCTGATCCTCGCGTCATGATTGCCGCAAACCAATTACTCGTGAAAAAAATGGATGAAGAAAACATGGACTATCCCCTGCACCTTGGTGTCACTGAAGCAGGAAACGCTGATGAAGGGCGCGTTAAATCCACACTCGGCATCGGCACGCTACTCATGCAAGGAATCGGCGACACAATTCGCGTATCGCTTACCGAACCGCCAGAAAAAGAAATCTCCGTCTGCTACGCAATTTTACAGTCCACTGGAGTCCGTATCACGCGCACTGAATTTATTTCCTGTCCATCGTGCGGACGGACGCTCTACGACATTGAAACGATCGCAAACAAAATCAAAAAACGTATGGGGCACCTCAAAGGCGTACGCATTGCGATTATGGGCTGCATTGTAAACGGACTTGGTGAAATGGCGGACGCAGACTTTGCCTATGTCGGTGGAAGTCCAGGCAAGGTTAATTTATTTTTTAAAAAGCAACTTGTACAACGAAACGTCCCTCAAAATGCAGCTGTTGAGGAACTTGTCCAACTTATTAAAATCCACAATATGTGGATTGAACCAAAAAATATATGATGATGAATACAATCGTATTTGATCCTTTATATATCCCCCATATTCTAACGGGCAAAATAACTGCAACGGTAAGACTGTGGCCGCTTGCGAGAGTGACGCCAAACGATACTATTATGTTTGTCGATGCGTACCAACGAAAACCATTTGCTATTGCAAAAATTTCTCTCATCGAGACAAAACGATTCAGCGAGTTTACCGACGACGATAAGAATGCAACTCAAATTTTCGACAACTTTGAAAACTTTGCAAAAGTCATGGAAAGTTTCTATGGCGAAACAATAACACCTGAAACAGAATTCCGCATTGTGCATTTTGTCCTTATTGATGACGGACAGCAGCAGATTATTGAAATGCAGAGAAAAGCGGAGGAAGAAAAAATGTCCGATGAAAAAAAACCGGAAACCCAAAAGAAAAAAGAGTCATAAAAAATCCAAGGTATGCAAAAAAAACAACCACCATCTCTCTTGGGGGTTGTTTTCTTTCCTGGCCGCACGAACCGTGCGAATGATACCATTGCATCTAGATATTCAATAAGGAGAGAGTCTTTTTGAATAGCGTCGATACAACAGATCGTAAGAAGGCTCGGTGCGGCCGGGCAATTTTTGGTATAGCACCACTTTATATACTTGGTAAAGTCCTTTCCTGGAAGGAAAATATTTTTCTTTCCGGGGAAGGAGGGGTGTCTAATTCATGTTCAACACCTCCTCGAAGATTTGTACGAAAAGCTTACTTGTAGAGGTACGTGATGTAGACAATGGTAAGATTATTGGTGAACTCCGTATGAACTGACATTGAATGCGGCAAACGTACCAGGTCAGGATTTGCATCAAGTACACTGTCGACCACATGAGACGTGATCTTTTGTCTATCCCAATCGGGCACGACCGCATCGATACCTATCCGAATCGCGGCGTAATCCGGATTACGCTGAAGCTCTGTGGTCCTCGAAAATCCTGGGACACCCCAAGAAGTCCTCACGACCAACCATGCCACCGCAACAATAAGAATTATTGTGGCAACCACTTTCATGACTTTCTTGAATTTCTTAGACATCAGGTCCTCACTTTTCAAATAACGTCGATTATTTTCTTTTTTCCTCAAGCACATCTCAATTCGTAACCCTTGTTTCAAAAGAAGTGCGTGAAGATAAAAGAAAACTGCAGGATTTGCATAACTAACAAAGCATCATACACAAATTCGTAAATTTTGTCAAGCCCTTTACGTTTTAGCGCGCAGGACTTCCATCAGCTTCTGATAAAATCGGACGTTATGAACTGTGGCGAGTTTTTGCCCAAGCATTTCGTCGATTTTGAATAAATGCCTCACATAGCCCCTGCTGTATGTCTTACAGGTTGGACAATCACATAGTGAGTCAATAGAGCAAGTATCGCAAGCAAACTTTTCGTTTCGAATGTTGAGCGTCCCATAAAACTTTCCTTTAAGCGAAAAATTTTTCCAGATAAAAAGATTACCGTGTCTCGCGTTTCGTGTGGGAAGAACACAATCAAACATATCAACACCAAATTTCACTGCTCGCACAATCTGATGCGGGTATCCTACGCCCATCAAATATCGTGGCTTGTTTTTTGGCAAAAACTTCAGCGCAGCTTTGATGGATGCATACATTTTTTCCTCTGGCTCACCAACCGCAAGTCCGCCGATGGCGTATCCGTCAAAATTATACTTTGTCAACTCTTCCGCATGTCGCTCGCGGAGATCAAGATATATACCACCCTGAACAATCGCAAAAAGTTTCTGGTTTCGTACCCGTTTCTTTTTTTTGTGCTCCAGACAGCGAAGTGCCCATCGCGTTGTGAGTTCCATTGATTTTTGAACATAGCTCCGTGTTGCAGGATACGGCGGACATTCATCCAATACCATCATGATATCGGAACCGATCACACGTTGAATATCAATAACTTTTTCTGGAGTCAAAATATGGACCTTACCAGTCAACGGATCTTTAAATTCAGCGCCAGCTTCTGTCAGCTTTCGAATTTTCGTTAACGAAAAAACCTGATAGCCACCCGAGTCGGTAAGTATCGGACCGCTCCACTTCATAAAATTATGCAGACCTTTGTGTTTTCGCAAAATTTCAAGACCTGGTCTAAGATATAGATGATACGTATTTGAAAGAATGATATCAGCGCCAAACTTTTTCACCTCACTCGCTTCAAGTGTTTTTACGGCTCCACGGGTCGCGATAGTCATAAAACTCGGCGTCTTGAAAAATCCGTGAGCGGTCTTCACTCTGCCGGTTCGTCCATATCGTGTTTTTTTGAATTTCATATATATAGTATAGCAGGCTGGACAGGTCTTGCTTTCTAAACAACGAACAGATCGCACGCGAACACCAAACCGCCGGTCAGAGGTAAACTCTAGCCGGCGGTCTTTTTATTTCCCCTCCGAGATTTTGAGAAGTAACATCCCCATGGCACCCTCAAATTTCCCGGAAGTTTTTTATGGCAAAAATGAAAGTAACTTCAGTCCTTCTTTATTAATCAAAACAGCCGTTAACGTGCGAGGAAAACGGTTCAAAAACAGAATTCAATTATTGAAATACTTGCAGTCAAGATGTTTTGTTTTTGTTGATTTTCCTTTGTATTTTCTTTGTTTCTGTATATATATTATCACAAAAAACGCGTTTTGTCAATAAATTTCGAATAAAAAATAGCCCGGATGAAGTGAATCACCCGGGCCGGGAACAAACAAAATACTGAACTTAAGTCGAACCAATGGGCTGAGTACGGCTGATTTGGAAAATCAACCAGAAACATCCACTGGCGTTCGCGTGAGTCCCGCGTTGCAAGTTTACGCCCAGGACAATGGGTTGAGCAAAGTCCGCAGGCGGCATAACCAAGGGTGGTTGAACCGGCTGCCAACTGTTGTTAAGTAACTCTTGCAAAGAACAGAAAAAAGAATGATCATTCTTCGCAAAAGGTACGGTTCGCTCGTCGTTTCTGACGAACAAATCCCCAAAGTTACGATCCTGGCTTGTGTGACTCCTGATCCAAGCCAGTGCCTCGGGCATCTCCTGAATGGAAAGCCAATACGGCGACCCATCCTTTTGGTAGTACTTGACAACGCCGCGTGCTGTCACGTCCGACGTATCGTACGGAAAGGGCAGCCGCACATTCACGACTGTGAGATACAACGGCACCAACCGATCGCCCGCTTTTTCAAGGCCGACGTTTTCGATGGTGACGTTCTCAACTCCAAGAGGGATTTTTACAAGATACGCCCCTCCTTCAGGAATGCGGAAATTGGACCGCCCCGTAGACGGACCAAACGTATTCTTGTTCACAACGCTATCCATGACCGCTTGGGTCAAAGGGATAGCCCGGGTAAGGTAGGTCCCGGTTGGTTGAGGTGCTTGGTAAGCCTTTACCGCTTCCCTCACTTTGAATTGAGAGGGAAACATGGCTCTCGCGACGAGCAAGGCCAAGACTAGGCCTATTGTTATATAGACCGATCTTTTGACCATCTTCGCAATATCCCTATAGCTCGTGAGAACTACGATATACGCGAGGACAACCGCAAAGGTAAACATCTTTGCCAAAATCGATGGGCCAGTCAGGAAAGATCCAGCCCACGATTTCAAAAAGACGAAATAGACGACAACGATGTACAGAAGAAGCCCGATCGCAAGCCACAGCAACAGATTCTGCTGCCACAGCGTAACGATCGGCTTACCGCTGGCACGTTGCTCTGCTGCCCGATCGACAGCTTCTGTCCCGTCTTGGGTCCTCATGGTCACTGTTATACGGTTTGCTATCGCCCTTTTTCTAAAGATTAAAGCGACGATCGCCACCACGACAGCAACCAAGATAATTGCGCCGAACATAATACCTACGGTCGACATTATGAGTTACCTCCTTTCTCTGTCGTGGGTTTCCTCGTATTTTTGAGTGCAGTGATCAACGCCTGCAACAGGTCATTCAGCGGAATGTCGTTCGTTTCAGCCAAGCCTTTAAGATTAGCCAAGAATGAATCTCGGGAAACGCCAGCTTGCGCTGACGATCCGGACACAAGACCTTTCACGTAGTCGGCTATAGGTCCCAAAAACGTCACGACATGACCCGGTTGTCCAGCAAGAATCGGCAATGCTCGCAGAAGCTCCAAAGTAAGTCCATGTTCAAAGGCTGTGATGGCTTTGTACTCTGTGGTTCTCGCGTCAGCCTGTGCTTGAGCGGTTATTCTTATCGCCCTAGCCTGTTGTTCGGCAATGCTCGCAGCGATTAGAGCTTTCTGATATTCCTCGCTGGTAATTATTTTATCAAGGCGAAGCCCCAACACCCTGACTCCAAAATCAGAAACGGAATCAGTGCCCAGCGAACTCGGATTCGAGACAAGTTGGAGCATCCTACGTGAGAGGTCGCCTCCCCCTTCAGTTTTCAGGGAATTGATCTCATCAAATGTCAGGCTGGCAACCATCGTTCGAATCATCGTTTCAGCGATTCGAGACAAAATCTCCAGCCATTGCTGAACATTGAGGATGGCCTTCTTTGGCTCGACAACCACACATTCAAGCAGTAAAATCAGGGTGATGGGGAACCGATTTTTCATTTCCCCATCAACAACCAGTAAGACGTACTGATCTCGTTTCAGGTCAATATAATCCATATTAGGTACATCGGTGACCTGAAACAAGCCGTCAGAGGTCTTCGAGACCCAACGGAAATGGTGAGTGAGAATCTTGTATCCAACACCCAACCAATACCAGCTCCCCCAAACCTGGTTTCGGCTGTGCTGAAAGTCTCTCACCAGGTCTACATCGGCTTTTTCGATCAAGCACGCTTCAAATATGTAATCACTAATTTGCGTGCTTGTGAAAAACCGTTTTTCGCCCTCGTGGACGACATATAGACCTTGAGTTAGTTCGTTAAAGAAGAACTCACTCCACTTCGTGTCCACCTCGTCACTGACCTTTTCCCAAAGCTGAGCCAACGACGGATCCTTGCCTTCAAATGCTTCGGGTAGTTTGACCATATGTGGGTCAACAAAGATCTGATCCGTGCGGAACGAAATCTCGTTCTTGGGGTCATTTTCGGTTGAAATGTTCTTTCCAAAAAGAACGTCTTCTGGAACACGAATGGACGTCCGCGGCGTGTAGCGAACCGCGTGGTGTCTATACATTACATTGCCACTGCCCAAGGTGTCACTTACCTTTTGATTCCCTGGAGTAAATCCTGGGTCACCATCGAATACCACCTGCCCACCGTCAAGGAAAAACTTCTCGGGGGACGCATGCCTATACTCATTCATTGCCCTCCGAGCATCAGTTTTCACTTTACTCGCAAGGTATTGAGCTAAAGTAAGCGTCATCCCTTTGTCAACATACAGCTCATCCGCCCCCAAAATTTGATTGCAGTACTGTAGCTTCACTCTAGACGTATAAAGCCACAGAGTTAATACATACTGACCCATTTGGGTCAGAAGTTTCGCGCGTCCTTCTTGTACGTACGTGAACAAAAAATTGTTCATCGTCATGAGATACACTAGGACGCCCAGCAAACCAGCCCATACGATAAAAATCGCAAAACTGGTAAGCACGGTACTCGCGAAGTTTAGCGGTTCCTGATTGATCAGTCTGATCAAAAGGAATACTAAGCTCGGAAGGACCGCAATCAGGATGAACACCAATGGAACCATAACCGCGTAATTTCTTGGCTTTGATTCCTCAGGCTTTGGCTTTGTAGTCGTTGCAACTGCCGCGGTTCTGTTTGCTCTTCGTCTCCGGAAAATACTTTTCCAGAGGCTCGACAAACCCTTAAGAAACCGAGGATTAATCACAATACACCTTCTTTCTATAATTGTTTTTTGTTTTCAAAGTCCACACCGAAGGAATCTCCTTCTGCGGCTCTTTGTAGTAGGCATAATTCCCCATCACAAAGAACAAGAGAGCATACCAAAAAACTATGAAATTGTCAATAGCTGCAAGAGGAACGCACACTTAAGGCCTGGCCTTTCTTGAATAAAATCGATATCGTCCCGCACATATCGGTACGAAAAAGCGGAATACCCAAACCTTCAAACACATCGATGGTTTTCTGGTCCGGCAACTCATAGGAATTGTTTTCACCTACTGATATCAAGGCTAGAGACGGATTCACTGTGCCGACAAATACCTGCGACGATGCTGTTAGAGAACCGTGGTGGCCAACTTTCAAAATGTCAGCGGGTATCGCTTCTGGATTTGAAATGATTATTTTTTCTTCTACCTCTTCGCCTGCATCCCCCATCAACAATATACTTTTATCATCTATAGTCATGCGCAATACAAGCGATGTATTATTTATTTCTGAAAAATCATTAGACGGATCTGGTGAAAGTGCTCGTACTGCAACGTGCGGATCAGAAGAAAAGATTGCTTCGCTTCCTGCCAGTACAACTTTTGTTTGAATTTCATTTTCTTTGAGCGACTGCAGCAATTGTTCGTACAACGGACTCTTATACGCGACACCGGTAAACCAAAATTCCCTCACTTTATATTTTTCCAAAACGTGCAAGAGTCCCGTGACGTGATCAGCGTGCGGATGCGTCAGAACAACAACATCAATCGTTCTATCGCCATACGGAATCGCGCGTCCAAGTCGCGACAGAATCGTATCGTCAGGACCTCCGTCAACCAAAAAATCAAAACCATTCGCGAGCCGGACATGAAGTGCGTCCCCTTGCCCAACGTCAAACAAATGCACTGTAGGAGTTAATACAGCAGGATACCGGAGCACAAATACCAATATACAAATCGCAACCAACGACACGACCCCCACAAACACAAACGACACGTGCTTCGGCTGAATTTTGGTATGTTCTGGTGATACATCTTTTTTTCGAAAACCTAAAATCACAACAACTGCATACCAGCACACAATAAGATACGCGGGAACATGCAGTCCTTTAATATACGAAAAATCTATACGCGCGAGCGCTTCCAAAAAAACGGTTATACACCGAAGAAGTACAAACGGAAGCGCACCAAAAATGAGTGCAGCTTGTTCGTTCAAAAACCCAAAAAACAGCAGCGGAATCCCAAGTGCCATTATTAACGGGACAAGTGGCAACACAACCGCATTTGCAAGCAACGCAACTGTTGAAAAACCTCCGAAGGAAAAAACAGTAATTGGAACAGTCATAACCGTCGCAGCAAATGTCGTCCGAAGGCTGTCGCGCAAGCCGAAAAATGTTGGCACGAATGAAAATGAAGGAGAAATCCGCTCTTGAAGCAAAACGCCACAGGTTGCTGCAAAAGATAATTCAAAGCTTAAACTCCAACGAAGTAGCATCGGATTGATCGTAAGCATCACCGCAGCGGATAATAACAAAATACCAAACGATGATGTCGGTCGTCCTCGAGCTCGTGCGAGTAAAACCAACGCCACCATAATACTCGCTCGTACGACCGGAGCAGAAAAACCAACCAACGCATCAAACAGTGCAATAACAGCGATGCTCGCGATGGTTCCTGATGTGAGCCCTAGTCCGATCCGCCTAAATAATCCATTTACCACAAACGCTAAGATAGTAATATTGAATCCGGACAAAACGATAATGTGCGAAGTGCCGGTAGCTTGAAATATGTCGCTAAGATACTTTGGAAATGTGGATTGTTTCCCAATCACCATTCCAGCGAGTACATCGGATTCCGGAGACGGCAACGCTCGGTCAAAAATACTCGCCAAACGATTGCGAATTTGAGAAAAAATATTTAGCCTCCCTTGTTCTTGCTGAATTGAGGAAACAGTTTCGCATGTCGCGACTTCATCAAACGATCCGGCCCGCGATAAATCAAAAGTTTTGGAAAACTGTTCACACACCGCCCGGACATACGCTCCATCAACAACACTCACATCAAATGTTAAAAAACGGATAACTCCAAATTCCGTCAAAACTTCGACGTGCTGCAACGCGCCGGACGATGTACTACGTACTACATTTCCTTCAAACGCGAACGGAGTAGACGCAACCACCTGATCGTGGCGACTCACTACACGACCGATAGTTTGATAGACAAGCAGAGCTCCACCGAATGCGGTAAACAAAAAGACTATTGCCAATAGTAAACGACGTTTTTTAATATAGACAAAACTTGCAAACGCGCAGAACACGCCAAGCACGATCCATACCGAATAAGGATACACGAAAGACCCGGCGGCAATGCCGGCAATCAGGGCAGCAATCAGATAATAAAATACTCTGCCTGCTGACATATATTGTGAGGTCAGGATAAAAAGAAACTACGCGTAAGTCAAGGGACTTGCCTTATCCACGTTCTTGTCGCCCAAAACTTACGAAGCTGCGGACGTACGCAAATAGTGTTCAATAAATGGAAGTAAATCCCCGTCGAGCACGCTCTGTGTATCCTGGGTTTCAAATTTTGTTCGGTGGTCTTTCACCATCGTATACGGATGCAGCACATACGAACGGATTTGGTTCCCCCATTCCGCGGATTTGAATTCGCCGCGAAGATCCTGTTTTTCTTTTTGCTGCGTCTGCACCGCAATAACGTGCAATTTGGATTTCAAAATTTTCATCGCCGTCTCTTTATTCTGTTGTTGCGACCGTTCATTCTGGCAGGTCACGGTAATGTTGGTCGGAATATGAACTATACGAACCGCCGAATACGTTGTATTGACGGACTGTCCGCCATGCCCGGATGACATAAATGTATCTATACGCAAATCCTTTTCATCGATTACAACATCGTCAACTTCTTCAAATTCAGGAACAACTTCAACAAGTGCAAAACTCGTATGCCGCATTTTTTCTGCATCAAACGGAGAAATACGGACCAAGCGATGCACGCCAGCTTCTGCTTTCAACATGCCGTACGCGTAGCGGCCGGATACATGAACCATCACTCGTTTGATCCCGGCTTCTTTTCCACGCTGTTCCTCAAGCACTTCCGTCTGCCATTTCATTTTTTCAGCGAAGCGCATAAACATGCGTTCTAAAATCTCTGCCCAGTCTTGCGCGTCAGTGCCGCCGGACCCCGCATGAATCGTCAAGTATGCATTTCGATGATCATAATCACCCCTAAAAAAAAGCAATAATTCAACTTTTTCATATCGCTTTTTAATCCCAGCAAATTGTTTCTCAATATCATGCAAGGTCGCAGTATCATTTTCTGTCGACGCTATGTTTTGTAAATCCAAAAGTTCTCGGGTATCTTTTGTAAGCGTTTCCCATTCATGTATTTCCCGATCAAGCTCTTCTCTCTCTTGAGAAAGTGTCTTCGCTCGGTTTTGATCATTCCAAAATCCAATCTCGGCTGCGAGCGAGTCGATTTCAATCACACGATGGCGTTTGGCGTCGAGGTCAAAGAAACCTCCGCGCCTTCTCGAGCTTCGACACGAGCTCCTGTAATTGGCTTTTTATTGAATCCATGTTGTATAGTCTAGCGAAATCCTACAAAAGAGCAAGACGGACTGCGTATGAGCCCGTCTGCTTTTTGTATTCATGTTGCTTTTTAGGAATCCGGATGTTCATCAAGTTTCACTTTCACTGTCTGCTCGCTGCCATCGCGCATATAGGTAATGGTAACCTCATCGCCTGGCGCATACTTTTGGACAAGCTGGGAGAGGGTTATATCGCCTTCAATTTTATCGTCATTAATTTTCAAAATGACATCACCTTTTTTTAACCCTGCCCGATCAGCGGCACTATCGGTAACAACAGCAAGCTCTGTTGAGTTGGAACCTTCAACGACAAGCGCACCATATTCAACTGTCAGATCGTATTGCTTTGCAACATCAGCCGTGACAGACATATATCGAACACCGAGCATTGGGCGCACAACACGACCAGTTTCTTTCACGCTATCAACAGCTTTTTTAATTTCATTCACCGGAATTGCAAATCCAATAAGCTGACCTTCTTCGCTGATGGCCGTGTTTATACCAATCACCTGTCCTGCTAAATTGAGCAATGGGCCGCCAGAATTTCCTGGATTGATAGCTGCGTCTGTTTGAATGACATTATCAAGTGTTTCAGATGAACCCTGACCATCGCTCGCCACGACAGTACGAGCCAATCCAGACACAATTCCTTTCGTTACGGTATTGCGGTATTCACCAAGCGCATTTCCAATCGCGATTACCGTTTCACCTATTTGTAATGATTCAGAATCGCCAAACTCCAGAGGTTTTAGAGTGCTTGTTGCTTCAATTTTTACAAACGCAATGTCATTCAACGGATCCGTAGCAACAACTTTTGCCGAATATGTCTCTCTGTTATTTAAGAGCACCGTATACTCTGCGTCGGCATCTGACACAACGTGTTTGTTGGTAACAATAAGTCCATCTTCACTGATAATAAAACCTGATCCTCCACCGATTTCTTGTTGGCCATTTTCTTGATTTGTGTTGTATTGATAATAGAAATCATAAAAAGGATTCCCACTAGAATTGTACAATTCACTCAAATCTTTGGTTACAATAATGCTCACGACCGAATCATTGGACGTATTCACAACATCAGTTGTCTTGGATTCCTCTTCAACAGAAAGTGTCTGCGTATTTACAAGTTCAGCGCTGCGTTGAACCGCAAACGTATTCTTCAATGAGTTAGTTAGGTTGTCGAATGCTCCACTCGAAGCGAATATCGCACCCGATAAACCTCCAACGAGAATACTCACAACGACAATCATAACCATGAAGCGCCCAAGAGGCACGGTTACCATTTTTGGTTGTGAAGATTTTTTTTCTTTTTTTATGATTGGTGGCTCCTCTTGCAGGAAACCATTTTTATTTGTTGAGACTGGCATAATTAAAAATTAAATAATGAAATGAGATGTAATAGCTTCCCAAAAAAGAAAACTATTTGTGCTCCTTATTTTTTTTCGGGGATGGCGATATAATCGCGCAGATCTACAAACGCGTACCCGGCCTCTCGTACTTTTTGTATAATCTGCGGTAAAGCGTCTGATGCTGTTTGATGACCAAAATTCATCCAGATAATTCCACCTGGCTGCAAGTGCCCGGTAACGGCGTTTACGACATCTTCACTGTTGGATGCTTCTTTCCAGTCGATTGAATCAATGCTCCAAAGGATTGGGCAATATCCCTGATCACGAATTGTTTGTGATATCGATGTGCTTTCTTTATTATATGGCGGCCGCATGAAATGAGTCGGCGCTTTCCCTATTGCGGTTTCGATTTTAGTGGTTGCGTTGGTTATTTGCGTTATCACATCACTTGCTTCAAGCGTTGTAAAATCTGCATGGGTATCACCGTGATTGCCAATGCCGAATCCGTCAGCCGAAATTTTTTGCATAATATCCGCGTGCGCAGTAGCAAAATCGCCAGTCACAAAAAAGAATGCGGGAACGTTTTCATTTTTCAGCGTCGTCAGCATTTGATCCGCATAATCGGTAATTGAAAGGCTGTCAAAAGTCAGCGCAACGATTTTGTCTTGCGTAGAGATTGAAGAAATGGTTCCTGTGCATGCCTGTTTGGTGCTTTCCGTTTCTGTACCGTTTACATTTTGCGTATTGAGCGGCAAGTTCACGCCGTTCAATACTGACTCTAGGGTCTGGATTTCATCCGAGTTGGTAGTATTGGATTCATCTGAAGATGACGACCGAGAAAGGACTTTTATCCCTAAAAAAATACCGACAACTAAAAGCGCTGTTATAACAAGCGTTGTAACTCCTTTTGCTCGTGGATTCGAGCTGTAACCTGAAGAATGTGTTGATCGTCTGTAGTTCGGCATCTGTTAAAACACTTTACCAAAAAGCTGCTATTTCTTCAAGTAGGCTACAGGAACACGCTGTCTCCGCTGAACCAACACAAGTGCCAATGCGTATACGCAAAAAAGTGCTGCAGTGTAGACAAGATCACCCGCTATCATGTTCCGAAAAAATGGCAGTCCCGCGACATACGACGCAAAAAGGCCGTCGAGGCCTTTTGAATAGAGCGGCGTAAACATCCATACCGCCCAGTTGGTGATGAGAAAAAACTGAACCGACGCTAACAGCGAACCAAGAAGGATGATGCGCGGTTTCATGCTCTGCCGGATCAACAAGCCAATCCCTGCAGCAAGCATCATACATCCCCACGTGAAAACCATCAAAGAATGAAAACCTAAAAATATATCCGAGAGCGCCATCGCTACTACAGGGATGACGATTGCCCACTTCTTCGGCATCACCGCACCTGCAAAAATTCCGACTGCACCTATCGCGGTAAAATTCGCCGGATGAGGGACAAACCTGGTTAATATCCCAAGCGCAACCAAAGTGATTGCGACAAGTATAAGGGCAACGGATTGTTTCTGTTGGATCATACGGATTAAAAGTCAATCCCTTTATGGGCTATATATCCTTTGTAATACAGATGCTTCAGCATTTTCATTTCAGTGACAATGTCACATTGTTTTAGTATTTTTGAATATTTTCGGTGTCCAGTCAAGATAATGTGGATTTGTTTTCCGCGCGCGTGAACCCGAACCCGTTTGAGCATGCTGACTACCGCATCCGCCGGAAACAGTTTTTCTTCAACGCAAGAAATTATTTCGTCAAGCACGATCAACTTCCACTTTCCGGAAACAATTGCCTTTTCGGCGAGGCGAAGCGCTTTTTTGGCTGCCTCACTATGGATGCGTCGCGGTTTTTCATCTCCACAGATTCCCACAAACCCTTTACCGTGGACTTCGACGTCAATGCCGAGCGTGTGGAGCGCAGTCCGTTCACCCGACGGCCATTCGGGACTTTTAAAAAACTGAAAGAAAAGAACGGTCCACCCATATCCACGGGCGCGTACTGCCGCACCAACGCTGGCGGTTGTTTTTCCTTTACCATTTCCAATGTAGGCAATAATCATGCCTCGAGTAAATTGACGAAGTTTTTTTGAAGCTTTTTTAGACATACGGCACTTACTACCCTACCCCTTTTTTTCGTGTTTCGCAACGCAGCAAAACGTAGGGCAACTCATTCTTGGTGTAGTGGTTTGTCGTGTACGGTCCTGTCATAAATATTGCTCCCAGACGCGAGTTGCGTCCGGGAGCGGTGAAGATCCAAACTACTTGTTGCTTGCGAAGGTTGCTACTACCAGCGCGTGGGCCTCCATGAGAGGCAAATTATTGTTGCCAGTATCTGGCCGAAAGTGGCACGCCCCGGGCTGGTGATACTCCGCACATCTTCTTGGCGACGAAATTCCCGTTCATTTTCTTCGTCTTCTTCGTCACCTTTTGGTTCCCTCATGTAACCTCCTTTTTTATGGAAACAGTAATAAATTAGCATACCTGCACGTGGAGTGCAATCCCTTGACAAAAAAATGTTCTTGTGATATTGTCTTCTGTTCATTATTTTTTAAACCTATGGAAGATATATACAAAGAAATGACCGACCTGGAGTCCAAAGTTCCA
>Ga0265297_10002034_pt1 | contig 43321 bp, 27 predicted proteins | sample Munlanlwell13791_FD_192502 | JGI IMG/M metagenome (GOLD analysis project Ga0265297, IMG submission 192502) | Leachate microbial communities from a municipal landfill in Southern Ontario, Canada - Leachate well 137-91 | ecosystem: Engineered > Solid waste > Landfill > Unclassified | place... | reverse complement strand
AATGCGGCGAGTTCTTTTATTATTGTTTTTCGGTCGGCCAAATCAATGTGCCATCCCAAAATGTTTTCAAAAAGCCCACAAAGCATTTTTTTGTCTGGACTTGTCAATGTTTTGTAGTAAGAACCGGGCAACTCGCTCACCATCGAGAGAGGTGCTAATGGTTCGATCTCCAGAATAACCTTAAAGTTAGGTTCTGGAATTTTTTCAAGAATTGATAAATCTAAGTTTTCCATTATGAAACTATTAACTATTTTACGCACCCGAATCCTTGGCTGCCAAGCCGACCAAACCCACCGTAATACCCTACGGTAATTAGCTCAGGTTGGCCAGTTACGGTAAATTGGAAGTTGTATGCTTTGATTTTGGTCATTTCCGGGGTGCCGGATTTTATGGTGATTAATTTCGATTTTGGTTTATTGATTGCGATGATTTTGGCCTCAGGCCATTCAGGGTTGGGCTCTTGGTTATAAAATGCACGGTATTTCTCCTTTAATGTGCTGTTTATTAATGCAGAGTAATTACTTGCATCGGGTGAAAGATGATTAGTCTTGCCTGTTGATGGATTGAACTCATCGACAAATAGGGGAGAAATCGTCTGAAACCTCATAGTCTCCAATATTTCTGGTTTTGGTTGTCCAATAACCTGTGAGACATTGAATGCAACTTGATGCGATTTGTTCCCAAGGACTAAGTGCCTCTCTTTGAACAGCCCTGTAATAAATGGAGAAATTGCATCGTCAGTAAGGAATGAGGTAACAAACTTTATCTCATTTGAATCTATTCTCAATAGGTCTCCATTAAGTCGAAAAGTGGGGATCTCGAGGTTTGAGAAAGTAAATAATTTGAATGGCTTTTCCTTGGATTTATATCCCAAGGTGTGTAGCCATTCGGAGAAAATGGGATCTCCGTAATTAAGCACTTTGTATATCCATGAACTTAATTCATATTGATAATTTAAGGGCAATAAAGTCCCTCTTTCTTTAGGAATGAGCGATAGAACCAATTCGAAGCGCATATCGGATTATTTTCTTTAAAAATAATACAAATAATCTGACAATAAAAGGTTTAGCATAAACTATTTTTAAATATTTATCAACAAAACTGCTAGTGTATTTAAAAATACCTAATACAGCTAATCGTTTGAATAGAGTGTAGATAAAATGATTAATTAGAAAATTGCCAAAGTTTCTAGCATCTGCAGACATAAAGACGAAAAAGACCTTGGTTTTTTAGCCGATTTCGCAGCGTGGTTTTCAGGAAAAAGTGCGAGGACCGTTCAACGACCTAAGGGAGGCGTTCCGGAGCACCCTGAAAACCGGCAAGAAACGGCGTTAAGAAAAACCAGTGTCTTTGAGGCTTATGACTTCAATGCGACTGAGGATGGACAGCCCTGAGACAGTATTTCTCCGCCATCTTAAAAGCTGTAATATATAATAAAAACCTCGGCAAGAAAATAGTAACTTGCCAAGGTTTCAATACTCAATTCGATTAGGTCTCCTAATTATTTCTGACTCGACCAAGGCCTTGTCTCTACCTGAAGACCCCAGTGCGGATTCTTTAGTATAACATCATTTTGTATAGGCATCCTGAAGTAATCTGAATTCACCTCTGCCGTATAAGATGTTCCGTTAACAACGTGATTTATTGATTCCTTGCACCATGGTTTACCTTTCTCCAAAACCAAACGTTTTAGATCCAGAAACCTCTTTTGAGAACCGACAGGAAGTTCACGCCTTCGCTCATTTAAAACCTCTTGAATAACTTCATCCTTGTTTGAAGAGGAGAAAGGAGTAAATCCAGGCTTCATTCGGAATTTCCTTAAAAGGTTGATATCAGCTACAGCCCCGGTCAGATCATTTGTCCTGGCCCTTCCCTCTGCCCGGAGTAAAAGTAATTCCGGATACGAGAATCCCGATGTTCTTGCCATTTTAGTTTGATAATTCAAAATACGCCGTCCGTCATCATAAGTTACTCCTGATTGGATGGTCCTGTAACCATTGTATTCAAAGAAGAAGTATTCACGTCTCAGATCTTGACTGTTATTAAACAAATTTAAGAATGACTGAGAAGGGTATGCATAAGAAGATCCCGGAGGATTAGCACATTTACGGTAAAGCAGCATTTCTCTGTGGTAATTTGCAGTTAAGGCGTCTGAGCCTTGTGAGGTGTTTATAGTACTTGCGTTTTTCTTGTTAGGATCAGTTACAACACCGGCATCTGCCCATGTAAATTTATTATAATCATAAAAGAGATTATCAATCCCGCCTTTTTGAGCAGCAGCCAGGGTCAGTGCTTGATTTGCATAGAGAGCAACACTGTCGTATTTTTGAGTAAATAAATGATAATCTGCAAGAAATGCTAAGGTCGCAACTTTGCCAAAACGAGATGGGCTTGCTACTATTTCCGGAATAACTGAGAGTGAGCTATGAATATCTTTAAGTACCTGTTTGAATATTTCGCCGTTAGTTGAGAGGTCTTCCATAGGGGCCAATACATCACTCTGTGTTCTCATTGGAATCGTTCTGAAATCATTTGTCCCATTTGGATCATAAACAGGACCATAAATTAAAGCAAGATTGAAGAACAGATATGCCCTGGCAACTTTTGCCTGTGCTATGGTTTCATTTGCAAGTTGTTCCTCATTGGCAGTTCTTACGTTATTAATTCCATCAATACATACGTTGAAATATTCTATGGCACGATAAAAATCCATCCACCATGTATATAAATCAGGCTCAGTTGGATTGTAATAAGGCGTTTTATATATATAAGCAAAATATGAATCCAGGTTCGGGAAAGAGCTTACCCAGAAATAATTTGCCTGATTATTTGACATTTCAATATCATCAGTAAGATAATTTAAACGACATCCGTTATTATTGTTGGAATAACCTCCGGTAAGTGTATAATCATTATTTAATAATTTATCGAAAGAGGCTACATCACCTTTCTCCGGTATAAGTTTACCGGCAGGTTTGACATCAAGAAATTTTGTGCATCCTGACACTATTATCAGAGTAAGCAAAAGAGTAATAAAAATAAATCTTTTCATAGTCAATATTTTATAGATTAACAGAAATGCCAAAGAACACCTGAGGGCGTGCATTTATTCCTTCAGGATCTACATCAACCCCTTTAGCGGTTATATAGAATAAATTCCTTCCTTGTGTATATAACTTAACTCCTGAAAGACCTGCTTTTTTTGTAATATTGGAAGGAATATCGTAGGAGAGTGTGATGTCTCTTAATTTTAATAGGTTAGAGCTAGAGACAAATGTATCAGCATATGGAAGATAATATTGTTCGACACTTCCTGAAACCAATTTAGGATAAATAGTATAATTCTCATCTCCCGGATTTTTCCATCTTTCACCTACATGCCTGTTATCAATAGATGATCCGTTGAATAAATCAGTTCTGAAATGACCGCCAAGTTTTGCAATAAACATGATTGATAAATTGAAATTCCTGTATGAAAGGTCGTTTTTTAAGGCTAGTTCACATGTGGGGGTGGAACTTCCAATATACTTGGCATCTGTTGGTTTTAGGTTCCCGCTACTAATTTTTTCTCCTGCTGAATTATAATATAGAGGAGTACCGGAACCGTCAAGGCCTGCATATCTGATTCCCCATATCCCATACATTGGGTAATTTTTTACTAAGGATCCAGAAGTCGTGGTGTAATTAAGAATATTTGTCAGATTTCCGTTGTATGTCAGAAGTTTGCTTTTATTCTTGCTTAAAATAAATTCGGAGCTCCAGTTAAATGTTTTAGATTTAATGACATCCCCTGACACAGAAAGTTCAAATCCTCTGTTCAAAACAGAACCTACATTTTGGTATAATGAATATGTTCCTCTTGTATAGTCAATTATGTCGGATGAAATCAAATCAGTACTGTTTTTTGAGTAGTACTCGGCATTTAATCGAACTCTATCTTTCAGTAATGAGATATCTGCTCCAAGATTTAATATATTGGTCCTTTCCCACCTTAACTGGTTATTTGGGAAATTTGATATTCCATAAGAAATACCATTAGTATTCATATTATATGACCCTACACTTAAAACCAAGTATGGGTAGTCATTTAAAGATATATTTCCGTTTACTCCATATGAGCCTCTTAAATGTAATCGGTTAACAATGTGTTTAAGCGGTTTGAAGAATTCCTCGTCTGATATTTTGTATGTTCCGCCAATTGACCATGTGGGTTTATATCTATATTTTGGATCAGTGCCAAAGAAGTTGGTAAGGTCAAGTCTGACACTTCCGCTCAAAATGTATTTATCCATCAGTTCGTATGAGCCATTTGCATACCATCCAACGAATCTATTGTCTCTTATGCCGATAGTTCCACCATATGATACGCTACCCAAGTTGGCCGGGGCTTTCTGAAATAGCATGTCGCCCTTTATATTGTTAGTGTTTTTATTGTACTCATATGGGTCAAAACCTGTGTTTATTGAGGCAGAAGTAGGGTTGTAGCCAAGATAGGTAGGCAGGCTCATTGTTTCATAGGTGTCTTTACTGATTTCTGAGCCAAGCATTGCTGTTATTCTATGCTTGTTATTATCAAGGGTTTTATTAAAATTTATCTGACCTCTTATAACCCATGTTTCAAGGCTGCCTTTTGAACCATCTAACTTGCCTCCATCTGGAATATATCTTTTCACGCTATTTGTTCTTGATGCACCATCGTTATATGCAGATCTCATCAGATAAGAGTCTCCCAACTTTACGGTCTTTGTATCATCCATGCCTTTTATCCATGAACCACCTCCGGATAAAGATAACTCATCTGATATTTTTAGAGTAACATCACCTCCTAACCTAATTTGTAGATTCTGATTAGTTGAGTATTGTAAATTCAGCTCTTCAGAGGGATGATATAGCATCGATTTCATAAGTGAATACTTATCATACTCGGGGATTCGTCGCTGGGCTGTTGGATTGTAGAAAATAGCCTCTCCAGAATCGGTATAAAGATCGGTATAAGGGTCAATTCTAAAACCATAAAAATTCTCTCCGGAAGAAATCGATTTTGTATAGTTGATGTTGGATATAAATTTAAAAGAAAACCATTTTGCCGGCTTCCAAATGTTGTTTACATCTGCTATAAATCTGGAATTTGAGTTGTTGTCAAGATTTCCGTACTCTTTGTTTAGTTTTAATGAGCCGTTAAACAGATTTTTTTCTGTTCCTCCAGTAATATTGATGCTGTGTTGTTGAGAACTTTCTGGACGAAGCATATATTTTTCAATCTCTTTCATCGCATCATTCTTTCTTAATTGCTCAATTTTTGAGTTTACCTCAGCTTCACTCATCCAAGATTTATCTTTTGCAAGAAGTAGATATTGTACTTCTGTTAATTTGTTCCAATTGTTATATGAATTACTGTAAGTTGTCGGATTTGCATTATAAAGGTCAATTTCAGCATCAATATAATCACTGACAGAGGCGCGGTTTAGTGTGGAAAAACGTAATTTCTGCGTAACTCCGTATGTGCCTTTATAAGAAGCTGTAAACTTGCCTGACTGTGCTTTTTTTGTGGTGATTACTATAACACCGTTTGAAGCTCTTGCTCCGTATATTGATGCAGCAACAGCATCTTTGAGAATGGTTATGTTTTCAACATTATCGGGATTTACTGATTCCAGATCTATCCCATTTCCAATCAGTGGATAACCATCCACAACAATTAAAGGAGTTTTTACTCCAGATATGCTTGATAACCCTCTGATTACAATATTTCCGCTGGTCGATACCGTGACTCCTGCACTCATTCCTTCAAGCATACTGCGAAAAGAAGGCTGAAGTTTGTTGTCAATAGATTCTGAAGTTATTGTAGAATATGAGCCGGTAGATCTCTCCTTTGAAAGAGTCTGATAGCCAGTTACAATAACATCATTCAGTTTAATCATATCCGGTTCCATCGAGATATTAACCAATGTTCTGTTATTAACAGGAATTGATTGCTCTTCCATACCAATAAATGAGCATACCAAAACATCACCAGGATCCGCTGCTATTGAGTAATAACCGTTAAAATCGCTAACTTGAAAAGTCTTTTTGTCTTTGATTTTAATATAAACACCAGGAAGAACTTGCCCTGTGGAGGCATCTATAACAACACCCTTTACAGTAATTTTCTGTTGGGATCCTTGTTTTGCCAACAAACCGGTTCCGGAAAATTCCTGTATTTTCTGGTCGTTTTTTACTACACTAGTCAGAACCACTTGCTTCCCCTTGAATTTGTATTGGATATTTGCTCTTTTTAAAAGATCTTCTATTACATCTTTAGCCTCTTTGCCATTTTCACTGATTGAAACAGTAATTTTGTCGATTTCCAGATTACTGGTATAAACAAATTTGAAATCAGATAATTCGCTGATTTTATTTAATACTGTTTTTAGAGGGACATCCTTAAAATTTAGAGAGATTTTCTGTGCATAGGACTCTGATGGAATCATACAGAAAAGTAACCCGAAGAATAAAACATAAATTTTACCTCCGTTTTTAAGTCGTTTTATCATATTTTTTTGTTTTATGGTTTATTCTATTACAAAGTCAGATAGAAAAACCACATTTCTCAGGGGGTTTTTAAAAAAATAATTTATTGAAAAATTACATTTTCTTCTTCAATCTTGTATTTGACAGATGTACACAAGCTGATGATATCCAATATCTGGATCAAAGATTCAGACTTAAAAGTTGCGTTTAATTTATAATTATATAAAGAACTGTCCTTAACATTAAAATTCTTTCCATACCATCTTTCAATTACCTTCAAAACTTCACTCATAGGTGTATTTTCAAAAACAATCTCTCCTTTTAGCCACGCAATGTCATTTGTTTTATCTATTCGGGTAAGTTTTGCTGTGCCATCTTCCGTAATAATTGCGCAATCATTTGGTTTCATCTCCAGCACAACCTCTTCTCTGTCCTTTTTTGAATTGGTGATTAGCCTGATAGAACCGTTATAGAGAACAGCCTTGCTCTCTAAATCATTTTCGTAAGACTTAACAGAGAATTTTGTGCCGAGGACTTGAATTGCAAACCCCTTGGCGGTATGTACAATCATAGGTCTGGTCGTATCTTTGGTAACTTCAAAATAGGCTTCACCGTAAATTTCAACCTCTCTTTTGTCCTTGGCGAAATTGTCGGGATATACGATCTTTGAGTCTGAATTCAACCACACGACTGATCCATCTGGTAATACGACTTTTCCTTTAACTCCCTTGTCGGTGTACATGGACATTTGATTCGATAAAGATAAATTTGCTGACTCATTCTTGTCTCTTTGGTTACTATTTTGAAAATTAATCAACCCAAATAATACTCCAAGTAAAACGATAATAATGGCTGCAGAAACAGCACTGCCAAACCCAAACCAGAACTTATGTCCTGTTAAGGAAGTAGAAAATTTACGAGGTGTCTTGTTTTTAAAATCAATCAAATCCTCTTCTCCGGCCAACTTGTCAGGGGTTGAGGAAATTACCCATAACATCTTGAGCTCCGAAAAGTAATTTAAATTCTCATCAGATTTCTTAATCCAATCAAGTACTAGCCTGTTCTCTTCCGGAGTTGCCTCTCCTCGTATTACTCTTATTAATATATCTTGTTTCATATTCATTTTCAGGTAAGTAAATTAGTTACAATAAATACAATTTAACGAAATAATTCCGCAAAAAAACACATTATTAAAATAAGATAGTCCTTGAATACTCGTTTTAATATTTCCATTGCTGTTTTCAACCTGCTTTCAACAGTCCTAAGCGCAATGCCTTGGATCTCTGCTATCTCCTTTTGTTTTAAATCCCCAGACCGGCTTAATATAAAAGTAGAGCGGACTTTTTCCGGCATCATTTTAATTGCGCTTTCCAGAAGAGTGGAAATTTCTTTTTCTATTATTTTTTCGGAAGCTTTGTTGGATAAGGAGAGTAAATTAATTTCTGCCTGTAGTCTGTAATTACTGAACTCTTTATATTTTTTTTCAGTAAGTCTTCTTTTTAAAATGTTGATACAAGCGTTTTTAGTCAAAATCAGAAGATATCCATAAACCTCTCTTTGAGGATCAATAATATCACGTTTATCCCAAAGTTTCAGGAATACCTCTTGAGCCACGTTTTTAGCAGATTCTATGTCAAATAAATATGAATATGCAACGTGTTGTATCTTAAGATAGTACTTTAGATAAAACTGGTTAAATAATATCTCTTCCTTAGATTTCATACTTAGCCAAGTTAAGGATTGCATTTTAAACAATCATATCTATAAATATACAACGAAGAGATGTTTTACCACATAATTTTAATAAGTTTTCTTAGAAAAATACAATAAATGTATTGGGATATTGTTTTTTAATAAAAAGAACAAAATTAAATGTGGAAAGAATTATTGAAATTGTATATTTTATGTAAACAAAAACATCCAAAATGAAAAGATTTGAGATCATAATTCTATTCTTTATGCTGACAGTACACTCCTTCAGTCAGGAAAAAGAACAAAAAACCGGAGTTATATTTGAAAAAGGGACATTAGAACAAACACTCACAAAAGCTAAAAACAACAAAAAGGGTCCTAAGATTATTTTTATGGACTGTTACACGACATGGTGCGGTCCCTGCAAGTATATGTCTGAGAAAATTTTTCCTCAAGAGCATATTGGAAAATTCTTCAATGAGAATTTCCTTAATATTAAAATTGACATGGAGAAAGGCGAGGGAGTTGAACTTGCAAAAAAATATGAAATTAATGCATACCCTACATTTTTAATTCTTGATGCTTACGGAAATGAAATAAACAGAATAGTGGGAATCGGTGACGCCGGATCATTTATTGAACGGACAAAAAAAGCAATGGATCCTTCAAATAATCCAAAAGTCATAAAAGCGAAGTTTGATTCATACCCGAATTTGGACAATGCTATAGCTTATCTTGAATCTCTCAAAGAATCAAATTTCAATAAAGAGATAGAAATCTTTATTGAAGGAATTTTTGCTGTGATGCCTCCCAGGGATAGATATTCAGAAAGGATGTGGCCTTATATTTCCCAATCTCTACAGGATACCGACTCAAAAATATTTGAATGGGTGATGTCAGAGAAATATCTTGCTGATCGCATAGCATATAAGGAAAGAGTTGATGTGATTATTTGCAGTGCAATAAAAAAGCTTGTAGGAAACTATACTGCAGGAAGAATACAAGATGCCGACCATAATGCGATAATGTTAAAAGTAAATTATCTCAACTTACTTTCAGGCGGAAAGGATGAGACAACCTCTTATTTTGTTAATGTTCCTAAATATTTTGGCGAAAATAATATGGATGCCATAGCTGCTATGTTAAACGTGGGAGATCTGATGAGTAAAAGTGAGAATGATAGAAACGCTATTGAACGACTCATTATGTCAGTAAAAGACTTCCCTAAGGCAAAACAAGAAGAGTATTTGAAAGCCAAGCAAAATTATTTAAAAATGCAGATGGAGAAGATAAAACTATGACATTGCAAGGTTATTTCTAAAAAAATATGTGGCACTGATTTTTCTAACAGGTAGTAATTAAGGTTAGTACAAAATTTAGTAAAATAATTTTTTATAGTTAAAAAAAGCATTGCTTCTTAAATGAGGTAAATAGAAAAATCAGTGCCACATAATTTATCAAATTATAGCACAATTTTTGCAACATTATGGCATTTTCATACAAGAAAACCAGAAAATGCCATTCCGAATAGTAGACCAATCCACTCTGAAACAGATGTTTTCATCCCTGAGGTCGAAAAACTACAGACTCTATTTCTATGGCCAGGGAATATCACTCATAGGAACCTGGATACAGAATATTGCATTAAGCTGGCTCGTCTACAGGCTCACCGGATCGGTATTCCTGCTGGGACTTGTCGGATTCACAACACAGATCCCCACATTTATACTTACACCATTTACAGGAGTCATAACAGACAGATATGATAGAATGGCAATCATGAGAAGCGCACAGGTGCTCTTTATGATACAAGCATTCGTGATGGCGTTCCTGGTTTTGTCGGGACATATAGCAGTCTGGCACATAATAGCCCTCAGTATCGTGTTCGGTATCATAAACGCATTTGACGCACCTGCACGTCAGTCTCTCGTTATCGATCTCATAGACGATCCAAAAAACCTCGGCAACGCGATAGCACTGAACTCGGCCATATTCAACGGAGCGAGACTCGTCGGCCCTGCAATAGCAGGAATGCTGATAGCGGTGGTCGGAGAGGGAATCTGTTTTCTGATAAATGCCATCAGCTTTATTTTTGTGATAGGGGCTCTGTGGCAGATAAAAATTGTCAAGGAGCGCGTTGCCCCACCGGAAAAAGACTTCAAGAAAAGCTTCCTTGAAGGACTCAGATATACATTCGGAACAAAAGAAATACGCAATCTCATACTTCTTCTGGGAGTGATGAGCCTTACCGCATTTCCTTCAATCGTGCTGCTCCCTGCGTATGCCAAGGAGATATTGCACGGTGGCGCGGACACCCTGGGATTCCTGATGTCCGCGCTCGGAGCAGGAGCTCTCGTTGGGGCATTGTACATGGCTTCCAGAAAAAGCACAAAAGGGCTGGAAAATATAATAGCAGTCACCACTTTGCTTCTTGCGGCAATGATATCCCTTACGGGTGTTACGAGTTCCATGTGGCTGGCACTCGTTTCACTTTCGATAGGTGGTGTAACCATGATACTTACACTATCCTCAATCAATACCTTATTGCAAACAACAACAGACGAAAGAATGAGAGGTAGAGTCATGAGTTTCTATGCCATGGCCTTGATGGGTACGCAACCTATAGGAAATCTGATTGCCGGCTCGATCGCAAGTGGCATTGGTATCCATTGGACAATGGTTATCGGTGGGGCAGTGACCTTTATCGCAGCCTTGGTTTGGAAAAGTAAGTGCTGACAACAATCAGACAATCAGGGGAAAGAAAACAGGAGATTAATTTTTTATCAAATGATACGCTCTGTGTTATTATGATAAATATTATATTTGTCTTAACCCTGTATTATGCCTAGAACCCATTTTAATAAAAGAGACTTTGAATTGCTGTTCGAAACTCACTTTGAGGATTTGATGGCTTTCGTGTATGGTTATGTCAGGAATCAGGAGGTTTCCCGGGATATTGTACACGATGCTTTTATGGCTTTGTGGAGGAGAAGGGAGGTTCTTGACAAGAGGCTTTCTCCGAAGGCATATCTTTATAAACTCTCGCGCAATATGTCTCTCAATTATATAAGACATCAGAGGGTTATTCTGACGAACGAGCAGTCAATAATTACGCACGAGAAGGATATAAGGCAGGAGATGGATGACTACGATCGGTCATATGAAATATTGGCAAAATTTGTGAATAAGCTGCCGGATAAACAAAGAGAGGTTATCAAAATGTGCTTTGTGGAGGGCAAAATGTACAAGGAGATTGCTGCTGACCTCGGTATTTCTGTTAATACTGTAAAGACGCATCTGAAGCGTGCAATGCAGTTCCTTCGTTCAGAGCTGCAATAAATAATTATAGAAAAATCAAAAAAATTAAAAATCTTGTCACCCATTCGGGCAGGGTAGGTGTATTATGTGAAAATTAATGACCTGCATGAACGAGACGAAGAGTGATATCGATATAGATTTTCTAAATAGGCTTCTCTATCACAGAGAAGAGTTGACCGAAGCCGAAATTGAAGAGTGGCTTTCTGTGGAAGATAACGGGAAGTTGCTGGACGAGGCGGCAATGTTCAACGCCACTCTAAACCCATTTAGGGACAAGTCTTCAAAAGAGAGGGAGCGGATAAGACTGATGAGCAAGATTATGAGGCCAAGAAGAGAGCTTTTCAGATGGGTTGGATATGCGGCATCTGTCTTGATTATTGCCTCGGCCGGGCTACTTTTTTATATGAGAGACTCCGGTGAGCAGGCAGATCAGTTGCTGACGCAGGAGAAGATAAATCCGGGTGAGTTCAAGGCTGAGTTGATATTGCCCGACGGTAAGAGTGTCCTGCTCGCTGCCAAGGAGAAATTTGTTGACAAATCGGAGAGCGTGATTGTCCAGAATGACGAGACCAATGGCCTTGTATACTCAAGAAATGAGTCTGAAATCTCTGTTCCTGAAAAGGTCTATCATACATTGAAAGTTCCATTGGGAGGGTATTATCCGCTGCTTCTTTCGGATGGTACAAAAGTTTGGCTCAATGCGGGGTCTGAGTTGAAGTACCCTGTTGAGTTCAGTGGTGATGTGAGGGATGTATATCTACATGGTGAGGCCTATTTTGAGGTGAAAAAGGATAAAATACCTTTTGTTGTTAATCTGGAGGACAGTAGGATAGAGGTTCTTGGAACAAGCTTCAATGTCAATGCCTATAAAGGGGATGACAATATTTTCGCAACACTCAAGAGTGGGTCGATAGCTTTTTATTCCGACAAGGTTAAGGGCCGGACGTTAATCAAACCGGGACAACAGCTCAAGATGGATGCGGGCAGTGGTCAGACATCCGTAAGGGAGGTTGATGCAAGCGTATACACATCATGGACAGAGGGAGTCTTTAACTTCAACGATATGTCTCTGGATGAGATTATGAAGATTGTAGCAAGATGGTATCAGGTGGATGTTGTTTTTGAAAATGAAAGGATCAGACATGATCAGTATTTCGGAAAGATGCCGATGTATTCGGATATAGAAGATGTACTGAGAAAAATAGAATTGTCTGGTAATGTGAAATATAAACTGGAAGGTAAAATGTTAACAATTTCAGAAAGCAAGAACGGGATTGATTAAAATCCCGTTCTCCACAAAAAGTGTCGGCCAACACATTTTGTGAATTTTTATTTAAAAAAACCAAAACAAATGTATGAAAAAAATTTCAGATTCATTGCCATTTCCTTCATGGCAATCAATGCTTGACAAATGCTCCGGCAGTGTTAAGAAAACAAGGCTTTTATTGGGTGTAATCGCCTTGCTGTTATCCACAAACATTTATGCTCAGCAAAAGGTTTCTCTGACAATGAAAAACTCTTCGCCAAAGGAGGTTTTCAATGCCCTTGAAAAGAAAACCGGATACACATTTTTCTACAAAATGGAGTACCTGGCACCCTCGCAGAGGATTGATGTAGATGCCAAGGATGCCGATTTCTCTTCTTTATTGAAAGAGATACTCTCTCCTTTAGGCCTTACATTCAAAATTGATGACAAGGTTGTGGTGATATCTCCAAAACCGAGGACACCAGCGGAAAAAAAGGAAATTCTTCTCAGAGGCAAGGTCGTTGACAAGGGTCGGGTAACCTTGCCCGGCGTTGCCGTACAGGTTAGAGGCACAAAGTATGGTGCTGCGACAGACATGGGAGGAGAATTCTCGTTCGCGGTTCCTGAGCAGAAGGATATTCTGCTTAGTTTCTCATTTTTAGGGATGAAACCTCGGGTATTAAGATATACGGGGCAGAATTACATGGTTGTTGTCATGGAGGAGGATAGTGCCGGACTGAAAGAGGTGGTTGTGACAGGTTATCAAGTACTTGACAAGGAACGTGTTGCTGGAGCAATAAGCACAATCAAGGCTAAGGATCTCTATTTTGACGGTGTAACCAACCTTGAACAGGCCATTCAGGGAAGGTTGCCGGGTCTTGTGGTGACCAATTCGAGCGGGTTGACAGGTGTAAGGCAGAGTGTACGTGTGAGGGGAACCTCTACACTTATGGGAAGCCAGGAGCCGATTTGGGTTGTTGACGGAATTATACAGGAAGACCCGCTCCCTTTTAAAGCAAGTGTACTGGATGCCCAAGGCGGTATCACAGAGGATAACTTTGACTTTATCAGAAATTTTGTCGGCAGTTCTATCTCTTGGCTGAATCCAAGTGACATAGAGTCTATCACCGTGTTAAAGGATGCCTCTGCAACTGCCATATATGGAGTCAGGGCTGCAAACGGTGTAATAGTGATAAATACAAAACTTCAGAAAGGTGGTCCGGCAAAAGTATCTTATTCTTTCGGACTCAATGTCGGAGAGAGACTTACCTACAAGAAACTTGAGTTAATGAATTCAAAGGACAGGGTTGCTGTATCAAGAGAGATTTTCGAAAGAGGTCTTATCTCCAACTGGAGTAACAACAATATAGGATACGCCGGGCTTCTCAACCAGTATCTGAACAAGGATATAACTCAGGATCAATTCAATCAGGGGGTTGCTAAACTAGAGACAAACAACACGGATTGGTTTGACATACTTTTCAGGAATCCAGTAAGCCACAACCACTCAATAACCATATCTGGAGGGTCGGATAAGACTTCTTACTACAGTTCTGTAAATTACAGTTCTGTAAACAATACCGCTATAGGAAACCAAATGAAATCCTACTCCGCCAGTGTGGGAATTTCCAGTTATTTCAGCGATCGGTTTAAGGCTTCATTCAGATTGTCAGGATCGCATTCGGAAGTAGATGGTTATAAAAGGGTTAACCCCTACTCGTATGCCTCTACAACAAACAGGGCAATACCTGCCTATGAGGATGACGGCTCACTGTTCTATTATCAGGAGGAGTCGAATAGGTTTATGTATAATTTTCTCAATGAGAGGAATGAGACAGGTCTGACAACCAAGACGACAAACATCAACACGAACCTTAACCTTACATACAACATAACAAAAGCCTTACGTTATGAAACTGTAGGAAGTTTAAACCTGTCATCGGTTGACGGAGAGTCTTATGCGACTGAGTTGTCCAATTATATAACTGCAATAAGAAATTATGAGTATGGCACAGAGAAACCGAATTCAGAGAATGCAAAGAATTCCAAGCTGCCTGTAGGTGGCGAGTACAATTATGATGGAATTAAGACAATAAGCTGGAACTGGAGAAACTCTCTCTCATATAACGCCATTTTTAATAAGGTGCATGCTTTTACAGCCATGTTGGGAGTGGAGGTTTCGAGCAAGAAGTATGATGGTATTTCTTCAACAGCATACGGCTATCTCAGATATAGAGGTAAATCGTTTACACAGGTTCCGGTCACTCTTACCAATCCGGTTTCAGGAGCCATATATGCAAACACTCAGATTGAAAAATTCTCAAATATTATAACAGACCGACTTACAAACAATATGGGTGTCTATATGACCCTCAACTACGCATACGATAACAGGTATGTAGTGAATTTCAGCGTAAGGAACGATGCTTCAAACAGATTCGGTAGGTATTCAAATGAAAATTTCAACCCAGTATATGCAGGTGGTGTTAAATGGAATGTCTCCCGCGAAAAGTGGTTTCGCAAGCAGAATATTGTCTCTGATCTAAACGTGAGGGCAAGTTTCGGATATCAGCGTAATATCGCAGAGAACTATAGCCCAAGTTTAATCGTTAAAATTCCTAAAGGGGCTGCGGCAACCATTACAGATATAAACACTCAGGAGGAGATGCTTAGTATAAGCAGCCTCCCTTATACAGACCTTCGTTGGGAAAAGACCTTCTCATCTAATTTCGGGTTGGATATGGGGCTCTTTGATAACAAGGTGACTTTCGGAGCTGATTACTACAGGAAGAAGGGTACAGATATGATAACCGTTCTAGCAATACCTATCGAGTACGGTATCGATGGGATGCCTGTAAATGGAGGTAGTATGGAGAACAGCGGATATGAACTTAGTGCCATGTTTACCCCGGTTCGTACCAAGGATTTTACTTGGAGCATGAGTGTGAATACATCAAAGAATCATAATACAATTACAAAGGTCGGCACTCAGAATGTTACATGGAAGACAGCCGTCGGAGGTGCAATGTATAAGGAGGGTTACTCCTCATCTGCATTCTGGGTCTTCAAATGTGACGGTATTGACCAGAACACAGGTTATCCTATTATAGACCTTACAACCAAAGAGGGAAGTGATCCCGCTAACGATCCTACAGCCTACATGGTTTATGCCGGCAAGAGAGAGGCGGATTTTACAGGCGGTCTTAATTCCCAGTTCAGATACAAGCAACTAAGCCTATCTTTCAATTTCAGTTTACAGATAGGAGGAAAGAAACTCCTTAGCCAGGCTTATAAATCAAGTACTTTACCGAATGAGTACGATAACTTCTCTACTGAACTTCTCAACAGATGGGTGCCTGGTGACACAGACGCTACTTTCCCGGGTCTGCCCGATTCAAATGTAAAGAACAATATACTTTTACCGGGGTCTAAGAATATGTACACTAATGTGTATGAAATGTATAATTACAGTACTGCAAGGGTGGTAAGTGCATCGACACTGAGATGCAACGGTATCTCCCTGAACTACTCTCTGTCGGAAAAGTTTGCAAAGTTGCTCTTCTGTAAGTATATCACACTGGGAGCAAGCATGTCAAATCCATTTGCAATAGTAAGCAAGGATTTCAGAGGCAGGGATGCTGAGGTGGCTACAGGAAGCCAGCCACGTACCAGATCATATAATTTAAATCTCAGTTTAACTTTCTAACATGAACAATATGAGAAACAATATAATAATATACTGTTTAGGTCTTGTCTCCCTTTTTGGATTGAACGGTTGTCAGGATTTTCTGAAGGAATCAAGTCAGGATGAGATCATTCCTTCAACAGTTAGCGACTTGAGATCTGTGATGTACAAGGAGGCCTATCCTTACCAATTCACTTGTGATAACTATGTACCGCTACTTACAGATGAAATGGTTTGTAATGGGCTGAATTATAGTAGCTATGCAACTGTGCTCCAAAACGGAACGCCAGTGTTTACATTTAATCCAGAGATGTTTGATGGTATTGAGACATTCCCTTCAAATGAAAATTCATGGAAAAAGTATTATGAGAAGATTAAGGGGTGCAATGTGATAATCGGTCAATTGGCTAGTGTATCAGGTTCCGAGAAGGAAAAAAATGCGCTCCTCGGTCAATCTCTGTGCCTTAGAGGGTATTATTACATGAAGCTTGTACTGCTTTATGGACAGGCTTATACCGGAGCCGGAGTGAATCCTGAAGAATCTCTGGGTGTTCCGCTCATTCTTGCTATGGAAGTGACAGACCAATTCCCTGCGAGAAATACTCTTAAGCAGGTCTATGACCAGATAGAGAACGATCTTACAAGAGCGGCTGACCTTCTTGAAGCCAATTACACATCAGAGACAGCATTCAGGGTCGGCCATATTACAGCAAAGGCATTGTTGACAAGATTCTATCTATATAAAGGTGATTTTGAAAAGCTTATCCAGTCTGCCAATACTGTAATTACAGAAGGGCCGGCTTTGACTAACCTGGCTACTCTCGGCACAACTTACACTGTATTTGACCCGTCAGGAAGTCAGGAGGTATTATGGGTATATGGTTCTACACTCTCAAGAAACGGCACATACTTTACAACAACATATTCATCTGCCACCGGTCCAATTCCTTTCACCGTCTCTAACGATCTTGTCGGACTTTATGATGCGACCAACGACCTTAGATATAGTACCTACTTCTATTATGAGAAAAATAAGGCAACCGGAGTAATGTCTCCCATAAGAGGAAATAAAATCGGGCAGAACGTATCCAACTACGGTGAACGCGGTATTCGTATGGGAGAGGTCTATATGAACAGGGCAGAGGCTGCGGCCAGATTATTCAAAGAGAAGGGCAATGCCGAGTATAAGACACAAGCGTTATCTGATCTGAACTCTCTTCGCAGAAGCCGCTACAAAACAGGAACCTATACAGATATCAATATTTCAAATCCGGATGAGCTAATCTCATTCTGTATGGCTGAACGTCAGAGAGAGCTCTGTCTTGAGGAGGGTTTGAGGTGGTATGATATAAAAAGACTGGGACTATCTGTCTCACACAGATATATCAATCAGGAAGGTGATGCCTCTGATTATGTCCTTGAGGCCGGCAGTAAGCTCTATGCTTTGCCTATCCCTTATGATGCTATTAACAGGAATTATAAGTTAGTTCAAAATCCAAGATAACAAGAAATGAAAAAGATATATTATATAACAATCCTGCTTCTCTCGGGATTATTGGTCTCGTGCGAGAAGAGCGAGGGAACTCTTACTCCTTCCGGTATCGAGGAGGGATATCACATGCCTCAGGGGAGCAATCCGTTTGATGCGACAATCATGGGTTATTATGAGAAATACGGTTCATGCTTCCTTTATCAATTCAGTGGCAAGGATGCATATTGGACTCCTACCGGTTGGAAGGATGGGGTTACTAGCCCAACTATGACCGGGGGCAAGACCGGATTTCTTGTGACACCGTCACAACCTGAATATATTCCGCAGCAGTTGGCTCTTATAGAAAAATGTTGGCTGGATTTATATTCAGAGGCTTTTCTGAAGAAATTCCTACCATTGAAAATTATGCTCTGTTCGTCGGTGTCAACGGTTTCTCTGTTATTCACACCTTCACCGGCACATTATGGTTTGACTCCCGTTGATGCCTATTTCAATTATGACAATATATGCGTAAATTATGGAAGTGAGAGTGTGCTGACAATGAATGCTGCAAAAGAGTTGGCACTTAGCCGTACATTGAGCAGACTCTTTGTTGAGTTTATTGTCAGCAGAGGAATTAGCTCACCTTCTGATGTCCCGGCTTTTACCACTGTTGTTTCCTACTCAGGGCTAAGCAGTTTAAAGACTGTCTCGGCCGGTCTGGCCAGAGGTTTCTTCCCTATGCCTTCAAGTACAACTCCTCTTATTGACTGGAAAAAATTCATGCTTCTGATGGTAAGTTATCCTGAGTCCTATCTTAACAAGAGCAAGGCTATTACCAACGACAGCTGGGATACAAGCGAAGCCGCCTGGGAGGGTATATTGAACCCAACCAAGGACACCAAAGGTCTTATGAAGAAACGTTATGACATGGTGAGAAACTACTTTATTGAGAAATACAATATGGATCTTCAGTCCATTGGTAACAGGTTCAGTTATTGATGAAAAAAATAATTAATGCAATCGTCTTGCTGCCCCTCCTTTTCTGCTTCATGTACGATCTTAGAGCCCAAAACAGGGAAGGAGAGGCGGTAAGTTCCTCTATTATTAAAGAGGGAACAAAAATTGACAGTGGTTTTATAAGCACTTTCCAGCAAGAGGGAAAATTTTACCTTATTATCCCAGAATCAGCACTTGACAGGGATATACTTGTCACAATAACAATCCTGAGAGGGTCGGCCTACAAGGAGCGGGACGTTGAAATGCGTTTCGGTTACGGCGGGGACTCGGTTTTCGAGAAACTTATCAGGATTTTGAAAAACAAGAACAGTATTGAAATCGTAAATCCCAAATTGCTTTATGAAGGAAGGCCAAACTCTATATACAGTTCATATCTGAAGTCATTGGAGGGGACGGTTATCACCTCTGCCCCAATCATAGAAAACAAGGATTCAGGTTATGTAATTGACATTACAGATATGATGAAGGAGGATTCCGAATTGTTTTCACTAAGAGGATCAAAAGATCAGCTTAAGCTGGGAGATTATAAGAAAAATCTCTCATATACATCGGATATCAAGGCCTTCTCCGGAAATATAAATTTCACCTCTGTCAGGTACTACGCAAATGTTGGGAATAAAGAGAAGAAAGATGGTGGGGAGGATTATACCAATACTGCATGGGAGGTGGGAGCAAGCTGGCTTCTGTTGCCTGAAAAACCAATGAAGCCGAGAGCCGCTGAACCAAGAATTGGCTACTTTACAAAGATACTTAACGGAACAAATGCATGGCAGGATAGTGAACGAGGTGTGCAGTCAGGTTTGTCTGTTGCGACACGTTGGCGTCTTGAACCTAAGGCTGAAGACATGGATCGCTATTTCAAGGGAGAACTGGTTGAACCTGTGAAGCCGATTGTGTTTTATATTGACAGGGCTACCCCGGACTATCTTGTCCCATCATTTATAAAGGCAGTTGAGGCCTGGCAACCGGTATTCGAGAAGGCCGGGTTTAAAAATGCCATTCAGGCAAGACTTGCCCCTACAAAGGAGGAGGATCCGGACTACTGCGAGGGAGATGCACGATACAGCCTTGTATCATATAAGGCATCGCCTATTCCGAATGCATACGGGCCTATGGTTAATGACCCGAGGTCAGGGGAGATAATAACATCACACATAGCAATATTCCATTCGGTGCAGGATCTTCTCCAACGCTGGTATTTTGTTATGTGTTCGGTTGTTGATACAAATGCAAGAAAATACCCTCTCTCCCGGGAGCTCATGGGTAAGCTAGCAGGTACGGTTCTCACCCACGAGGTTGGACACACGCTCGGGTTGCTACATGATTATATGGGTAGCACTGTTTATCCTGTAGATAGTCTGAGAAGCAAGAGTTTTATCAGAAAGAATGGCTTAGGAGCTTCAATCATGGATTACCAGAGATTTAACTATCTGGCCCAACCGGAAGACAGTCTTGAGCTTGAGGATCTCTGTCCAAGAATCGGAGTTTATGACAACTACGCCATAGAGTGGGGTTACCGTTATTTACCCGATAGTCTTGATGTAGTGGCGCAGACCGAAATACTCAGAAAGTGGGTTGATGAAAAAAGAAAGAACCCGGAACTGCTTTTTGTAAGAGAGAATGATTTTTATGATCCTCGTGTTCAGTCGGAAGATTTTGGATCGGATGTAATTTATGCAAACAGTTTAGGAATGAAGAATCTGAAAGTAATCATGAACAATTTGCAGGATTGGACTCAAAACGAAGACCTTAATTATTTCCCATTGAGGAGACGTTACCTCTCTGTCTTGAATCAATACCACAACTATATAAATCATGTATTGAAAATCATAGGCGGAAGATATATTGACAACCCTGAATTCGGAGAGGATCTCACTTTATACAAGCCGGTTCCGGGCGAAAGGCAGTTGGAGGCGTTGAAGTTTATTGAGGAGAACCTCATGGTTGAACCGACATGGCTTTACAGACAAGATATTATGGACAAGACAAGGATTGACTATCCATATTATGTAACTGAATTTGTAAGTACTACACTTGGAAAATTATTTACCAAGGCATCGGAGGTACTGAAGACCGAGGAGCTTTCAGAGGCGCCGTTCAGTTATGATCTAATTGTGGAGACTATGTACAAGTCTATATTCGAGTCAAAGTGTTCAAAACCGGAGCTTACCAGATATGAGAGAATGATTCAGAATGAATTTGTCGTCAAACTGACAATATTCTGTGAGAATCAGACAAGCAACGGAAATGGTACCGGAGTTCTCTACAAGAGAGTTATCTCAGATATCAAGTCAATCTGCAAGAGTCAGATAGAAAAACATCCAGGCACTCTTGACGCATCTCACTATCAAGGTATTATTAACTATATTACCATCTGGGAGAACGGCAAACAATCATCAATCTTAAATAATTTAAAATAATATATGAAATACAAATTTGTCCTTTTGTTATTGGTCATCTTTCTTTTGCCCGTCGCAATGCACGGACAGGGCAATGGCAAGCCTTTGAATTACAGCCAGTTCTACAAAAAGGACACTACTGCCATACATAAAGGGTATTATTCGGTATATGTTTCCAACGGTAAATATTATCTGGAGATACCAACTGCTGCATTTGACAAGGAACTCCTGATGACAATACATGTTTCCGGAGGAATGTCCGCATTTGTTTCTCCTGCTTCAGGTGTCATAAGGTTTTCTGAAGGGAGAAATAATACTCTCGATATATATAAACATCTGACAAGGGATGTCGCATCTGACTCGACAGAGTCTGCAATGAATCTTTCTCTTGAAAAATCCGGCTTTATACCGGTATTCTATACATTGCCTGTATTTGCCCATGGAGAGGACGGAAAATCTATAATAGTGGATATTACGGGGGAACTTGGAAACCCGTCGGGATTGTTCGCTGTAAGCGCAAATTCTGCTTTGAACCATCCCGATCCTGCAAGATCAGGAATAGATACCTGTAAAATAATAGACAAGGGTGTGGTGTTCACAGTTCACCGGACTCAGACTGACTATCGGCAAAACCCTCAGACAAGAATAGGATTTGATGAAATATCTTCATTTAAGTTGGATATATTGTTGCAGGAACTACCCGAGAGACAGTTCTCCGATGTGGAGGCCCATCCAGCCTACGGATTTGAAACGGTGACAAAAAACATATATGATACCAGGCAATTTTTGGTTCAGAAGAAAGATTTCATACAACACTGGAATCTTTTAAAAAAATCAACGGATAAAATCACGGTCTATATAGATACTGTTACTCCTCCGCCATTCAGGCAAAGTATCCTGAATGCTTTGAGCCAATGGGAGACGGCCTTTAAAAAAGCAGGATATAATCAGGTGTTCGACATTACCTCTGATAGAGATAAGGCTTTGCTCAGGTATAAGACTATTATGTTCAAATGGGGGAGTGCCTATGCTAATGTTTTATCGACAAATATAAGCCATCCTGTAACAGGAGAGATTCTTTGTGCAAAGGTCAATGTAACTGATGCAACTGCTGATGAGATGCTCCAGAAATATTTACTTCAATGTGGTTTGATTGACAAGCGTGCACTGAAGAACATGGAGAATTTGTCTATTCGTCAGGATATAATGACGGCTTTTATAGCGTCGAAAATAGGAAAGGTCCTTGGCTTGAAGGAGAATTATGCTGGTTATACTGTATTTTCTGTCGAGGATTTGCGTTCAGAGGCTAAGCTTAAGAAGTATGGTATAAGTGCGTCGATAACTCCCCCTGTGGGATTTAATTATGTAGCAAGACCCGGAGATAAAATTAAACCGGCAAACCTTCTGCCTGTAGTCTCAATTTATGATCAGGAGGCCATCGATTATGCATACGGCACCAGAAAGAGTCCGCCATCACTGAAAGCATCTTATTTTACTACAAAAAAAGGAGATCCGTTTTCACAACCCACATATCTTTCCAATGACCTTCTCAAATCTGCTCAACTTGGGATAGACAACCTTAAAGATATCTATCCGGATTTGGAGAAGATTGTCCGTCAACAACCATATCCAGAGAATAAGTGGAGCAACGTAGGTATGCTGACTGCAAAACTCATGATTTTGTATAGTGATTACCTGAAACAGGTGGCTTCTTTGGTTGGAGGAAAGTCTTCCAGAGCCGTCGTTAATGGATATAAAGACTCACCGACAACATTCGTGGAGGGGGATCTTCAAAGGAATGCCCTTGCTTTCCTGGAAAGTGAAATACTGACCCAGCCCTCAACATGGTGGGACTATAAGAACAACCTTAAGTCTTGCGGGTTAAGCAGCGAGTCATTCCTTATCCAGACATCGAACGATGTGTTAAAAATGATTATCAAGCCTGAAGTTCTGGGCGCCTTGGTCGAAGCTGAGGATTTGAAAGTAAAAGATGCAATGACATGCGAGGAGTTATTCAGATATATAGACAGGGTTGTTTTTCATGACTTCACTGATGCAACATTACTTACACCTTATCAGAGATCTATACAGCTCAACTTTATTATTGCTTTGGCAGAGACTGCATCTAAGAATAATGTCACTGCCGGGTTGTCTGACAGTATTAATGCTCTTCACTCTTATTTATACAGGGTGTCGGTAAGGGTTGATACATTGTTGAAGAGTGCGAAAACCTCTGAAGGTAAGGAGTTCTATGAACTAATGATGCTCCGGCTCAAACGACTTTATTATAATAATTAAACAGCCAATTGATGAAAAAAGTTTCATTTAGCTTTATCATAGTTTTTACTATGATTCTTCACGCTACTTTGCACGCACAGAACAGGAGCATAGATTTCAAGCATATAACCCTTGAAGAGGCCTTTCAGCTGTCGGGTACAACCGGTAAAACGGTTTTCGTTGATTGCTACACTCAGTGGTGTGGCCCTTGCAAAGCCATGGCGGCCAATGTTTTCACAATCGATACTGTTGCAGATTACTTCAATGCCAACTTTATAAATATTAAACTGGACATGGAGACAGAGGAGGGTAAGAAATACGCCAAACCATACAAGGTCGAGGCATATCCCTCATTCCTGCTTCTGAATTCAAAGGGCGAGCTTCTGTTTAAGTTTATAGGGGGGATGCCAGTAGGTCAATTCATGGCAAAGATCAGGGAGGGACTAAATCCTGACAACAAAGTTGCCACTATGGACAAAATGTATAAACAAGGTAACTGTGACGGCAACTTTTACCGGGAATATATAAAACTTAAGCTGAGCCTTAATGAAAGAACAGAGGGTAAGAGAATTGCATCTGAATATTTTGACAAACTGACTCATGAGGAGAGAATAAGTCCTGACAACTGGTTGCTTTTTGGTCAGAACAGATATGAGCGGGAGCTTTCAGGGGTCAAAAGTAGAAACGTAGATTACCTCCTGGACAATTATGCAGATTTCATAAAAACCATGGGAGCAGACTCTGTATATTCGAAAATAGCATCAAATGTCAGACAAACATCAGATTATGTTTTAAGAGGGTGGTATTTTAAAGATCATAGACGTAACACTCAGGATTTTATCGATTTAAAAAACAAGGTTGCAAAGACTAATATCCCTGAAAAGTCTCAATATCTTGCCATAATGGATATGGTGATTGCTGCAACAAATAATGATACGTTAAGGGTAGGTAACATTCTGGCAGATAATATAGGGGATTTTTCCGCCGCGAACCAACAGGTATTATTCGGTTTTCTTGCTTATTTACCTCAAAACGGACCAAAAGCGCACCCGAGGTTGCTTGACATAGTGAAAGCTGTTTTGAAAAGCGGTAAGCAGTCCAATGTAATGAATTATCTGAAATCAGCTTTTCCTCCGTTGGAAGAGCTGGAATCAGAAAAGTACGATGTACCAAATCTTAAAAATAAAGTGGGAATGACACAAGTCATTCCCTTCTTTCATCCCAAAAAGGATATATGTTGGTATGTATTTGAAGAACCGGGAGGGGCGAAGCACTATTACTCTTTCGATCCCAAAAACAGAAAGAGGGAGATTTATAATACACATGTAATTGATAGCATTCTCAAATTGAACAATCCGAAATACAATCCTAAGTTAGTTTTTTGCACCCCTAAATTTAATGATTCTGGTATACTAGCTTGTTTGGAGTATTCGGGAAAAAGCTATGAATATAAGGCAGGAACTAGGCAGTTACTCCCCTTGAACAAGGAGAAAATCAATTTCAGAATCTTAGGGCTCTCTCCCGATGGACGTTTTGAACTTATCATGGACAAGAATATCCTGAAAGTGAAAAATGTCACATCGGGACAAATTACAGAATTGAGTTCAGATTCGGAGCAGGACCATAGTTTTGTATTAGCAGATATGGGCTGGGTGGGGAAAACCAATAAGTTCTACATAACCCGTACCGACAAACGTAAGTTGAAGACCATGCCTCTATTGCACACAACAAGCATCGGCCGGCCATTTGTTACCACATATACCTATGAGCTTCCCGGAGACTCATTAGTGACCGGATATGAAGTTTTTTGCGGAGATGCAGAGAAGGGGACGTTTAATAAAATTGACATAGACAAGTGGCCCGGACAGGATGTTGATATCGTCAAGGCTGAGGGTGTAAATGATCGTTTTTTCCTCTTGAGAAAGAAGCGTACCCGTGATGAGTTGGAGTTGTGCAGTGTGAATGCCTCAGATGGTTCTGTCAAGGTCCTTATTGCTGAAAAAAGCAGACCTTATATCAACTATGACATCTTTCAGTGTCATGTTATAAAGAATGGCTCTGAAATACTATTCTGGTCTGATAGAAGCGGCTGGGGACATTATTACAGATATAACTCTGAGGGAAAGCTGATAAACCAGATAACAAAAGGGGAGTGGACGGCAGGTAAAATTATAAAAATAGACACAACCGCCAACCAACTGTTTGTATCCGGTTATGGTAAAGAATCTGGCAGAAATCCAAACTACGCATATCTGTATAAAGTAAAGACAGATGGGAAAAAAATAAAGCTTCTTACAACAGAGAATGCAACACATCACACTTTTATCAGCCCGTCCGGCAATCTTATTATAGACAATTACTCAAGAGTGGATACTTTGCCCGTAATTTCTGCCAGAGACGGAGAGGGAAGACTATATGAGGTAATAGAGCACCCTGATATCTCTAAACTCCTGGATTATGGATGGAAAATGCCGGAGCAGTTTACGGTAAAGGCAGCAGACGGCGTGACCAATCTCTACGGAATTATGTGGAAGCCTTTTGATTTTGACTCTACAAAGGTGTATCCTGTTGTATCACAGGTCTATCCAGGCCCTCATACTGAGACCGTTTGGACAGAGTTTACAGTGTTTGACAGATATAACAATACGGCATTGGCACAAAGAGGTATTATTGTGGTTTGTATGGGTCATCGCGGGGGAACTCCTGTCAGAAACAAGGCCTATGCTTCTTATGGATATGGTAATATAAGAGATTTTGCACTTGACGATGATAAAGCCGGACTTGAGCAGCTCTGTCGAAGATATAAATATATGGACAGTACCCGAATTGGAATTTACGGACATTCCGGCGGAGCAATGATGTCAGCGGCAGCAATATGCACCTTTCCTGATTTCTATAAAGTGGCTGTGGCCTCTTCCGGTAATTATGACAATAATATTTACAACCGAAATTGGGTTGAATCGTATCATGGTGTTGACGAGAAATTCAAGTTGAAAGTCGGCACAAATATGGATCTTGTATCCAGGCTTAAAGGTAAGCTATTCCTTATAACAGGGGATAATGATGCGAATGTTCATCCTGCACACACTTTCCGTTTGATAGATGCCTTGATTAAAAACAACAAGGATTTTGATCTCCTTATTCTTCCCGGGCAGAGCCATAGTTATGAAAACCCATATAAATCCTATTTTGAAAGAAGAAAAAGGGATTATTTCACTAAATACTTAGTCAGATAGCGCTCATCCCATTTGAGGGAAGGGATAAGTTCCAGGATGGAAAGGGGAATATGCTGATCAGGCTTCTTCGACTTTTTATCATCGCAGATGTTAGGGGCGATTATCAATATTTTCGTGGTAGAATTGCCGGTATAAATTTCTGATTCACCATCTTTTTTAGTATATTTGGATTAATTATATCCAAATCATGAAAAAGCTGGATATATATCTGACAATACTGGTCCTGTTGCTCTTGCTGTTAATATGGCTCATGGACTCGGAAAATCTTATCAGAATCGTTGTCTATCTGTTTGTAATTTTTGGTCTCTACACATCTGCATTTATCAGGAAATTCAAGGGAAGGAAAAGGGACTGGGATGTCTCCTGGCATGGAATAGCCGTACTTTCAGGCGGGCATCTACTGGTCACTTTGCTCTTCATTGCATCAGGCGGGCTTAGTTCCACTACCGATTGGGTGGTATCTGTAGGTGAATTTGTTCTCTATCTTGCTCTCATGATAATGTTTACAATGCTTGTAGTATGCAAGTGCGTGGTCAGAAGTCTGAGAAGAGAGGAAGAGAACAAGGAAAATGCGAATCAAGGATAGAGTCTGGTGATTTTCCATCCATTTCCTTCAAGAGTATACATAAAGCGGTCGTGTGACCGATGTTCTCTATTTTGCCAGAATTCAAACAACTGAGGTTTCAGAATATATCCGCCCCAGTGAAGAGGTCTTATGACCAGCTCCGGATTCTCTGCAACCCTTTTAACATTATTGTCGAACTCCTCCTTGTCATCCAACGGCTCACTCTGTTTTGAAAGGGCTGAGGATGCCCTGCTTGGTAAAGGTCTGGAATTGAAATAATCATCCGAGATCTGTTCATTGCACCTCTCCACTAACCCCTCAACACGAACCTGTCTTATAAGCCTGGGCCAGAAAAACAGCAGGGAGGCTTTCGGATTCTCCTCAAGTTGCCTCCCTTTTTTACTCCTGTAGTTTGTGAAGAAAATAAAACCCTCTTCGGTTAGAATCTTCATAAAAACAATCCTTGAAGAGGGCATCATGTCGTCCCCCACGGTTGAAAGAGTCATGGCATCCGGCAAGAAGCTCTTGCTTTCCATCTCCTCGTTGTACCACAGGTTGAACTGGTCAAAAGGATTTTCCTTCATAATGCTCTCGTTAATCATGTTTTTTCTTGCTTTTTGAAAATTCATTAGGACAGTAATTAAGACCTATGTTCTTATATCTTTTGACCATAGTCTTCATTCTCTTCATGAATGACGGGTAGTCCCGCGACTCCTTCGGAGACCACAACACCTCCGATAGGGCGGCGGCGCGAGGGTAGACCATATATTCGACATGTGCAGTCGATGCCATATATTCTGTCCAGACATTTCCCTGAGCTCCCATGACGAACCGTGCATTTTCAGCACTGAGCGCCGCCGGCACAGGCTCATATCCGTATATTTTTTCCAGAGGAGTGTAACCACCTATTGCCAAAGGTTCCGTCTCTTTGTCTCCCTGGTAGTGATCAAGATAGCAATGGCTGCCTGGGGTCATTACAACAAAGTGCTGCTGACCGGCAGCTGATATGCCCCCCTCTTCTCCTCGCCATGACATTACAGCAGCATTCGGGGCAAGCCCTCCCTCAAGAATCTCGTCCCATCCAATAAGTTTGCGGCCCTTGCCGTTTATAAATTTCTCGATTCTCTGGATAAAGTAACTTTGAAGCTGATGCTCGTCGGCAAGGGATTCATCCTTCATTCTCTGCTGACATAAGGGACAATCGTGCCATCTGACCTTAGGACACTCATCGCCGCCTACATGTATATAGCTTGATGGAAAGAGAGAGATAATCACTTCAAGTACACCTTCAAGAAACTTGAACGTGCTCTCTTTTCCGGCACACATTACATCATCAAACACTCCCCATTTGGTTGCACTCTTATATGGCCCGCCGGTACATCCGAGTTCAGGATATGCTGAGAGGGCAGCCAGTGCATGACCCGGCATCTCTATTTCCGGAACAACTGTTATATAGCGTTCCGCAGCATATTTTACAATCTCTTTAATATCCTCCTGTGTGTAAAACCCTGAGTACGGAGTGCCGTCATATACGGCATTATCTTTTGAATAGCGCCCCACAAGAGTCTCGCTTCTTACAGCGCCGATTTGAGTAAGGAGCGGATATTTCTTTATCTCTATCCTCCAGCCCTGATCGTCTGTCAAGTGGAAGTGGAAGGTGTTGAGCTTGTGCATTGCCATATAGTCCAGGTATTTCAAGATAAATTCCTTGGGCATGAAATGCCGGCAAACATCCAGATGAAGCCCCCTCCAGCTGAAACGCGGATAGTCCTCTATTTTGGCACATTTTATCTTAATTTTTGAGATCTCTTTTTTCTCCGGCGGCATCATCTGGAAAAGCGTCTGTATTCCGTAAAATATACCGTTGGGAGCAGATGAGCATATCTCAATGTAATTTTTGGTAACAGTCAATTTATAACCTTCCGGGTTTGTACTGTAATTTTCATCAAGATTAATAATAATGGAACCATTTTTTTCTGTTGAACCATTCTCAATGGGAAGGGCGGAGAAATTATAAAATTCTGTAAGATGCCTGTTTATTAACCCGGCAATATCCTTAACGGCTTTATTCCCGGTATTTGTTATTATTGAGATTTTTGGAGTAAGTCTGAAATACCCCTTTCCGGATATCATTGAAGCGGGGGCAGGCACAATGTTAACAGCACCACTTGTATTTATAGACGATATAATTATCATCAATGTAACAGTAAGTCTTGATTTTATAAAATTCATCATAACTCTTTTAAAAAAAAATCAATATCCGAATTTAGATATATTTGTCGAATTCTGATAAAATACTAACTTTATATATAAGTTCTGAAATAAATCGGAGGTGAGTCATGAAAAAATTAATGTTTTTTAGTCTGCTCCTTTTCGTATTCCAAGGTATCTCTGCTCAGGAGGATTACCATATTCAACAAAAGAACCTGATAAAAGTCAATCTGCTTCCCATAGCATTCAGGAATTATTCTATTCAGTATGAGCGAGTGATTAGTAAATCAGTCTCTTTTGCCGTGGCATACAGGTTTATGCCGGAAGGCACAATCCCGTTGAAAAACAAAATCATCGATTACGCAAAACCCGATGATCAGCAAGTCATTGACATTATCAATGAGGCAAAGCTGAGTAATTTTGCCATTACTCCCGAAGTCCGTTTTTATCTCGGGAAAAAGGGTTATGGCCGGGGATTTTACGTTTCGCTGTTTTACCGCTACTCAAACTTTGATGCAAATAACATTGTTGCGGATTTTGAGGAGAACGACGTCTCTGTCAATGTTGAGATGTCCGGCAATATAAAATCACACACAGTGGGATTTGTGCTCGGGTCACAATGGGCACTCAGTAAACACCTGTGTCTTGACCTCTGGTTCCTCGGACCTCATTACGGTACAGGGTCCGGAACTTTTACAGGAGTACCATCCACACCAATGTCGGCAGAAGACCAAAATGTTGTGCGCGACAAACTGAATGAACTGGAAATTGATCCATATACAAAAACAGTAGAAGTTAATCAGAATAAGGCTGCCATCAACATAAAGGGACCATTCGGAGGTTTCAGGGCCGGATTATCTTTGGGTATAAAGTTTTAGCTTTCATAAAGTTTTTCTATTTTTGTAATAAATACTGAATTCTAATATTTATTACATAATTTAAAAATGGAAAAATTAATAAAACTGTTAGGTTTTACAGTAATCCTATCTACTTTAGGAATTATCTCCTCTTGCAGTAAAGAGGATGTTAATGATGGCACTCCATCACTGGAAGTAAGCACAGAAACACTTAATGTTGCCAAAGAGGGTGGAAGCTCTACTTTTGTTGTCACTACAAACAGAGACTGGGCAACAACTGTTACCTATTCAACAGGTGCTGACTGGGTGGCACTTACACCAAGTACCGGAAAGAAAGGTGAAACTACTGTAACTGTAACTTGTCTGCCTAATACCGGCAATGACAGAACAGCAACAATTAAAGTCGCAACTTCTACAATTTACGAGTATGTTCAGGTGATACAAGCTGCGGGTATAACAAAGACTTATGTCACTGTTACAGCACTTCGGGCCATGGGTGAGACAACCATCTCGTCTGATATATACATGAAAGCTAGCATGATAAGCGACCAGGTCGGCGGAAACTCAACTTCACTCAAGAATATTGTCGTTTCAGACGGTGGGGCGGGTATAGCAGTAAGACTTGTTGATAATGCATCTACATACGCAGTAGGTGCCGAACTTGAGTTTAACCTTAAGGGCGCCACTCTTGCAAAGTATAACGGATTACTCCAGTTAAATAACTTTGACAATACAAAAATGACAGCTACAGGCCAGACAGTGGCAATTAACCCGTCTGTGATTACTGCTGCTCAATTGCTTTCCGGCAACTATGAGAGTATGTATGTCTCTGTAACCAATGTTCAGGTGGTAGAGGCTGACCTTACAAAGAACATTGCCGCATCTGACGCTCATACATCAATTAACATGGAATCAAGCACAGGTGAGAATTTTACAATGTTCTCAGCTAAATACTCTGAATTCGTAGGCGTGGCTGTTCCTCAGGGAAGTGGCTCTCTCAAGGGTATTGCAAGTGTCAATAACGGAGCAATTCAGGTTACTCCTAGAAACAGGACCGATTTTGCAGGTCTTACAGGTACACGTTTCGCATCTTCGGCAAAACTCACATACGGAACAGCAAGTCTCGCAGGTGCCTTGAACAAAGACGCTGCAACAACTGCAACAATCACAATTCCTTATACAAATGCAAAGGTTAACGATGCATACTCACTCTCTGTTGCTGTCAGCGGTGCAGGTGCTACAGGTCTTACAACTCCTGTCGCTGCTACCGGAACTTTTTCAGCCGCAGCGGGAAATATCGTGTTTAACCTTTCCGGAACACCTACAACAGCAGGTGCGGTTGTATTTACAATCACCGGTACAGGCATCACAACTCCTGTAGTTGTCAATGGTACAGTAGTAGATGCTGCCAATGCACTGACCCTCGGATCATGGACATTCAGTGCCGTTCCGACAATGCCAATGGCATCAACTTCGGCATCAACAGACGCTTCTACAGGTTCAGCTCTTGAAATGAACGGTTTCACAACAGCTCCGACTTTCGGTTTTACAAGTTCCAGCGCAACTATATATGCTAACAACTGGGGTCCTAACCAGTCTTGGCTCTTTTCAATGACTCCAAAGGCTGCGATAGCTTCAGGCAAGGTTGTTTCGATATCTTTCTATGCGTATGGGAGCAGCACAAGCCCTAAGGACTTCGTTGCCGAGTTCTCTGCAGACAATACAACTTGGCACCAGATGGGCGATGCTATCGTTTATGCAGCGGCTATGCCTACATCTCCTTTCATCAGGACATATACATTGGCTGCAGCAACTTCGGGAAAAGTGTATTTCAGAATAAAGTGCACATCGACGACTTCTATCGGTGGAGGCACTGTAGGTTCGGGCGGTAACTCACGCCTAGCAAACGTTATAATTACAGTACAATAGTAAATGAGAATTTTTGAGGGGACAGGTCTGCAGGCGATAGTTCTTTTGTTATGTGGATCTTTACTTGTGGGATGTACTAAAGATAAGATCGCTGTTCAACTCTCTGCTGAGTTGAGCAGCGAATCTGTCTCTGCCTCATCTACAAGTCTTTTTTTAAACATTGATGCAAACAGCGACTGGACTCTGTCCGTCAATTATAAGACGGGAGGCGAGGGCTGGTGCACTCCAAATATTACAAGCGGAAAAGGTGATGCCAATGTGGTGCTGAATGTTTCTGCTAATGCCTCTGATATTGCAAGAGTGGCGGAGATTTCAGTATACAGCGGAGACAAATCAGCCAGAAATACTTTGACCCAGGCTGCAAAGACAGGCGGTGGCGAAAACCCGGGTACAGGTAACCTAAAGTGGCTTGAGATACCTTCAGGCGGAGGTAATACCAATACTAAAATTGTAACTCACTACATCGATATCGCTGGTAAAAATGTCAGGAACTATACCCTTATGTATGACAAGAGTGAGAGAATCTCCTATTGGGTTGCCTATCCTCACAACCAAATGTATATAGGTTCTGCCTCTAGGACGGATGCGTGGCAGCCTGATCCTGATTTTGCCGCTGCAGATCAAGCTTATTTATACAGCGGTATAACAGGTTACGACAGAGGCCATCAGATTCCTTCCGCAGACAGAACATGTACAACTGAGGCAAACACTCAAACATTCTATTTTACGAACATGACACCTCAGTTGGGAGCACTTAATCAACAGATGTGGGCTTCACTAGAGGGGCAGGTAAGAGGGTGGATGTCAACTTGTGACACACTTTATGTTGTAACCGGAGCAGTGCTGAAAACAGTCGGGGGTAACGAGACTGTCAACCATGCCGTTGACAAGATCGGAGGACTGATCGCAGTACCAAACTATTATTTTAAAGTTTTATTAAGATTAAAAAATCAGAAATATGATGCAATAGGATTCTGGTTTGAGCACAGGGCGTACGGTTCAGGAAATGCAACAGCACTTCAGGCAAAATCGGTAGACCAGATAGAGGCACTTACCGGATTAAATTTCTTTGCTAACCTTAGTGAAACAATACAAAATGAGGTAGAGGCCAAATGGGCCCCTGCAGATTGGAATCTTTAAAAAAAAATATATGGCCAGATTATACAGAGTATTAATCATTGCAACGGCAACCATGCTCTTTGCAATAAACTCTCTCTCCTCCCAACCGAGAAGGTATCCGGTTGCATTTTATAATCTTGAAAATCTGTTTGATACAATAGACACACCGAATGTTGTGGATGAGGAGTTCACTCCTGCCGGACCTTACAAGTGGGGTACTCAGAGATATAATAAGAAGCTTTCAAATATTGAGGAGGTTTTTTACAGATTGGCACAGGCAACAGGCTCTTTCCCCGCAATTATAGGCATGTCTGAGCTTGAAAACAGGAATGTCTTGGAGGATATTGTCTCTTTGCCGAAGCTTGTAAAGGCGAATTACCAGATAGTGCACTATGACTCTCCTGATGTAAGAGGTGTCGATGTTGCCCTGATATACCGTCCGTCCGTCTTCAATTATGAGGGTAGCAGCTCACTGCGTGTAAAAGTGGAGGGAAAGCCTGATTTCAAGACAAGGGATATTTTAATGACCTGGGGTACAATTGACGGGGAGAAATTCTATTTCTTCGTTTGCCATTGGCCAAGCAGGAGAGGAGGGGAACAGACCTCCGAGCCGCTCAGGTGCGCTGCAGCAAAGGTGGCAAGAGATGCCATTGATTCGGTTTCCAAATTAGATCCTAAAGCAAGCTTTATTCTCATGGGTGACTTGAATGACGATCCTGTGAACAGAAGTATTTATGAGGTTCTGGGAGCTAAAGGCAAGATGTCTGAGGCAAAGAATCCCGGGGACATGTTCAATCCGTTCCATGCAATGTTCAAGGCCGGATACGGTTCACTTGCGTATCAGGATTCATGGAATCTGTTTGACAATATAGCCGTCAGCTATAATTTGATTAATAACCCAAAACAAAAGGTTGTCCTTGCGAAATCGGACAATAACAAGTTCTGGGGAAACATCTTCAACAGATCTTTTCTTACTCAACAGAGTGGCCAGTATAAGAACTACCCTTTGAGGACATTTGTAGGAACGAATTTTCAGGGAGGTTACAGCGACCATTTCCCTGTATTCATATATTTACTCAGTAAACAATAATCATTATGAAAATAAGAGCTACTTTTATTTTTACAGCTTTGATGCTCCTCTTTGCATGCGGCATGTATGCACAGTCAAACGGCATCAAGGGAAAGGTGGTAAACAGAGAGGGGCGTTTGCCTGTTAAAGGTGCAAAAGTTGTGCTGATGGCAGGAACGGAGATGAGTGCCGTTACATCTGAGACCGGAGAGTTCCAGATTACGGACATTCCTCTGGGAACATACTCACTCGTTGTTACTGCTTCGGACTTTCAACCGGCAAGGCTTAATGTCAAAGTTGAGAACTATATCAAGGATCTCAATTTTATCACAATGGTGGCTGCCGTGTCAATCAAGAATCAGGATGCGGCAATGATGGCGGATTTTGATACCGAGTCATCAAGCGATGCACAGGCAATCCCGGTAATCCTTACCTCTTCCAAGGATGTATATGAGAATATAGCCGGATATAAGTTCAGCGATATAAGATTCAAAAACAGGGGATATGAATCAGAGACATCTGCAGTGTACCTCAATGGTATTTATTTCAACGATGCCCTTACCGGCTACTCACCATGGTCTTTGTGGACAGGTCTCAATGAGGCAACCAGAAACCAGGAGAGCTCTACCGGCCTTGATATATCGGACTATGGCGTAAACGGCTTTAACGGTTCAACAAATATTAACGCCACAGCTTCACAAATGAGAAAAGGAAACAGGTTCAGTGTCGTTAATGCCAGTGGACAGTATCGTTTCAGGCTAATGGCAACCATTGCATCAGGTGAAAAGGACAACGGCTGGTCTTACGCCCTCTCGGCATCCACAAGGTTGGGTGGCAACGAATGGGTGAATGGCGTATACTATAATGCATTTGCATGGTTCGCATCGATTGAGAAGAAGCTTAACGAAAAACACAGAGTTGCACTTACTTTGTTCGGTTCTCCTACCGAAAGGGGGACACAGGGTTCATCCACACAGGAGGTTTACGATATGATCGGAAGCAACTATTACAATCCAAACTGGGGTTATCAGGATGGTAAGATGAGGAACGCCAGGGTGAGAAAGAATCATGAGCCTGTAGCAATTCTCAACTATACTTATACCCCGAATGACAAGGTGAATCTTAAGGCTGCGGTATCGTACAGATTCGGCAAGAACGGCTACTCTGCCCTTGACTGGTATGATGCACCTGACCCGCGTCCGGACTACTACAGAAATCTACCGAGTTACTATGAGGATGATCCTTACAAGGCTTCATATATCAGGGAAGGATGGCTTACAGATTGGAACATCCGCCAGATCAACTGGGACAAGATGTATGATGTAAACAGAAACAGTGAAGGTGGCAGGTCACAGTACATACTTGAGGAGCGCCATACTGACCAGCAGGATCTGAATGCAAAGATTCAGGCTGTAATAAAACTTTCATCGGCAAGCAAACTTAATGTCGGTGCTGAACTAAGATTTAACAAGACAGATTACTACAAGACAATAAAAGACCTTCTTGGTGGTGAAAGTTGGATAGACATTGATAAATTTGCTGAGAGAGACTTTGCAAGCGGCGATGCTATTCAGAATGACCTCAACCATCCGGACAGAGTGGTAAAGAAGGGTGACAGGTATGGCTACAGCTATCTGGCACATGTTCAGAATTACAAGGGGTGGTTCTCTTATAAATTCAGCAAAAACGGTTTTGAATTTTATATTGCAGGAGAGGCAGGTAATACAGCATTCTGGAGAGAGGGTCTCTACAGAAAAGGACTTTTTCCTGACAATTCATATGGTAATTCAGAGAAGCTGAATTTCTTCACATATACCTTTAAAGATGGATTTTCATATAGTATCGGAGGAAAACACAGGTTTTATATCAACGAGGCATATATCGAGAGTGCTCCATTCTTCCAGGAGTCTTTCGTTTCCCCAAGGACAAGAAACAGTGTCGTGGACGGGCTTACAACCGAGAAGACCCTGAGTGTTGACATCAACTATTCACTAAGGCTTCCGTGGCTTAAACTCAGATTGACCGGTTTCTATACAACAATCAAGGACCAGACAAACCTTATAAGTTTCTATGATGATATCAGCAGGAGTTTCTCTAACTTCTCTATGACAGGAATTGACCAGGTTAATGCAGGCGTTGAGCTTGGCCTCTCTGTTCCTGTTGCTACAGGACTCTCTGCAGAGGCTGCTTTCAGCTACGGGAAGTATGTCTATTCATCTAATCCTTACGTGACTCAGACTGTCGATAACAGCAATACCGTTATTCTTCAGAACGAAAGAGTCTATTGGAAAGACTATAAAATACCTTCAACACCTCAGACTGCGCTGAATATAGGTCTTGACTATAAATCACCAAGCAGCATATATGCAGGAATAGATATGTCATACTATGACGCAATGTACCTGGACATGAATCCTGTTTACAGGACTGACTTCGCACAAATTGGACTATCTGCAGAGGAGAGTGCTGTTATGCGCCGTCAGGAGAAGTTCAAAGGTGCGGCAGTGTTGAATGCTAACATTGGTAAGAGTTGGTATATAGGAAGTTATAATATAGGTTTTAGCCTTGAGATAAAGAATATCCTGAACAACCAGAGCATCAAAACCGGCGGATATGAGCAGATGAGGCTTAAATCCAATGAGGATGTAAATGGAAACATATTGAATTACAGTAGATTTGATTCAAAATATTTCTACATGTTTGGAACTACCTACTATCTTAACCTGTATTTCCGTTTCTGATAGAAAAATTTAAAACAGAAGAATATGAAAAGAATATATAATACAATATTGATTGCGGCTCTCACTCTGTTTTCTGCTTCATGCACAAAAACATTCGATGAGCCGGATGAATTTGTTCCTGTGAACATGGAGCCCACACATACAATAGCACAGCTTAAGGCAATGCGTATAAGCGGTTCTACAGAGGTATTGGAGAATGTAATTGTCTCGGGCAAGGTTGTAAGTTCTGATGCTGAGGGTAATTTTTACCGCACATTCTTTATTCAGGATGAGACAGGTGGGATTGAGATAAAGATAGGAAAGACCAATCTTCAGAGTTATTACAAAGAGGGTCAGACAATAGTCGTAAAGGCAAGGCATCTTACCCTCGGCAGCTACGGCGGTATGGTAAGCTTAGGTGAGAGATCGCTTGAAACTAAGTATGAAAACGGTTATATTGACACAGATCTCAGGATTAATGAAACCATCTTCAGGGGCTCTCTGGGGCCTAAAGTCACACCTTTTGAGATAACAAACCAAAGTCAGATAACAGACAGCCGACTCGGGACACTGGTGACACTTAAAAATGCAAAGTTAATCAAGCGCAATATGGCAACTTGGGCTCAGAAGGCTTCGGGAACGATTGATGCTGTCTATGGAGAGCACACTTTTCAGATCGGGACTAAAAATGTTCTGGTACGCACCAGCGGCTATGCCAAATTTGCTTCAGAACCTGCACCGTCGTTGAACACCGTCGCAGATGTGACAGGAATACTTACAAAATATAACACAACCTATCAACTAGTGCTGAACTCCCTTGATGGAGTGGTTGTGAAATAAATCTGCGCTATAAATGGTGAGATTTTGTTTAAAAATAGATATTTTTGAAAATCTAATTTTTAAACTGTGCACAAACTGAAATTTAGGCCAATAAAACTGGCTGTATCTTTATTTGTATGGATTGCCCTATGGCTGTTTTTTTCGATATGTAATAAGTATCATCTGCTTTACGTTGAGGGTACACAGATGTTTCTCTTTACGAAGGAGTATCTGACAGAAACCATTTTACACCCAGGTGGAGTTGCAGATTTTATTTCACGTTTTCTTATACAATTCTATCACTATCCTTTGATAGGAGGTGCTATTATTGCAACTTTCCTTATAATGCTTCAATATGGAGTTGAGGTGGTTAGTCGTAGAATATCAGGAGATAAGGGGCTTTTCTCGTTTTCATTTATACCTCTTATATTTTATTGTGCATTACTCTGCAATGAGAACTATACACTAGCCGGTCTTATTGGCATGGTCTTCTCTGTATGGGCAGCATGGTTGTATATAAATATTAATTCACAAGTATATAAGAGAATTTCTGCCCTAGTGTTCATCCCTGTTTTGTGGCTTTTGTTTGGCGGTGGGGTTGTCTCAATGATTCTTCTGGTTGTCTTTTACGAAATTGTCACCATTGATAAACATAATATTATATCTCTGTTGTTTATCTTAATATCTTCATTAGCAATTTTCCTACTGGCCCCGATGCTTACACCTCTGATAAGCGGAACAAACCTGATTCTCGGAGCACGCTATTTTAGACTTATTGATGCACCATTAATAATGTTCCTTACTCTCTGGTCTTCACCATTGATTGTTGTCCTTTTGATTCATTTGTTGCCATCAATAAAGAATAAGGTGATACAAATCATATCGGTGATATTGGTTCTTTCAGGGGGGGCATATATTGTCAACGGCTCATATATGTATCTCTATGAGGAGGTTTTTGGTTATCTAAATCTTGTTCAAAACAGAAAATGGGAAGAGGTTATAGAAAAGGCAAAGAAAAGAAAACCGTCATCCATGCTTGCAACCAACTGTATCAACCTTGCCCTGGGAGAAACCGGACAGATGGGAGAAAAAATGTTTGATTTTTTTCAGTATGGTAATAGTAGCCTAATGCAAGATTATAAGGATGATATTTTATTTTCCGGAGAGATTCTATTTAACCTGGGACTTATAAATGAGGCTCAGAGATATGCATATGAATCCATGGAGTCAATACCTGATCAACAGAAAGGAGTAATATTCGTTAAGAGGTTGGCAGAGACTAATCTAGTGGCCGGCCGTGATGAGGTTGCCTCAAAATATCTGAGAATATTGGGAAAAACCCTATTTTACAAACAATGGTCTCAAGATAGACTTAAGCTGGTAGGTGACAGTGTTTTAATTTCAGAAGATCCGGTTTATGGACACCTTAGAAAAATTCAACCTGACAGCAACTTTGTATTTATGTCCGGGTCACTTCCTCAGATGCTTGAAATACTACTTAGACAACATCCTGATAACCACCTTGCGTACGACTATCTGATGGCCTCATGTCTCTTGACAAAGAGTTTAGGGATATTTGCGGAAAAAGTAAGAATAAGTTCAACTATGCCTCGTCACTACAAGGAGGCATTAGTTCTATTAAGTTGTCTGAACCATCAAAGCCCGGACATGTTGCCATCATGTGTGAAATCTTCAATGATTGATGATTTTGAGAATTTTATAACAAAGTATAATGCTATCGGCGGGAATCCGGCAGAACTTCAGGGACAATATGGAAAAACATATTGGTACTATATAACGTATACAAAAATGTAATGTATGAAAAAATATTTAACATATTTTTTGGTGATATTATCAATGCTAAGTTGCCGGAAAGGAGCGGAAGTATGCGAAAAACTAGAAAGACAACCTTCTATTTTTCCTGACTATACCGAAGTTACCATTCCTTCAACTATTGCTCCATTGAATTTTAAATCTTTAGATTCATGCGAAAGGATTGAAGCTGTTTTTTCCGGATTATCTGATAATGTATTTAAGGTATCCGGCAAACAATCTATAAATATTCCTCGGAAGCTATGGAAAAGGATGAGCCTGAAAGAGGACAGGATGGCTGTTACAGTTAGAACTTTACGTGACGGAAAATGGATAGAATACGCACCTTTCAATATTTATATCTCAAACGACAGCATAGACAAATATGTGTGTTACAGAAGGCTATCTCCAGGTTATGAGTTATACAGCAAGATGGGAATCTATCAAAGAACTCTCTCTGACTTCAGTGAAATGACGATTATAGAAAACACTTTAATGGAAAACACTTGTGTGAATTGCCATTCTTTTGCCGGTTGTGATCCTAAAAACATGCAGTTTCATATAAGGGGCAAAAACGGCGGGACCATACTTAAAACCGGGGATGCAGTAGAGATGATTAATACAAAAGCAGATGTCGGTTTGGGTTGTGTTTACCCTTACTGGCATCCATCCGGTCTTTTTATTGCCTACTCAGTGAATAATATTCATCAGATATTCCATAATACTCCCGATGAGATATTGGATGTTTATGATATCGAGTCTTCGATTATTGCCTATAATGTGAAGGAAAATAAGATAATTCGCTATCCGTTATTGAAGGATAGCTCGAAATTAAATACATTTCCGGTATTTTCGGCCGATGGCAGAAAACTGTATTTCTGTTCTGCTCCTGTTCAAGATGTCTCAAACCATCTGAAAGAGATCCGCTACTCATTATATAGTGTTGATTTCAATCCTGAGAATGGAGCCATAGGAGATACTATCTCGAAGATTTTGGAAATCCCCGGTTATTCTGTCTCTTTTCCCCGGCCATCTTATGATGGAAAGTATATAATGTTTACACGTTCCTCATATGGTTATTTTACTATCTGGCATAAAGATGCCGATTTATGGTTGCTTGACTTGCAAACAATGGAGGCTAGGCCTGCGGATGAAATTAACAGTGATGATACCGAGAGTTATCATTCATGGAGCAGCAATTCTAAGTGGGTTGTTTTCAGCTCTCGTAGAGTAGACGGGCTTCATACCAGATTGTTTATCTCACATGTGGAAAACAATGGGAAACTTTCAAAACCATTTATGTTGCCACAAAAAGATCCCGATTATTATGACCGATTGATGCAATCATACAACATACCGGAATTCATTAAGGAAGATATAGATATTCCGGTGTCAAAAATAAAAACCCCCAAAAAGACACATGTTACCCTTCAAGACATGTAGCTATGAATTATAGTACTATATATATAAATGACTGTGTGGTACAGGTCTCTTCTTTTATAAAAAATGAAGGTGTATCAGAATATAATTTTATAATCCATACAACTGTACCCGGAACAATAAGAGAACAGATCTCATCATTGCACAATGCAATCCGCGATGTTTTTAATAGAGAAGATTATAGAAATGTGATACCTCTTTTTAAACGATATTTTGTGCGGGATATAAATATAGTCAGCACCATTCTTTCAGAAGAGACCGAATTTATTAATGATTGTGCTCTCTCTTTAATACAACAACCACCACTTGATGGTTCTGAGGTTGCAATATGGATTATAGGTGTTACGGATTTTAAAAAGGACTCATTATATGAACACTCATATTCTCATAACGGTTATACTCATTTTTGGTTAGCAGGTGCATATTCCAATAATAAAACCACAAAAGAGCAGACTATTAGTATTTTAAAGGAGTATGACAGTACCCTTATTGGCAAGGTTGCCTCTATAAAGGATAACTGTCTTCGAACATGGTTCTTTATTGATGAAATTGATAATAATTACAAAGAATTTGTCGAGGGAAGAAAATCATACTTCTCATCAGTCGGTCTGGATGAGAAGACTCATTATATAGCCAGTACCGGTATTTGTGGTAATAATGGGAAGAATGGCTCAAAAGTTAGTATGGATGCCTATGCATTGTTAGGTCACGACAAATCACAGGTGAAATACCTTTATTCTAAAGATTATTTAGGCCCTACATATGATTATGGAGTCACCTTTGAAAGAGGTGTGACAATACAATATGGTGACAGAAGGCATGTAATTATTTCGGGGACGGCAAGTATAGACAATCGCGGAAATATACTCTGTTTAAACGATATTAAAGGGCAGACTTTGAGGATGTGGGAAAATGTCAGCGTACTTTTGCATGAAGCTAATGCTGATTATTCAGACGTTTCACATATGATAGTATATCTCAGAAATCAAGATGATTATGACTTCGTTGAAAGAATGTTTTCTGATAAATTCCCGAATGTGCCTTATATTATCACATTAGCACCGGTGTGCCGTCCCGGTTGGTTAATAGAGATGGAGTGTATGGCAACATTGCCGTTGGGAAACGGAGAATATAGGAATTTTTAAGACAATTTTAAGATTTCTTACTTGTATAGTGTCTTGAGTCACCCCATTGACCGTAACCTACTTCGTCACCAATGGAGCGGATCCTGTTTTCCAGACATGATGCACATTGTTCCGCCTCCTCATCCAGGCAGGGCTTATCGTCGTATAGCTGATAATCCTTGCGGTATTTAACAGGTGTGAGGTTTGGCATCACTACGTTTGCGCCGACGGCAAGTGCCTGCTCCCTACCATTCGGGGCTAGTGTCTGCATGGCTGTTGTGGCTGCTATGTTTACATCTTTCATGAGAATCCTGAGAGATGCCACCATCTTCAGACTCATTGCAAGTCTCTCATCCTTGCTCATAAGAAGATGCCTGTATTTGTAAAGTGGAGTGCCCTCGTGCTCAATATATGGGCCCATTCCATTCATGTCTATATCGAACTCCTTCAGGAAAAGCAGATCCTCGACAAGATGGTCGATTGTCTGGAAAGGGAGTCCTATCATAACACCTGACCCTACCTGGTAGCCGAGTTTCTTTAATGCTTCAAGGGATTTGATCCTTTTGGCGTAACTGTGGTGTTCATCTTGCGGGTGCAGCTTTCTGTACAGCTCCTCATTTGATGACTCAATCCTGAGAAGATATCTGTGTGCTCCGTTCTCTTTCCATCTGCGAACTGTCTCTTCACTTTGTTCTCCCAAGGAGAGAGTTATATGTAATTCACTGTTGGTTTCCTGATGGATTTTCTGTAACAAGCGTGAGATATTTGCAACCTGTCCTTTGTCTGCACGTTCCCCGCCCTG
>Ga0265297_10002033_pt1 | contig 43328 bp, 71 predicted proteins | sample Munlanlwell13791_FD_192502 | JGI IMG/M metagenome (GOLD analysis project Ga0265297, IMG submission 192502) | Leachate microbial communities from a municipal landfill in Southern Ontario, Canada - Leachate well 137-91 | ecosystem: Engineered > Solid waste > Landfill > Unclassified | place... | reverse complement strand
GATATTGCTGATTGGGATCAACCATAACTTCGCAAATTACTGGTGTCTGATATCCAAATGCGAATTGCGTATGTGAATGACGAAAAAGCACCTTATAATTTATATTATAAGCATTTGCTATCTTCTCTAAACTTGGCAATGTCAATCCACTTGTATCATCCGCTCCAGTCAACCTTCCAAATGTTGCCATTTGCGATAATCGAATAGAATGATAACCGTTGTTGTTGATGACGAACATAATTATAGGCAGGTTCAATCTGTGTACTGTTTCCAAATCCTGAATGTTCAATTGAAATCCACCATCGCCTTCAATATGGATAACCCGCCGACCAGTCGCTAATGCCGCACCGATGGAGTACGGAAGTCCCACGCCCATCTCTCCCAACACAAAATTAGTACAAAAACGTTGTCCTTGTTTGACTTTCCAAGTCTGTAAGATAATATTCGCCGCCGTCCCGCTTGCTGATGGGTTGATTATGTCTGTAGGCAGGGAGGCGTCATTGAGGGCGGTTACGAAGTCGTAGAGGTCAATCATTCTCTTTTATTCCAACTTACAATTGCGCCCGTGCTGTATTTATCGCCATTAGTCTGCAATCCACAATTTACACAAAAACAAATATATCCATTATCACGCTTATAAACTCCTATTGTTTCGCATTTACAAATAGGGCATGGCAGTGGTTTGGTTATAAATTCCTTTAGTTTTCCGTTCTTCTTACAATCGGGACAATAATCAAATCTTTGTTCAAAAGTACGTAGCCAACTCGGAGGATAGTAAGATGTATATTCCTCTTTTCCACAAATAAAACAAGCATATCTGAAACTATTAATATCTATTATTTTAATCATCCATCGCCTCGTATAATTCTCGCATAAAATCAACCACTTCCATATTCGCTTTGACCAAATCCTCTGGCAATCTGGACAGTTCTGCTTTATCAATATCAACCACAATCTTTACTGCTTTCGGAACAAATCCAACGAGATTATAACAAGTTACCGAATCATCCAATCGCGCACCCAATATTAGTACTAAATCAGCTTCCATGAGTCGTTTATTGGCTTCTGGTTGCGCTATCAGTCCAGGGCGACCGGCAAATAGCGGATGATCATCGGGTAGTAGATCAATCGCGCGCCATGAGAGCATGACAGGAATATTCATTTCATTGATGAACCAATCAAATACCTGCCGATTGAGCGTACATCCATGACCAGCATAGATAACGGGATGTTGGGCTTTACTGATTAGGTCAGCAATCTGTTTCATGTTTGTTTTATCCATCCATTGCGAGCAAGAGTATCCGCTAATCCAATACCCAATAATTCAACGGTTTCTTCGCTTTCTGTTATTTGTTTTATCTTTAATTCTTCAGCAATAGCATGAACAACTTCATGCATGATGGTTTCTAAAATGTCGCCATCTTTTCTACCATTATCATAAACTTTTATGGTTCTAGTCCAAAGATCGCACTGTCCCCATAGCGATTCGCGTTTATGAATATCAACATCTGCTGGATTATCGCAATATTCGATTGAGTATTCTTTTCCTAATATATTTACCTTATTTGGTTTGAACATTTATATCTCCGCACTTTGCATATCTAGTGGTATTTCTAACCACACTGGAGCCTGTCTGGGTTGTTTTGCAACATCTATCAGATAAGTCGATAATAGTTTTCCTAGATTATTTTTCCACCAATATTTTTTATTAAGACCAATATTAATATTACCAACATCTAAATATTCAATTCCCAGTGTGCCTGCAAATTTTGTTATTGGCTTTACCATTGAGATAATATCCAATTCCTGCACCCCATTGAATCGTTGTTCCGGTATCTTTAATTGCCATGTATTGACCTGTCCACTGATAAACAATACTGGCATGGAATTGGACCATGCGGAGGCGCAGGCGGTTACTGCGTTCGTTCCACCAGGACCCGATGTTACCAAGCAAACACCTAATCCATTGAATTGAGCGTATGCTTCGGCGGCTAATCCCGCCACTTGCTCATGTAAGCAACAGATATACTGGAGTCGTTTGTTCTGTCCGAGTGAATCCACCAGGTGCATACATCCACCGCCGGCGACCATGAACACGTGTTTAACTCCCTGATCGGCAATGAAGTCCCATAACGCGTCAGATAATTTCATCGCATTCCTTTCCGCAGTATGGACACATTACGGCATGCTCAATTAGTATCACCATGAATCTCTTCCCACAATTCTTACACTGGATTTCATTCCATTCAGTCATTCATTCACCTTATAATAAATATCCTCTTTCCAATCAGGACAGTGCAGTTTATTTAAATTGATACATTTAGGAATTTCCAGATTCAGGAATGGGAAGATATTATTTATTCCTGCAGGACAGATATAATCTTCTTTATGGCAGACTGGAAAGAGAATTTTATCGCCTGCCATATACCCATATTGACAGTAACCATTGACCTTTACAACTTCGGCATATATCACCCACCAATCATCAGGAACATCTGGAAATAACTTGTTGTTGGCTTCTCTGCGTATGACTGTATCAATACCATATTCAGCGGGACAGCATGCCCAAATATCTTGCATATCTGCCTTATAGAGTAGTCCCAAGAAGTATGGATACAGGGAATGAAGCAAAAAAGGACAGTGATCGCCGAATGTTTCAGTGCCAGTCCATCCACATTTTGATTGACAAGGTAGTCGTTTTATATTAGGAAGTTCGCCCATTCTGTCCTATTCCGATACTTTTCCAATATCTGGTTGTTCTTATACTGATTGCATACTCGACATTCTTCACCTTCTGGTGGGGTATTAAGAATCCATTTGTTTATCTCTTTGCGCCGCTTGGATCTCCATATCTGCTCGAAGGATTGCTCGTGAAGATTCCCAAATGATAGTTCCGGTTTATCCCACGCCCGCCAACAGGGAATAACATCACCATTGGGGGCAATCACTGCTTCAAAATAAATTCCTTGACAGAATCCAGGCATGAATGTTTCGGGGGTTACGCCTGTTTTTATGTCGCAGTTAGGAAAGCGAAATCGAACCGTGAAATTGTTATCAATAAGTCTTGATACATTTTCTTTCATGTAGTTAATGTGATATGGGACTACATTTTCACTCGTAAAGGCTCTTTTACCATTCGGTGAAAGTTCATAATAGATCGCTTCCATAATCACCAAATAATCAAGTCCCAAGTCTTTGAAATAAGAAACAATATCATATACGTAATCGAAGTTGTACGGTTCAAGGTAAACCGTTGCCATTAACATAGTTCTAGTACGATTTTTGACAGCATATTTAATATTCTCAACCAATAGAGCATGTTGTTTCTCGCTGCACCCGTGTTGGTAGGCATATCGTTTAGCGTCTGAATCCACTACACTAAAGCGCACGTAATTAAGTTTATCCAAGCATTTGTCTTGAAATTTAGGTGTGAATAATACTCCATTGGTGCTGATAGTCTGGCTGATGTTAGTTGTATTAATGGTATCCGCCAATTTCTTGTGCATGAGCGGATCGCCGTCACCCTGATAGAGTATTGCCTTCACTCCCACTTGCTCCAATTCATTTGGTAATCGCATGAGCAAGTCGTTATCCATGTCGATCTTTTCAACCCTATTCATGGCATAGCAATATTGGCATTTCTGATTACATTTTCCAGTAGGTGCTATTTCTGCGATAATGGGGGGACAATATTTCCTTTCTTCCCATGCCAATAACGCTTCGGGCTGATACAGTGTGCGGGGATCATCATAACCGAGCATAAATTTATTCATACTTCTCCCATTCAATTGTTTTATCCAGCGCAGTATCAAGATCGGTGTAATGTTCCAATCCCAAAGTGTTCTTTGCCTTACTGCAATTCGGTTTATAGATAGGATGAGGATCAGTTAAGATATTGTTCTTGAATATCTCTATTCTCTGCCCACCACTGAATCGGTCATTGACCTTCTGTGCCAACTCCAACATGGTGATAGGTATTGCCCCGCCTACATCATAAGTGTTTCCACTCTCTGCAAACAGGATACGAAGTAACCAGATAACGAGGTCAGCCATATATAGGTATGACCTCACACTCTTCCCACCATCAAAAACCTTAATCGGATCATTATTCAGGCAAGAAGTGATATATTCGCCTACCGCCAATGGTCGCTGACATACCCCACCACCAATAACAGTAAAAACTCTGGCAATATTGACAGGCAATTCTGATTCATTGAATAATCGTTCGTTGATATATTTCTCTTCTCGTATTGGAGAGGGTTTCATATCATAGACTGCACCGGATGAAGTAAATAGCACATGTTTTATCTTTGCATTTTTCAATATCCCAATCAGATTACCGATTTCCCCTTTTGCCAGATGGATACAATAATCGCCAGACACAGGGTGCGGATCACGCATATCCAATCTATCATATTCACATCCCATGTAATCTAGTGCGGCGCAAACCCATGTCCCGAACCATCCATCACAACCAGTTACTATACCGCGCATGGAACGCAGGTCAATATTGACATTATTGGAAATAAAAATAAGGTCATCTCTAGGAATGGGTTTATTTAGAATGAATTTCATTCTTCCTCCGTAAATAGTCCCTATCCGTAGCCATCATACAAGTTGATACTAGTTCTCCAAACTCAATCGTTCCACGAGCGACAATATCTTTCAATGGTTCATTGAATATATTGCCTATGCTGTATTCTTGCATGACAGGACATGGGTTCACATCACCAAACTTAGTAATGTTTATCATTCTGCGCATGGCAATGCAGTATCCATCTGTGAGGTGAGAGAACAATTTGTACTTTGTTGCCAATCCTTCCACATAGTTAATATCATCCTGCGTTACCATAACATCCAAATTGTTTTTCCATGCACCCACTGGTTTGGCGTACAGGACACAGACTGGCACATTCCAAGCATTGAAGTATTCGATAAAATCGATTAGTTCCCGCGAATGTACTCTTTGCTTATCCACCACAGTTTGCACAATGACCCGCAATCCAGCCTGTTTACAATTACGGATCGCATTGATAGCCAGTTCCCATGAGCCTTCTCTGCCTCTGAATTTGTCATGTACCTCTCGATCAAAAGAATCTATTGATACTTGTACCTTGTCTACCCCGATCAATTTCAGATGTTTGGCTCGTTTCCAATCCAGATACCAACCGTTCGTATCGGTCGTGATGTAGAACTTCTGTGGATCAATCGCCTTCACTATCTTATCAAAATTGGGGTAGATAAGTGGTTCCCCGCCAGAGATAACGAATTGTGCAAAGCCCAACTCATCCGCCTGTTCGGATATACTTTGTATATCCTGAATGGTCATAGCCTTACCTTGCTTGCTCTGAAACTCACGTATACAGCAATGTTGACAATGCAGATTACAAATATACGATGGTTCAATGCGCACAATTCTCATGCCGTTGGATTGCACTTTTTCATAGACACGTGGCTTTTTCAATAATTCGTTCATTTGATGATTTCCACTCCCCAATTTCTCATTACGGCAACACTGCCATCAAACTTCAATTCCTTCAATATTTCATCCGAATATCCAGCTCCCATGATAATCACCGCATCGGCATTCTTTAGATGTTCTTTCGAATAAATGCGTAGTCCGCCTGTCGGAGTATATTTATCCTGTTTCATCGGCGAATCATCCACCACAAAGGCAATGCGTGGATTTAGCATAGCTATATAGGCGAATGCTTCATGGCTCGCTCCATAGATGGCAACACGGTCAAAGTGGGAGATATAATCATCAAGTTTTAATTTTAGTATTTCTTGTTGAGATAGGAATGATGATAAATGCAATGATCTGCGTTTTTCTACTGTTGCTGATAGAATAAAATCATCCCACACGGAATCAATACCAATCACATCAAATCCGTTATATTGCAACGCGAAGCGTAATGTATCCTTTGTAAAATACATCAGGTGATCGAGCATGATTTCTGCGAACAGATTCTTTTGTAATATCATATAGAAATTTGGAACTTCAATGATTCCTTTACCAGTAAATTGTTCAAGGAATTTGTTTGGATTAGGTTTATGCTCCATTTCATTGCAACTTATAAAATCAACACCATATCTTTTTAGATTATCAATTCTTTCATTCATTTCCCCATTGTAAATTCTAACGGGTCTATTCCAGTACCACACCGGCGCATTATCCAACTGAACTAATCCACAACCAGTGCATTGACACAAATTCAGCGTTACAGTATGTTCTTCTGGCGTGGATGATAGATGCTGTGCCATCGCTGGCATGTTTTCATATGTCAGTATATGGACTAGGGGTCGATTACAGATGCGACAGTTCATTTTTACACCTCCCGATGTATTACCTCAATCATATAATCGCACATTTCGTCCGTTATCCCCTGCCAAACACCAATCCAGAAGCCTTTGTCGTGTATAAGATTCGTTGTTTTCAGATCTCCAATGATTCTGTGTTGGATATTCTCATACGCTGGTTGTCGCAAAAGGTTCCCTCCGAATATGCGCCGACTATCAATATTATACTTCATGAGTCGCACCTGCATATCTTTTGCGGTCAATGGTATGTCCTCACGGATGGTCAACGGAAACCCGAACCATGCCGGATCGCTGCCTGGTGTTGCTTCAGGAAGATAAAAGATGTGTTCAAGGTCTTTCAATCCATCATACAGCCTTTTGAAATTGTGTTTGCGTTTCTCAATGAATCCATCCAGCTTCTGTAGTTGCGCGCAACCAACCGCTGCCTGAAACTCGCTAGCCTTGAGATTATATCCAATACGTGAGTAAGTGTACTTATGGTCATAATCACCATCAAATCTGTGACCACAGGCATTATTCTGCCCTGGCTCACAATAACAATCACGTCCCCAGTCGCGCAAGGATTTAATGATTCTGTACAATTGCGCATTGTCAGTACAAACTGCCCCGCCTTCGCCGGTAGTAATGTGGTGAGCGGGGTAGAATGAATATGTAGAAATATCGCCACGATGACAGTCTTTATCTAATCCATCGCATAAATCATAAATAATCCATTCTGTTATTTCTTTTGCTGGGCGCATACTCCACAAATCACAAACCAGATGATTTCCAAGAGTATAGGGAATAATTGTGCTTGATTTATTCATACTATAAAATACTCTCATTGGTATTGTATAATACGGCAATTCCACATCCGCAAACACAGGCACTAATCCATTCTGTATTATCGGATTGACCGTAGTGGGAAAGTTCAACGCGGTTGTGATTACTTCATCGTCTTTCTTCAATCGGCGTTCTCCCAATGACTCATCACAAAGAGCTGTAACAGCCAACAAGTTGGCACTCGATCCGCTGTTTACCAATGCGCAGTATTTTGCGCCAACATAATCAGCAAACTCGTGTTCAAATCTCCGAGTCCATTCTCCGGCTGCATAATGTTGAGAATTGGCAACAGCCATGACATTATCGGCTTCCTCTGTGCCTGTGGTTTGTCCACTGGTGCGGATAAGGGTTTTGCCTGGAATAAATTTATCCATTGAAATATTCCTTATACCAATCTATTGTCTTTTTCAGTCCTTGATCTAGTGTGAAAGTGGGAGACCAACCGATACCTTTTATCTTATCAATATTCAACCATTGCGAATCTATTTCTGGGGTTTTCTCCCCACTTATCAACGGAGGAATATCAATATCCACAAGTTTGCTTATTGTATCCACAACCTCAAGGATAGTTCGCACTTCTCCGCCGGCTACATTGTACGCACCTCTGCATCCCTTCATTCCGATGGTCAAATAGGCATCAACAGCATCCTCAACGTAGGTATAATCGCGTTTCATCGACCCGTCCCCATACACTTGGGGGGGTTGTCCGTTTAGTAATCTCTTGATAGTCTTTGGGATTAGGCGGGAGAAATTCAGATCGCCCCCACCATACAGATTGCCACAACGCGTTACTGCAATCGGCATATCATAGGTATGCTCAAACATGAGAGCCACAAGGTCAGAGCATGATTTGCTTACGTCATACGGATGACGTCCATTCAATCCCATCTCTTCGGTGTAAGGGAGAATGAGGCTATCGCCATACGCCTTGTCGCTGGAAGCCACAATAATATGCTCGACCGTATTAACTAGTCTGCATGTTTCCAGCACTTTTGCAGTTCCGATAATATTTTGGTCTAGTGTTCCGATGGGGTCATGATTGGCAATAGCAACGATAGTTTGCGCAGCGAGATGAAAAACGGACTGCACTTCGTATTCCGCCAAGATACGCTTTAGTAGGTAATAATCGCGGATGTCGCCCGATACCCTGCGTACCTTATCGTAACAACCATTGCGCAGTAATTCTGATTCTGGTTGCCAATCACGCACTAGAATGACTACATTTGCCCCCAGTTCTACTAGTCGCTTGGTCAGCCATGAGCCAAGCAGACCGGTTGCTCCGGTAACAAATACTGATCGATCTTTATAAAATGTCCCTCCCATAACCATTTATTTCTCTTCGGCTGCTTCTTGAATTCTCTTCTTGGGTTTATCCAATTCAATTGTTTCATCGCATTCATTGCCACACACACAGCGATAACGATTTATTAATATCCCATCGTTTCTGGTTGTCTGCCACAATTCCATTTCAGCACCACATTGTTTACATTTCATTTTTTCTTTCCTTTTTGTACTTCTTTTGGCACTCCCGCCTCAAATGTTTTCAATATCTCTGCGCCAATATTCGTGTCATTGGCTTGTTCATTGGACATGCGCTCCTGTTCCTGTTCATAATCGCGCCCGCGCTCCTGGGAGATGGTCTGTTTACTGACAATACCCATTTCCAGTTCGACTTTTTGAGTATTGATAACTTCCTGCTCATTGATAGGTAGCACCGCATCTGGCCATACGATCTCACCAGGATCAGTATTTGCCTGCCCACCAACCACTAAGAGTCGGTGGTTCAGTTCGCGCAGCATGTCGCCGAACAATTCACGTTTGATGTTCATCTTCCACAGTGCTTCTTGGAACAACACACGCACGGAGAAGTTAGTCAGTTGTCCCAATTTATCCCTGAACGCTGTTATGTCCACCGTGTTGGTCTGGTCGAACATTTGTTTACCCAACATGTCATAGAACTGAATGGATGAAGCTAAATCAGACTGCATTTCTAGGTTGGCAATTGCAGGATGTTCTCCACCAGTGAAAATGACCATCTGGTCTGGATCCCAACTGGAATCTGTACTATCTTTGCTCTTTGGAAGCGGGGATATATCTATTCCATATGTTTTTGGATGTGCATGATAACGAATGATCTTATTGATGTTGGAAGCGTTGAAATTGCGCTTGTCTTGCAACTCCAGAACATCCTCCATGATGTCAGGTCGTCCAATAATGTTATTAGGATTGGGTAGATTCTTCCAGTGGACGATAGGTGGAAAATCATAAGGGATGCCTTTTTCATTAGCCCAGATAATCGGCGTATCCATTAACTCCCATTGTTTGCCGTAATCCTTCACCCAATTGGATATTTCCCAGTATGCATTTGTGGTTACGTTTCCCTGTTCGTTGTAAGCATCACCAACATGTTCCGTTATCTCTCTACGCCGGCGTGGTTTGTTATCAGGGCCGGCAGTAACAAACTCAATAGTATAGCGGATGACCTGCTCGAAATCTTCTGGGTTGGTATCTACTGTTACATTTTTAGGATCAATGTTGATGAGGCGGGGGAACACAGCATCCATCTGACCGATCAACGCATTGGGTTGTATCTTGATATAACCGATACCAGCATCAGCAGCGTTATAAGCGCAGTCTTTTAGAAATATATCTTTTTTATTTGCTTTCCAACAAGCATTCAGCCACTGTTCCTCTGGTGTTTCATCTTCACCCGGTAGATCAAATTCGACACCAGAACTCAATAGCAAATATACAGACTGGTCAACGATCTTACCGATCATATTAGAGCGCAGGTTATCATCAGGTTTGCCGAATTTAACTCTAAGTTGTTTCTTTTGCTCCCCTTCGCGGTACTCGCGCCGTTTTTCTATCTCTTCCTGGCGCTCCTGTTTTGTACCGTATAAATCAGCGGGATCAGGAAAATCAGTAAAGAATTTATAAACATTTTTTACACCATCAAAAAAGCCCATAATTTACCTCAATCATAAAACGGGTTGTCTACTATCTCAACACCATATTGCATAGCTGCCCTTAGCATCAGCGCCCTACCCATCACGGTATCGTCGTGCATACCCTCCGGGGCGGAGTATTGACTGCGTCCAGTAATGGCGCTGACCTTGCGCTCATACGCCTCTAACTCGCCAGTCCAGACCGGGTCTGCCTGAAATTGCCACTCTGCCTTTTCCAGCACCAGGGCCATATTCTCGATAAGCTGTGGTTTACTCTGTGCCGTAGTTTGGAATCCAACCACCGGTAGCCCAGACCTTTGTAATTCCTCAAAGTTTGGCTCTCCAATGCTATTGAGTTCAACCAGGGCGCGCGATACGCCCCATTTATGACATAATGCACCAAGTCTCCCGCGTTGGAAGTGATAATCAATCTTGTTGAATCGATCCCTTGCTACTTCCTTTTTGCACGTTACGCATCCAACCGATAGGGCGGTATAGTCATGTTGCTTGCCCCAGTCTCCGCCCAAAACCAATTCATGTCCGGCATGATCTTCTGGCTTCGCATCCAGTGGCGCGTGCATACAGGCATAGATATTGCGGAATACTGCCCCCTCGCCTTCGAGAAACTCTGCCATGATCTCCTGCCGGTATGCCTCATCGGTCATATCCTGTTTGAGATCAGATAGAGCAGATACTGATAAATACGGATTATCCATGCTGGTAAAATTCCACGCACCCCATCTACTAGTCTCATCAGCAATAGCCTTTTGGTACATCAGATAAGCATGATTGCGCCGGTTGGGGGTAAAAATAAATACCGCATCCCCGTCGTTGTCTGCCAGCATAGGCATTCCGACCAACTCCCACGCGTCCGGCTCCATGAATGAGTACTCATCCAAAATTAATAAATCAGCAAAATCTCCGCGAAGAGTGTCGGCATCATGCGCTGTTTTACAACGTATCCGCCCACCGTTTGGAAATTCCAAAAGTCGATCTGTTTCGTTTTTGCGCACAACCTTACTTGCTATTGGCTCTGCAAAATATCCTTTGACACTCTCCCAAAATGCGTTTGTCTGGTCGGATACCGGTGCTGCCTCCAACACTCTGCGCCCATCCATAGCCCTCATGGCAGCTAGCATAGACGCCCCAGTCGTTTTACCGCCACGCCTGCCAGCCACAATGATTTTGCGCTTAGCCGTTGAGTAGATAAACGCGCGTTGTTTTTCATGGGGTCTCGGTAGAGTTATCGTGTAATCCATCGGCATACTTTACGTTGAACGTAATTTCCCCATCCAATTGAACATTTTCGGTAAATAATTTGTGATGTTTCCCCATTAATTCAAGCGCCCTCATGCGGTCGTGTAACTCAACCTTCGTTCCACTGGGCGTAGGCGTGATTGACTTTATCAAATGTAACTTACCCTGTTCCTTCGCCCGCTTGAAGTTAAATGACAACCGGCCATTCTCATCCACATCCATCAAGTCCTCGATGGATGCCCGGCCGATCTCTCCGATAGCTTCGATGACTTCATCCGCAGACATGGCAGAAGCAGAAAGCCTATCCTGGATTGCCTGCTGCACTTCATCATTTTTCAACAAGCGCTGACCGCTGGAATATGAAGTCTTTTCAGAGTAGCCTGCTCTTTTAGCTGCTTTGGTAGCGTTCCAGGACTTCAAATATTCGTCAATGAATATTTTGCGCTTGCTCAAACCCATTACATCGCCTGTTCTGCCTTAAGCGCCGATTGCACAACACTAGATATATGTTTCAGCGCGTCCAATTCAGCTTTTATCTCCGCATATCGCCCTGAAACTTTTACAAACTCTGATTTTAATTCCAATGTCCGACCGGCGATCATCATTAATAAGTCTTGTTTTTGTCCATAATCCATGGCGACTACTTCAGAGGGGGTCATATCAAGAGGCTTTATGTTAGGCATAATCTACCGGTATCTCCACATCGTTACCATCACTATCCTGTATGATTACTCGTACTCCAGATTTCGGCGGGATCCATGTGCCATACTCGCAGTCATGCCCCTCTACCACCGGATAGAGTTTGCCACAGTTTGGGCACTCTGCGTAATGGTCGCCGCGTTTGGTCATCGTGTCATCCGCTCCAACCACTGACGGTTTTTGCGAGAGAGTGCAAAGATGTTTTTCTTGATCCTGTTTTCTGCGATCTGCTGCGCCTGATACGGTATACCATCCTCCATTTTATGAGTCATGGCATAAAAATCACTCTCCGATCCCATCCAGTAGTTACCATCCATCGAGGGGCAGCCGGCTATTTTAATTTTATCCGTAAATTGCCACATGATGATGTTGGGTTTGATGGTAGCCGTCCAGCGCGTCATAGATGTGTTGTACTGCGCCAGCCAAAACGGATACTCTGCGCCAAAATCTGGATCACCGGCATAATACGACCACCAGGACGCGGTTGTGTAAACGATCGGTTGCCGACCGGATATGCGTGCCATACCCTCCAACATGATCCGTATACGGAGCGCTATTTTATCCGCCGTCTCGGTGTCATAGTCCCACCGAAACATGCCGTCATGCGCCTCGCAATCCAGGACAGGCGGAAAATCGTGCGGTTGTCTCTCCCAGAGTCGTTGCCAGTGGCGCAACTGTTTTGTGTTGCCGACACTGGGATGGTAAAAATAGTAGCTGCCGTGGGGGAGACCGGCACTCGCCAGAGCCGTCATGTTGCTGGCATACCGGTCATCGTCATACTCATCCCCGCCGTACCACTCGCCGGATTTTACGAGTGCAAATGATACACCGCCAGCGATTAGTTTAAGCGGATTGACACCCTGCTGGTAATGTGAGTAATCAACGCCTAATATGGTCATGATTGTCCTATATAGGATTTACCCCCCAGGAGCGAGGAGAGCGCCCCTAGGGGGATGAAGAAATAATTATTTTTGAGGAGACAGCGCAAACGCGCCCTGGTTAGCGATCATCGCCAGCACAAACGCACGCAGTACCTGCACCCAACCATCGGTAGCGTTGCACATACCAGCCATATCAGGCACGATTTTGATTAACAGTCCATCGCAGTCTAGTGCATACATGCCACCGGCTACTAGCGCCAGCATGCCTAGCATGATGAGGCGCTTTTTATCGCCGACCAACCCTCCGTACCATGCCGATAGACCAGGCAGGTACGAGAACAGTAGCGACAACACAACTCCACTCACACTCGATAATAGATCAGCAGTCATAACGCTCCTTTACTAGTTTTCTAGTTTACTATACATCCGATTATGATTTCTGTCAACTCTCCGTATGGGAGCGACCTGTATCCCCCAGATCGCAGGGTGTTAAGACGAATGTAATGAAATATTAGTGACTAAAGTCATATAGAAAACACTTGGCGATCCCAACCGAACAGGTTACAATATAAATAATCAAGAAACAAAAAAAGGAGAAATAAAATGAACACAAGCGCAAAACAAGCACAAGCAGAAATGATAAATAGAGTAGAGAAGCTTACGAACTCTAAAGCCGTTCTAGTGGATGAACAATCACTAGAGCAGGGCATCGGAGTAGGAAATGTATCTGGATACAATTTTGTTATAAATGCAGGTACTGACCGCGCGCAATGGATTGCTGGAGATGAAGCGATCAAACAATCTGGTTTACGCTTCGCAATATTCAATGCACGCGGTGAAGAAAAAGTTTCTCTTCAGTCATTTTTTCAACTGAAAGCAAAAACAGACATGCTTGATTTTGAAGAGAAAGAATACACAGTAAAAGTCTTACCGTGTGAAAAACAATAAAATCGAAATACCCTCTCTGGAGGGTATCTACACAGGACGGCAACCTGGGTACCGAAGAGACAAGCCAATTAAGGAGATAAAAATGATTACACTATTTTACACAGTAAACGGAAAAATTGAGGAACAGGAACCAGTAGAGTACTACAACATCGTCCGCCAGGAAGCGGTCAATGCATTTGATGCGCTAGGCGGTCTAGATTTTGATCGCACATCTGCTAGCGAGTTTATGGACAGCGACTGGCGACCTAACCTCACCGGCGATAACCTGGATACCGGAGAGAGATCACAACTCATACAGGTAACCGATGAGCAGTGGAACGACTATAAAAATGCACTATTAAACGAAGTGGAAAAATTAGTCGAAACTGCCAGAGAAAACATTTCGTACGCCGCCGCAGCCCTCGGTCGCCTCGGCGGGTCGGTAAAATCGGAACGCAAAGCAGCCGCTTCCCGGGAAAACGGTAAACTTGGCGGTAGACCACGAAAGGAGAAAAAATGAAAAAGAGAATTTTAACTAAGGTCAGGAGAAGAGTGTGGGAACACGAATTAATCCGTTACACGGGTTATCTCGAATGGGAAGATGGAGCAAAACAAGAATCTGGGATTCCCAGATTTACCAGAAAAGAAGCCCGCAATGATGCCAAAAAGATGATTGATGAGCTGAACGGAAACCTGTAAAACTAAAGAGACCCCATGCGTAGATGGGGTCTCTTGTTGAGGAGAAATGAAACACACATGAAGTGTGCGTCCTAAATAATTATACAAATGATACCCCAAAAAATCAAGGGGTATCATTTTTCATTTCACCTTCTTGATTCTAATATTTGAATTCATAAATTGATACAATAACATTTTCCACTTCAGCTTAAAAACCGACGTTTCGAATCCTTTTACATCCTCATAAACATAAACATCATTTTCCCAATATCCAAAATCAGCTTCATAAGTTATTTCTCGAATTGTCTCACCTCGATAGACAAATGATGGTTGCAATTTTATTGCAGGGTGTACTTTTAGATCTCTTATCTCTCCGGCTTTTTCCATCAATTTTAATTCTGAGTAGCGTTGGCTCTCGCGGATGGAGTCAAAAAGGTAACCATCAATGGAAACGTGGCGGGAATTATATTTGCTCATTCGTTTTTTCCTTTACATCTCGGGAGTTCTGCCCAGGCGATAACTTCTGCTGACCCAATATATTTTCCCGAAAATTGATTTCCCCAAGATTAACTTTCCCACAATGCAATCCGGAATTTCTTCTGGATATTTATGCCACACGATTTCCTCAACCTGTGTGGTAGGTTTCGGCAGGTCTTTCATAAGCTCATCACAGTTTTTGGAAAAGTTATCATCAAATTTTATTGTGGTCATTTCTTTTCTCCTTCCAAATGTTTACGGAGGATGGAGAGAGCATCGTCTATACCATTGCAATAAGCGGGATCTCTCCATCGATGATAGGTACTTTCGCTTTGCTTTTCCATCTCATCCATTGCTGCCAAAACCGCGCGACAGATAGCGGGGGCGGCGGTCGCAATTTGCATATTATAAATTTTGTCGTAATACCCGTTTTCCGAATGCAAAATAATTTCCTTGCATTGTTCTAATAGGTTCATTTCTATTCCTCACTTTTACTATCTGGAACATCCCAAGGATAACAAAATACACATATAGGCGGAATTTTTTCTGGATATATATCTGCATTGAAATGTATACAGTCGGTACAATATACGTGTTTATATTTTGCTTTTTTTGTACTCATTCTTTTGCTCTTCAATATATGTTGACTCGATTTTCTAATTAAACTTCTCCCATCACTGTCAAAAATGCGCGCATGATTTCGGTTGTTGATACGTTGTATGTCCATAATGACAATGTCAACAAATAACGAATAGCAGAATGATTCCATTACAAACCAATCAAACCAGGTCATTTTTTATTTTCCTCCTTGTACACCAAGGAGTTATGATCCATTAATGCTCGTTCCAGTTTTAGATACCCTTCATCCGTTATACCAGTTACCCCATCCCGACCCATTAGATCATAAGCATTTCGTTCATCTTCGACCAATGATGCTAACTTCTCTGCGTCAGCTTTCCACTCATCGCGTTCAGAACAGACTTTTGAATGTGATTTCATAAGGGAATTATTGTTATATCCAAGCCCATCATTGGCATCATTGAGATTAACTATAAATTCCGCAATCTCATCTCTCGAATGAAATTCTATAAACATTTTTGTAGCAGTAATTTTTTCTTTTCGCGAACATCCTATTTCGCTCATTCTGACTCCTTGTGATCTTTTCTACATAGCATATTTTCCACATCCATTTTTCCCATGTCGCTACAGTTTGATGGTGGGAACGCTTTTAACAAAAGCGATTTCCTTTTTGATTCGATGTTTTTATAGTGCTCCCAATATGCCCTCTGTATTTCTTTGACTGGAAAATTACCTTTTACTTTTACGGAAAATATAATCATCCAAGCAGCGCCTTTTACGTCAAACGGAGCCGATCCGGTAACGTTTTGTTTGCTGTTCTCAAGCGCATCCTTCATCGCCTTATGTCTGCCGGTCGCCTCATCCCAAACATCAGAAGGATGACATACTGAAATGCCTGTATATTTCTGTGATCGATCGGTCAGCGAGCGGATCACACACACGGTTACCGGCGCGTTCTGCAGGAAATGGACTTCGTAGTCCTCGACCTCAAAATGATTAGTGGGTTTGGTGATCATTTCATCCTCTCTTTCAGAACGGAATATCGTTCTCGTCCAATTGTTCACTAATTGGTTCTTCTTGTTTTTGTGAACTTAAGAAGCGCACGGTTTGCGCATTGACTTCATAAGAAGTACCTGACCGTCCATCTATAGAAGTCCAGATGCGCGGGCGCCCCGTCTCTTTATCGGGGTTCAAGGTGCCTTCGATGAGAACCATGCTGCCCTTATTCAAATACTGGTTGCAGCTCTCGGCTTGTTTGCCCCACACAGAGACGCGGAACCAGGTGGTTACCTTTACCTGCTCACCGTTCGCATTTTTATAGGAACGATCGGTGGCAACTGAAAAATTTGTGACTGCCTGCCCGTTGGGCATATAGCGCATTTCGGAATCGGAACCTAATCTACCGACAATAATCAATTTTTGGAACATAATTATCCCTTCACTTTCTTTGCAGATGTAAAATGGATACACCGACTGCAATAAAACACATTCGTCAGAACATTCAGGTAATAAAAATACCCATCAATTTTCCGTCCGCAGTTCCGACAATATTTCACGCGGATGTTTTTATTTTCCATTTTTACGCCTCTTTCTTCACATACCATTTTTTACCAAGATGATAGATTGTCTGTGGTTCGTATCCATATTTCTGCGTGAATTCGCTTACCACTTCACGCAGTTCGTTGCTGTCTTGGAAGGGTGGTTCATAGAGAATAAATGTTATTCCGGCTGGCAGTTCGTTGGCTGATTGAATTTCAATGACTTCCGGTTCATAAAAATCAATTTGTTTTGTGTCCATTAATCCTCTCTTTCATAATTAACATTTCAATAAATCTGATGGATCGCACCCTTCTGAATTTGCCACAGTACGGAGCCTCCCGTGTTTATCATAAAATTTACAGAATACAGTTGTTTTGCCTTTGCCTGTTACATACCCATGTTCACAATCTGGATGCTTCCTGTTTCCATTTGCATGAGTGGGAATATAGATAATATTGTCACCAATTTTGAAATCATCAATAGTTTTCATCTCATCCCTCACATCCCATTTGATAATATCCAGCGCATGGTTTTCCAGGACAAAACTTTTCAAGTTTTTCGCCATGATTTACAATTATTCTCCTTTCGATTAAATCTTTTTTATCCCATAATGCTCCACAATATCTACAACGTCCAATATCCTGACTTTGCGTTTCTTTTGTGGATTGAGAAAAAATATATTTATAATATTCTTTTGTTTCGGTTGTATAAATATTTTTCATGGCAACAAGAATATCTTGATGTTCTTCCCATTTTCCATTTTCATATATTTTAGAAGTACCACCAAGCCGAAAATTCAAAATTTCAAATACTTTTCCACTCCCAAAATTTACAACATCTCCAATTTTTAAGTTCTCTATTTCTTCTTTTGATAATCTTCTATATTCCATTTCATTCCTCGTTTCTTTCGATAATTACTCTTATCGAAACCATGACTTATTTCAAATAACCGTTAATGGTTGATAGTTTTTCAATCATCTCGGCAGACGCGGCATCTCTGACCTTTTCGTACTCGGCAGACGCAGCGGCTGTGACCTTTTTGTACTCGGCAGACGCAGGGGCTGTGACCTTTTCGTACTCGGCAGACGCAGCGGCTCTGACCTTTTTGTACTCGGCAGACGCAGCGGCTCTGACCTTTTCGTACTCGGCATACGCGGCATCTCTGACCTTTTTGTACTCGGCATACGCGGCATCTGTGACCTTTTCGTACTCGGCAGACGCGGCATCTGTGACCTTTTCGTACTCGGCAGACGCGGCATCTCTGACCTTTTCGTACTCGGCATACGCAGGGGCTGTGACCTTTTCGTACTCGGCATACGCGGCATCTGTGACCTTTTCGTACTCGGCAGACGCAGCGGCTGTGACCTTTTCGTACTCGGCAGACGCGGCATCTGTGACCTTTTCGTACTCGGCCCAGATTGGTTTTACTTTCTTAAATACCCCAACGCATTTATTTTTTGTCGCCCAGGATGGCACATCATTGACGTCCCACCGGAACGATTTGATAGTCCAGTCGGGAAACTCAAAAGCAACGAGATCAGCATCTTTTTTTAAACCTCCTGGCATACGTGCCAGTACATCATGATGACTAATATCACCATTTACATCTGGTTCGATAAAAAACACTTGTCCATTTTTATGTAAAAATCCTGAAAATCCATCACACATAATTTCTCCTTTTTATTTGTTCTCCCTTTCGGGTGGTGAGTAGATCTGCCCACCACCCGAAAGGAGAAGAAAATGCTCCAACTATACTTTTGCGATTCGTACTGTCGGCGCACCCTCTGTCCGCAATTTTTCAATTTCTGGATGAGCCACTGCATATCCATCCAGCGCTTTTGTATCCCAACTCACGCGACCTTTCACGTAAGACGCGCGATAGACCTCTCCAACAACACTCTCGCCAGAGACCATCACATCATTGCGGACTTCGGCTTCCAACTGCGCGCGTTCCTGTGAGATGGCTTCCAATTTCGGGTCATACTCGGAGTCAATATCGCGCAGTTGCTGTTTTACCTCTGCGGGGATGATCGATTGTTTCAATGCTTCTTTGTCTACCAACACCATGTCGCGTTGTGCGTCCAGTTCAGCCAAGCGATCTAATTTTTCAGTGGTGTTCATACCTGTTCTCCCTCGAATAAATCTTGTTGACCGGCTTCTTTGCGAGCAAATGTCAATAGTGTTTGCGCCTCACGCACTGCCATTTCGTCCGGTATGTATGCTCCGCCAGAGTCCTGGGTCATGTGAAGCCAATCCAGAATAGCCAGAACAAAATCATCTGGCAGTTTTTTAGATGAAGCTTCTTCGGTCAAAAATTGCAGTGCCTCGTGGCGCTTCATGTCTGCATCCTTGCCGGCGTAACAGGTGTTCATACCACCAACCATTAGACCGCGTTGACCGTCCGACGCTATTTCATTAGCGTGTTTTTCTGCAAATGTAGCAATGCGAGATTTTAGCGTTTCTGGATCATAGGGTCGTTTATTGCTAATTTGTTTAATGTCTTTTATTTCACCCTCAATAGTGTCATTTTCAATCTGTCCCATTTCTTCTGTGGTGTAAAGCCCTGACAATTCTTGTGGGAAAGCCTTGCGCAGTGCCAACGATTCAGCACATTTTGCCAACATTAAAGCCGGCATTTTTACCCACATCGCTACCGGCGTTCCATCTTTTTTCCGTTGCACATACTGATCCCATGTAGCAACTGCCCATAATGGTTCTTTAAAATCTGCTCGCAAAACTGCTACTTTAGCAGCACTAGGTGGCACACTATCAAGCCAAACCTCCTTCCATAACCCATCTTTTCCGCACCAATAAGGGCCAAGTTGACCAGCATATTTTCCAGTGCGTTCTGCAACAAGTCTCTCGCCGTCAATTGAGACCTGTACTCCCATGATCTCTTTTCCCTCTTTACTGTCCCATCGCTTAATAGCGTAAATTTGCCGGCTGAATGGGTCTAGTCCGGTGCGTTGAGCCTGCATGATGAACAGCGTAAGTTCATCATCCGAAGCCCCCTTGCAGATTGTTCTTTTTATTAAATCTACCTGTCCTTTATCAAACTGTTTTATCGCTAAAGTGTTGTCCATTTCATTTCTCCTTTAGTTTATTATCTTTAGTAGTTTTTTAGTTTGCCACTTCATTTCAGCATCCCAAACAGCCTCCCCAGCATCCCAAGCAGCCTCCCCAGCAGCCCAAGCAGCAGTCCTAGCAGCAGCCCCCTCAGCAGTCCTAGCAGCAGCCCGAGCAGCCTCCCAAGCAGCCCGAGCAGCCTCCCAAGCAGCCTCCCAAGCAGCAGCCCGAGCAGCCTCCCAAGCAGCCTCCCAAGCAGCAGTCCTAGCAGCATCCAGTTCATCCTGTGTGGCAGTACCGAGAGCAAATCGTCTAGCAGTTTTAATGGCATGACGAGGACGCTTATCACCTGGATACTGTTTCTCAAAAATCGGCAGTACATGTTCTGCACAGTCACATGCAAATAGACGAGCGGTTTTCTCATTCCAGTTTTCAATTTTTCTTACTAATCTAGCTTTTCTGACTACGATTTTGTTACATATATTTACAGATTCACCCACGAATTCAGCTTCGAAGATGGCTTCGTTCAGCCAAAAGATCAGATCATTTGGTCGGCATAGATGGTAGCCATGTCTGCATGCCTCCAACTCTCCATCAATCACTGGCATCCATTTGCCAGGTTCCCATGTACCATCTTTTTGTTTGGTAGGGAGATACCATTTCCCTTTCCCACCGTTAATGCATTCTCCCTTGTTGTTCAGAACTTTATAGTATTTCATGTTTCTCCTTTTCTACTTCCCAGTAAGCCCCGCAAAAATTACACTCAAAAATTGATACTTGTTTTCCGTCCCGCTCACAACTTTCCACGCAACGAATATCAAAAGAGCAGCAATTCGGGCAATGATTTTGATAAGCATTTAATATAATCGGGGTGGAAAAAATCTTACGAATTTTTACATTTTTATGTTCATTTAATTTCTCATTTAAATTATACATTTTTTGTGTGTTCATCTCATCCTCCTCTGTCAATGATTTCTCGGATACCATCCGCAGTATCCCAATAATTAGTTAGGATGATGTTGCCGTTTTCGTCAACAGTTCCAACCACTGGTATCAGCACGGTTTCCACTCCGTGTTCCAGAATATCAATAACCTCATTTTTGAGACACCGTTTATTTTTCTGCGCACGCTCAACCAACTGCGCATGTAAGGCATCACTAAGTTCAATATGTATTTTTGGCATATCAATCCTTTTCTGAGTATTATTTCAAATAACCGTTAATGGTTGATAGTTTTTCAATCATCTCGGCAGACGCAGCGGCTCTGACCTTTTCGTACTCGGCAGACGCAGCGGCTGTGACCTTTTCGTACTCGGCATACGCGGCATCTCTGACCTTTTTGTACTCGGCATACGCGGCATCTGTGACCTTTTCGTACTCGGCAGACGCAGCGGCTGTGACCTTTTCGTACTCGGCATACGCGGCATCTCTGACCTTTTTGTACTCGGCATACGCGGCATCTCTGACCTTCTCGTACTCAGCCAACGCGGCATCTCTGACCTTCTCGTACTCAGCCAACGCGGGAGCTGTGACCTTCTCGTACTCAGCCCGAGCGGCATCTCTGACCTTCTCGTACTCAGCCCAAGCGGCATCTCTGACCTTCTCGTACTCAGCCCAAGCGGCATCTCTGACCTTCTCGTACTCAGCCAACGCGGCATCTCTGACCTTCTCGTACTCAGCCCAGATCAGTTTTACTTTCTTAAATACCCCAACACATTTATTTTTTGTCGCCCAGGATGGCACATCATTGACGTCCCACCGGAACGATTTGATAGTCCAATCCGGGAACTCAAAAGCAACAAGGTCGTCATCTTTTTTAAATTGAACCGGGATCCGAAGTAAAACATCATGATGATTAATGTCGCCATTATCATCTGGTTCGATAAAAAACACTTGTCCATTTTTATGTAAAAATCCTGAAAATCCATTGCACATAATTTCTCCTTTTCTTTCTTATTTGTAATTTTATTATAGTACCTATTAGGTATTTGTCAAGAGTAAATTCTTATCGAGATAGTTTTTGAGCAAGTAGTTTTACCTGCCCCTCAATCTTTATATGGCAACGAGTAACTTCGTTCATTCGGTTTTGATAATGTTTTAAATGCTGGAAATTCATTATCTTTTTCCAGTCTGATAAATCTTTCTGGGGTATCTTCGCGAAATTTTGAGAAATGTAATTTTACAAAGTTTTTGTCTTGATCTTCAACCAAATAAATTATTACGTCCGCATCATAAACGAGTTGTCCGCTTCCGCGCATTCCAGACAATCCTGGTGTCGCAGATTCCATTTCTGATTTAACCATTGAATTTATTACTAATCCACTTAGTTGTAAATCTTTACAAATATTTTTTAACGCGATTGATATAAACCCAATTCGTTCAGAGTCATCTTTTCCGTAATGATCGCGCAAAAGCTGAATATAATCAACCACAAACCATTTAATACCATGTTGTTTTAATCTAATCAAATCTGCTCTTAGACTAGCTGTTGTCCATCCGGTATTATCTGACAAATAAATCGGCAGTTTTTCAATTTCAGCGATGGAACTTACAAAATTTTTCCAGTCATCGTTTTTCAAATTCCCACTTTTTAGAGTTCGGGATGGAATTTTCGAGACATTAGATACCTCTCTTCGCACAATCTGTGTATCTCCCATTTCCATTTCGTAAATTGCGCCAGGATAACTTTTTGCCATTCCAACTGCCATTTGCATAACCAAAATAGATTTTCCCAATCCTGGTTTTCCGGATAGTAATGTTAGTTCCCCCGCATGTTGTCCGCCGGTTAATATATCATAATCATAAAGTCCAGTTGGAATCCCCCAAATTTCTTTTGGATGAGATGACATTTCCTGTACTTCTGAATATAGTTTTGATAGAGCTTCAGCAATGTGTTCTGCTCCATTATGTTTCATTGATCCAGATACAAGTTGCGTCATAAACGCAGGTATTTCTGTTTCTAGTTTAGAGTTTTTATCGTACGCACATTTTGCTATTTCTCCAGCCAAAGCAACTAGCGCGCGCCGGCGTGAGTTTTCTCTAATAATTTCTGCATAATATTCAGCATTTAGACTGGTAGGTACATCAATTACAAATTTAGCAAGATCGGTTTTTTTATTCAGTTTTTGCGTTACGGTTAGCAGATCAATGTCCATTTCATCAAAAACAACGGATTGGAATGCGATCCAAATTTCGCGATTTGTAGAATTGTAAAAATCATTAGGTTGAATATCAATGGATTTAAATAATTCTGGGTTTATTAGTATCGAACCAATTAATGCTTTTTCTGCTTCTGGGGAATAAATTGCTTCAATCATTTTTCCTCCGCCAAAAATTCATCGGCTCTAAATTCCATAGAATTATCACGTTTTTTAACTCTTTTATTTTCTGCAATTAAACTTATAAATGTTTTCAGAATGCTTTTTGGGGAATTTATAGAATATTTTCCAGTAAGCATATCAATAGATTTTGATATTAGAGATTTTGTGAGTTCTATATCTAATTCAGATGATTCCATCATGTTGCTAACCGGTTCAAACCAATCTGAAAAAAATATTTTTGAGTTTTTATCATCCGGTATTTTTAATTGAGAATATTCGGAAAAATGATTTAAAAGTAAATCATAAAGAGGCAATCGATTATTTATATTATTATTATTTGATATGTTAACTGTGTTATATGGTATGTGACTAGATGAAGAGTGTAATTTTATAGAGGGATCATTAAAAGTCTTACTCAACTCTTGCTCAACTCTTGCTCTACTCTTGCTCAACTCTTGCTCAACTCTTGGATGTAAGAGTAGTGAATTTTGTGTACTCTCATCATTATCAAAATCAGATTGTCTCGGGTCTTTCCAGCGATTAACAGTGATTATTTGATCCGTTTTTCTTTTTTCGCAAATAATATATTCTTTGTTTTGCAAATGCTGTCTATGATAGCGAATTAAACTTAATGTTTTACCTAACTCGTCGGCTGCAAATTGATCTTTCCACCCGATAATTTTTCCGGTTTCCCAATCAGCCTGATCTAAAATATAAAAAAATAAATACCAGGCTGCTCCAAGAGCATCAGTATGTTTTGAGTCCAAAATTCCACGTCTTACTTTTATCCATGTTTTTCTTGCCATATCATTTATACGCCTATGTAATCAGTTATGAATTTTATTAATTCTTCATATTCTTGGGGAGTAAACCCAATTTGTATTAGTTGTTTCGCTTGTTCATAATCTCGTAAAGATTTTGTTCCCTTCTCAAAAAATCTTTCAATTAATATTTTTGTGTTATTTATTTTTTCATTCATTTCATTCCTTTACAAAATAAAACCAATCTGATGACCATGCCTGCCTGAAGCGCACATCGGATAAATGGCGAACAGACATGGTCACTAAATTGGTTTTATTAATAAAATTATCCGAACACGTACGCTTCATGCTCATATCCTATCTCAAGTAAGCGCGGTTGTCAAGAAGCATTTCGTTCACTTTCCCCAATGTAAATAAAATGATCCTTCAGCAACATGGGAATTTCCCGATGCCAATTTTCCATATCATATCCGCGGTCGATTTTATCCGACCATACACACCAGCGCATAAAAAGATTGGATAGTTTGCCATGATTTGCATGACATGAAGGACAGGCTAGCACCAAGTTTTCAGCGGAATCTAACCATTTCGAGAATCTTTTATCTCTCGTGTAAATTGCATGATGAACGTGGAACGGTGGTATCGGTCTACAACAAAATTGACAGATACCGAGTTGCTCACGGTACAGGCGGTCGATTATGGATTGGTCGATGCTCATACCAATTCCAGATCATCAACTGAATTTATAAAATCGAATAGTGGTAAATTTTCCTGATCTATAAAATGTTGGCGCGCTACTTTTTTCTGCTTGTGAATTCTGACCAGAATCGAGAGTGCCCGCCGGCGATCTTCGGAGATACACTGTGTAAGCTCCTGAAGTGATTCTGCGATCCAATAACCGGCGTTTCCTGATGTCGATAAAATGAGTGATCCTTGCACAGTTTCATTGCGCAGGTATTCAATCGCTAGACGCACATCCCTGTCGCTAACGTCAACAAAGTCCATTTCCAACTCACTAGCAACTCCGAATCGCAATGCGGACCGGGAAATTCTGTGGTTCCTGCCCCTACAATTCCCCAACAATTTGTAGACCGCCAAAACTATCGATTTATCCCTTTCTGTACACGGATAATTCTTTTTCATTTTTCTCCTCAAATTTGAAAACATCACTCATCTTTAGATTCATTATTTCTTCTGCCGGCATCAGCGCTAGTAAAATTGCAGTCAGGACGTCCAGCGAGATATTGGTAGCCCTGCCCAGCATCATGTTTCTCATGGTCGGATAGGTTACGCCAGATTTCATGTGCAGCCGGTGCAGGTTCGTTTTTTGCGCAGATTTTTGGAGAATAGATTCTCCGTTGATTTTTAGAGTTAGTCTTTTTTCCATGCGCTTATTATACATCATAAAACTATATTTGACAAATATATTAAAACAGGTATAATATTTTTACACGCATAAAAAACTGGAGGATGAAATGGAACAAAAAGAACTGGATAAAATACTTGAAAAACATTTGAAATGGTTGCGGGATGAAGAGGGCGGGGAAAGATATGTTTGTGAATTTGGTGCCGACCTGAGCGGTGCCAACCTGATGGGTGCCAACCTGATGGGTGCCGACCTGACTGATGCCAACCTGATGGGTGCCAACCTGATGGGTGCCGACCTGACTGATGCCAACCTGCGCGGTGCCAACCTGACCGGTGCCGACCTGACCCGTGCCGACCTGACCCGTGCCGACCTGAGCGGTGCCAACCTGATGGGTGCCGACCTCAGGAGTGCTAACATAGATTTTGCATGCTGGCCGTTGTGGTGTGGGTCGAAAAATGTTAAAGTCGATGCCAGAATTGCTACACAATTAGCTGCTCATTTTTGTGTGCTGGATTGTGATGATCCGGCATATAAAGCAGCTCGAAAAGCAATTCTAAAGTTTGCCAAAACCAGCCATAGAGCTGATGACCTCGGACTGTTGGAAATGGAGAAATAAAAATGATCGCCGAAACAAAACGAATGGTAGCAGTTTTACCAGTCAATCCGAAACACTGCCCGAAATGCGGGGGCGGCTTAGTCGAGGATGATTTCCCGGTCGCAGTTTTTGAGGATGGAAACAACAAATGGCATGACGCGGTAACGCACTACTCATGCCCGACATGCGGGGTGGAATGGAAACCGGAGCAAATACCGGATCATCCGCTGTATGAACCAGAACATAGTCTGACGGAATTGCGTATAAAATATAAAGAAAAGATAACATCTACCGTAAAGAATTATCTCTACAAGTTATTAAAGAGAATCACGGTACATGGGAGATAATCAGTAAATGGGACGACCACGGGACGAAACGAAGTCAATTATCATCTCTCTCCGGCTCACGTTGAGACCAGATTGTGATGATCGGATCATTAAACTGATTACAAATGCGCCAAGAGGGAAGAGGGCAGAGATCATCCGGGAAACACTAAGGAATGGTTTGAAAGATAATAAAAACTGGAGGAAAAAATGAACAAAGAAGAAAAAAGAAACAAGAAATTTTACATAAGTGATAATTTTTGTATAAATATTGATGATATTTCTTCCATTGAGCAATTAAAAAATCCACCAAACCCAGACTATCCATTTGATATTAATTTCATAAGCAAAAGTTCTGGTTGGGGAATTAATAATACATTCAGAAACTCCCTTGTCAAATTTATTGAAGAGAATGATGGAGAAGAATAAATGCCAACATATGCAGGATCATAGTCATGACTATATGGATCACCGCTGATTCACATTTCGGACATGAAAGGATTTTGGAATATTGTTCACGTCCTTTTTCTTCTATTGAGGAAATGGATGAAGCATTAATATTACGTTGGAATGCGGTTGTAAAACCGAAAGATACCATATATCATTTGGGAGATTTTACTTTAAAAAAATCTGCTGATGAATATCTTGATAGACTGAATGGAAAAATATTGTTTATTCCTGGGTCCCACGATTATTGGTTGAAGAAAGTGGATTTGAACAAATACAGTGGGAAACTGGAAATTTTACCTCTATATAAAACCATCAAAATATGTGGTGAAAAAGTTACCTTATGTCATTATCCTATGTCCTCTTGGGACTCATCTTTCTATGGATCAATACACCTTCATGGTCATTCTCATGGAAAATCAGAGCAGATTCCTAATAGGTTTGATGTGGGAGTAGATTGTAATGATTTTTATCCGCATAATCTTGAATGGTCTGTGGTGAACTGGCACATAAACAAAGAGCGCCCCTAAAGAGCGCTCTGATAGTGACACCACTATCTCCCTCCGATTAACGGATTAACTGTATTATATAGGAGAAATATAAGAAAAGCAATATATTTTATATTTTATTTATTGTCTTTCGCAATCAATCTATTTGGCGTATATTTTGCGATAGTTGCACCCTTATCATTCATGACATAAATAGTTCCTTCCCAGATTCTTTCTGTCGTTCCGTTTTCGTATGTGATATCAATCGCTTCCATTTTTTCTTTTAACTGTACAAATTGTCTTTCAACACATTGGACGGAAGCGACTTTTTCTGTGAAATCTGGATATATTATAGTTGCGGTAAACATATTTTTCCTTTCTTCTTCTTATGTTTAAGTCTCTACATTATACCGCGCTTTTTATATTTTTTAATCAAATTCTGTCAAAATATTTTCTTTCCACAATGCGGGCAGATGATATGGATAGTCATATCATTCATAATATCTGTTTCTAAAACAGTTCCTGGGATTTCTTCTGATTCTGTGTATTCTGTAAAATAATATGACAGGGATTCATCATTCAGCAAAATTACTTTCGTTGGGCTAATCTGCTTCACGACTGGTCGGTAACCGGCGCTAGTGTCGATCCATTCTGGTATTGATCCATCAGTGCTGCCATCGAGCGAGTACCATATCAGCCCGACTTTTGGGTAGATCATATTCTTTTGTGCATCTGTCATGCCCTTCCAGCATGTGTCTATGTATGCGGTAAGCAATAATCCAGAGGAACCCCATTTCCCAGCGGAATCGTTAGAAAAGTCCAACAGTTCTTTCGTGAAGCCTGTTTTTTTACCGTGATTGAAAAAATGTTTTGGTTTGTATTGAATCCCGCTGAATGTAAATAGAGTATCAACTTCTGTATAAGTTCCTTCGATCATAATTTTTTCATCCTTTCCCAGTCAATTAATTCATGGAGCAAATAGGGATACCCACCTCTCACAATTACCGCGCCTAGTTTGTGGCTATCCCGTTTTGCATCCCGTTGGGCGCAATAGGCAAGGCGTTCTTCATCAACGCAATGTCCTGCCTGGATAGCATAATATTTCCCGGATGGATCGAAGTCAAAAAACATCTTGTGAGAATGACCCATAATAATATGCTGAAAATATTGGGAACATAAAAAACGTGCTGTTCCATTGGCAGCGCTTTTTGGATGGGTTATCCTATATGTTCCTTGTTCAGTTTCCAGTAGGCAATAGTAATAGGGAGCGATCCGCCATTTCCCTTCTTCTAGCCTCATCATGTTCAGCAGTTCGGACGGTTCTACCGGAGAATTAATGGCACGTAGTAATCGCCCTTCGTGATTTCCAAGAACCCATACCAAAGAATCAAAACAACCATTTAATGCGTTCAGCACTTTGCGGGCATGGTGCATTTCACCGGAGAACCCATGTTCTTCTACCGCACCTCCAATATCAACAATAGTATCAATAACCTTTTGTTGGTGATTTTTTGGAAGAGTCATAGCAATATCCATGAGCCTTTTCTCATCTTTTTCGGATAATCCGCCATTCGGTTTGACCGCCCAATTTGGTTCCCAGCCAGACAGAGAATCAAAGTGGAGTAAATCGCCAGCACTTATCATCGTGCGGATTTCCCATACATCAGCCAGGTCTAATACACGGTTGATGAATTCTGCGTGATGGAATGGAATTTCGGCGTCAGGAATTATGAGAGCATCTCCCTGGATAATTGGTGGTTCATCATAACGAGGATATGGAGATTCTGGGATTTTGTATGATGATTGACCAGTGGCAAGGTAATAATGGGTTTTTACTGTTCCGGTTGCTAGTCCCAACATTTCTCCGATTTCACGGTAGGTTTTTCCGCCATTATGAAGCGCAACGATTTTATTTTTAATACTTGAGTCTACTTTATGAATACCCTGATTTTTTGTCATCGCATTCCCCCATCCGTAATTTTAACATAGTGGTCTATTTTTGGCTTTGTCAAATAAATCTCCTGTCTGTTAAACTATGCGATTATTATACAGCAAAATCAATGGAAAATAACACTCGCTTGTCCGGTGATGAGCGACCAGATTAAAGCCACAATCGAGCCTCCAAAAGCCAGCAGCACCCAACGGACAATCTTGAGAGTAGCTCCAGATTCGATCACAACACGTTCCAGAGCCTCGTGGCGCGTTTCTAAGTCTTTTGTTGAGATATTTATGTTCAACAAGCCAGAAGCGAGCTGCGCGATCTTCTCGTCCTGAGAAACATCTTTTTTCTCAAGATACTGAATACGTACCTCATGCCCCTCAATATCTTTTTTTAATGCTGCCGTTGGGAATGCTGTCATTTTCACCTTAACTTTCTATCAAAAGATAATAATGCGGGTATTAGGCAAACGGTCGTATTTAACCGTGAGTATTGGTCTATAAGAAGTTGTCGCGTGTGTTGATGAGGCAATTCTTACGTTTTCATTTCCACCCCCTACGGTGTTATTCGGGGGAGTGGATGATATATCTCTACTTGAAATTAGACCATAATATGTATATCCATTTTTATTTATCCATGCCGTATTTAAATTCCCGCTTGTGTATTGTGTATTTATGGAGAGACCAGAAGTATTTCTCCAAATGTTATCGTCTGCACTCGAAGATAAAATCAAATCGTAAATATTTTCTTTATTCGCATCAGAGGCAGGATCATATGCAGACCAATCCGCTTTTTTAATTACAACGTCAAAATCAATTGCGGAATTGTCTTCAACCACTACAAGCTTCAGATTTGCTTGCTTTATCGTTGCGCCAGCCAAGAATGAAGTATCAAACTTTAAAAACATACGATAAACATAATACACAAGAGATGCCGGTTGTGATTGCCCTGTAATATATCTGTCTTGCGAATATAGCGTATTGCATGTACTTCTAGCGGTAGAATATACCCCATTCTCTCCGTACAATCCACCATCTGCAGAACAAACAAAATCTTTTGATGGCATTTTATTATACCTTTCTACAGCGCAATATAATCGACAATGACGCTATCGTTCCAACGCCAGATAAATTAATAGCAAAATAATCGCCAGTGGCAAAAGTACTGGTTCCCCAATTAGTTACCGTACCTTGATATTGACTTCCACCCGTGATGGCTGGTAGAGTAGTACCAATGATAGATTGTGCGCTGGTGGTTGGAGGAGTCCCATAATTTCCTTTCCAGATGTCAATAGTGGCATTGCCAAGTATTGTACCGGATAGCATTTCCATCCCAGTAAAAGACCCTGCCACATTTGCACTGAATGATGGATATAATCCGATATTGGCTATTGGCTCTGTTCCTGCATTCCCGATAATGTAATTAATAACAAAATCATCATTCCCCATCACAGCGCTTTTGGCATTGGAGAAATTAGTAGAATATGTGGTTGTGCCATTGGTATAAACTAGTTTGTCTACACTGGCTGGTGTGCCTGCTGCTAGATCGTAAATTCTGGAATCTGTCATAATTGTCCTTAAAATAAAATGCGCCCATCCTTTTGAGAATGAGCGCAAGTCTGCGGTGATTCTTGTGAGCCGTGGCTTTTCAGCGAGGGCTATTTTAACGGTTGTATTGTGTTACCCCTCCCAATTGGTGATTCTATGGGAGTTCCCACCGCACCAGTTACCCAATCAGTAATCTGATGGCTGGAGGTCAATGTCAATCCATCAATTGTTACAAAAATTATTAGCTTTTTCATTTCTTCCTCTTATTGTACGATTTGTACTATATATATAGTAGCACTTATCGAATATATTTACAAGAGGAAGTTTTGTATTAAAAACCATAGCCAAACATCACCTTATCTACTTTGCAATCGCCACCGGCATTATCTGCCGTTGCAGTTCCTACACGACATAGGAATAACATACCTTTTGCTCCAGCAGCAAGTCCATTGATATCTGCGATAGAAATAGTCGCTGGGGTTCTCACTCCGGCAGTTCCATTCACGGCGAATGTACCCAATGTCACTGCTCCAAAGTTGCAGTTCGTTCCCTGCGCTGCTCCAAGCCCAACAACCGCAGAACTGAATACCACGGTTCCGCTGGTTGCAGTCCCATAGAAAGCGAATTCTACTTTTGGAGAACTGCCATAGTCTTTCGGAACGATGAATTTATAAAGCATATATTCAACTGTACCAGCATCATAAAGCACATTCGTCCAGCCAGGCGGAGGGGTTCCGACACTACTTACCACCGTTTCAATAGCTGCACTATTTGACGTAGGGGGATAAAAGCAATCAGTAATATCCAATGATCTGGTTTCAGATAGGAATTTGAAGTTATTTACCAATTCATTCCAATTTTCATCGGTCACTTTATATCCTGTTGTTCTAGTTGATGGATTAGTATAATTTGTCATAGTTTTATCCTAATATTGTTGTAACTCCTAATTCAGTACTCCCATCAATTTGCAGGAACCAACCGGTTAAACTACTCACGAATCTTGTCAACCAAGTACATTTAATAATATTATTCGGATAGATCTCAAATCTAACACCATCAATATATCTATCAAAATCAAAGCCAGTTTGTGATTCTCTCAAATGCACCCTATCTCCGATTTCAATAGCCAAAAATGATAACATGCTGTATCCATCGGTGTTAGTATAAAATGACCATGAATCCATTTCCAGTCTTGGATTTTGTAGATTCAATAATTCAAAAATTCCAACGGTTTCTGCCGTATCTTGATCTGCCTGATAGGGCATATTAATGTCCATCTGTTGTAATCCAAGTGATGCTTGTGATGCTGTTCCCTGTGATATATAGGAAACTGCATCATATAAATAAATACCTTCTCCGCGCGCTTGTAATGAAGCATATCCATCCACGGTTCCAGTATTAGATATTGAATAGGAACCGGCATTTGCGCCATAATTTACAGTTACGGAGAGATTGCTTGTTAATGTTTTTCCAGTTCCCGCAGAATCCGTTCCCATCCAATAATCAGTTGTGGCTACCGGAGAAATCATACTTTTTCCAGCTACGCTTACTGCTAAATTAGTTGGATCGCGGAAATTGGCGGTGAAAAATCTGGATGAACCAGCCGCCAAAAATATGGGTGAGGTGGTGGAATACAATACAGTTGCCACCGTATCAAATTTACGAGGATGGAATGTAGTAGTGAGGTAGTTGGTCATGTGCTTTCCATAACTGACCTTTGAATCAATGTCATTATCCACATAATATGCTTCTGTTCCAACATTCAATATCAGTCTATCGCCATTATCCTGTAATAAATATCCATCATCAGCCAATAAATAACCGGATTCTTCTGCCGACAGTGGAAACTTGTCAAGTTCTGTTGATAGAGCAGTTCTTGCATTACGTCCTTCTACAACAAGAACCTCATCATAATCAACTGTATGCTTCAGGTAAATATATCCATATTCGGATTGTGCCAATTTAGCGAATTCTGATAAAGCCGTTGTCTTTTCTTGAACTGTATCAAATACAGATGGGAATGTATCAACACCCGCATTATATTCTGTCGCCAATGGTGCGAGGGGCATAAGTCCCACAATCAGCGGAACTATCTCATCAATCCGTTTATTGGTCGTATATTCCGGTAGATATATTTGATGAGTAGCCGCCTGATTCATCCAATCCAATACTGTGATTCTCGTTCTACGTGTTCCATAAAGTCCGGTATCTGGAACTATTCCGTCTTTGGCTATTCGACCGTAAAATTTTGTTCTGTTGATATTTTCAAATGAAACACGCAAACGCACAGGAATTCCAGTTGTAAATCCATTACGACAGTTATTATGTCCTGGAGAATAATAACCAACCAATTTTGCACTATTTGTATCTGAATTGTTGAGAGAGAACTCTAATCTGCCAGTTTTTGCGACTCTGTCTGTTGGACCGTTATCTGCAAAGCCATATTCTCCACGCACCACATCTGCCACAATGACATCAGTGGTTATGTCCGTCCACACACTAGGAGAAAATTGCATTTCTATTGTCCAACAGCCATTACAGGTCATTAACTCACCATCTGTACCGCATCCCGAATATCGCGCGGTAATCCACGAATAGCAAATAACAACTCGTTTATCATTCCGGCAAGTTGTTCATTTTCTATGTTCTTATTTCCAGCCGGTGTTACATCTACTCGCTCGCCACTTGATACCCAGATCGGCATTCTGTCATTGGAAAAACCAGGGGGAACAATACCACCATGAGCCAAGCCAACAAAGGAACCGCCATGCATACCACCTACGTTTTCTCCTAAATATCTATTTACTCTAGCATCTATTGCGGCAATCGGAGCGCTAGGATTATATGCAGGCATTCCATTAACGAGATAATTCACCATGATGGTAATAGTAAAGCCCTTATCGCTAACTTGAATATTATCTAAATCTCCTATTCTTGAATAAACATTCTCAATTGCATTTATCCACTCATCACTTCCAACGGAAAACTCATCATTAATTCTACTTATTGCGCTGAAAACCGCCAACGATTTATCATCTATTTCTCCGAAGGCATAGGCAATACCCATTGTGGCTGTTGGATCAGTTCCGAGAGATTGTAATGAATTTAATATAAAACTTTGATAAGATTCATTCAGATCATCAATGGCTGCTTGTTGTTTTTTTGTACTGCTGCCAGCCTTTTTCATGGCAGTTGCATATGTTTCTTGCATACTGGAAATTTCACCGGACAACCCTATTTCTAATTCCAAAGAATTAAGTAATGCTTCATGTTCGATTTGGGCTTTTATTTCTTCTTCCGTCATATATTGATACGAATTAGCAACTTCTTCTGATGCCCACGCGGTTTCCAAAAAGTTTTCTCTAAGGATATCTTGTTTCTGCATCCACGGCAACAATTTTGCTATTCCAGTGGACGTTATTTGTGCATCTGCTGCACTTTCAATTATGTTCCCATATTGATCAATTATTAATCCCATGTCATTGGCAGATTCTCGCATGGCTACATTCCACTGTTCCTGGCTATACCCAGCTTCTTTCAATTGGAGCCCCAGTTGTTCCAAATCGCGTACTCTAGTTTTTTGATCCGTTGTTGCAGTATATAAAATGCCCCCGGCCTCAAGACCAACCGTTGTTTTTATTCCCTGATAGTAATCTGTTAGTCTCGCTTTAACTATTTTTGATAAATAGCCCTGAAATACATCAGTCGTTGAAAGAACCAACGCGCTATTAACATCGTTTGCCATTTGAGAAATTGTTTCAGAACCTAGATTGAGTAATTCTGCCATTTGTTGAGATGTAGTGGCAGAACGTGTTCCGAATCTCTCCATAAGATAAGTTGCTTTTTCAATAGGATCAGTTAATGCTCTATATTCATCTGACATTTTCATCAGATTTGCTACGGTCGGCTCGTATCCTTTTCTAACCGCTTGTTGTAATGCTAAAGATAATGTGGATGTGGTTATTCCTAGCGCTTCTGTTACTTGCACCATCCTACTAGATTCTTCGACAGATGCTCCAGTTAATCGAGAAAAGTTTTGAATTGCTTCAGTATATTGGATAGTCTCGTTATAAGATTCCTTGAAAAAATTTACTATTCTTTTCGCTGTTTGGTAGGTAAAGAAAGCGCCAACCGCATTTCTTAATAAACCATAGGCTTTGGTTCCGGAATCTGCTGTTTCTTTTGCATTTTCTAATCCCGCCAAATAATCATCAAGAGATTGTGTATTGCCAACCATGCCTTGCAATGGATTCCAAGTTGCACTTTTAGCAGCAGTAGAAATACTTTCTATTGCTGCTTTGGCTTTATTCGCTTCACTAAGTAATCCCGAAGCATTCCCACCAATATCAACCCAAACATTGCCAATTTGTCCCATTACCTTTTATTCCTATCAGACAAAGATTCTCTAGCATGCATCTTGCCATCTTCTATCTGCAAATATTCATGTAGTTTAGCCATTGGCAAACTATCAATGTATTCCAGAGTCCAGCCGAATCGCTCTGCCATGCTCCAGCAGATCAGTTCATAGGGTTGCGCATCTCCCCAAGCCAGCGCATTATAAACACGCTGGCTTAAGTAGGGTTTGCAAGAGGTTGCGTACCGAGTCGAATAAAAGCGTCAATCAACATACGATAATCTGGTTGAGGCATCGTACCCAGTTCTGCTACCGATAATCCGGTGGCTTTCGAAAGAATAGTAAATTCTTCTTCGTCCTTCGTACCAACCTTGATCGCCTGTTTCCATTCTGCTGTTGAAACTTTCATCATATCAAGTACAATCTGTTGTCCGCTAAATAGGGTAACAGTCGCCTTGAAATCTTCCGCAACCTTATATTTTGTTTCGTCCATAATAGTTCCTCCCGCCTATTAACTAGGCTGTTCCTTCGGCATGTGCGCCATTTTGCTGAAAATTAACCGTTACTTCCACAACATCTTTATAGGGATAGCTTTTTGCAGCACCTTGTGAATAGGCTGGAATGGATTCATACGGATAGCCAGCGGTAGTTCCTTCCGGATACCACTTAAGAGTACCAAGATTACCTTCTGCGCATGTTGAGAAGGTTGATGTTCCGCCAGCGCTTGACCCACTTTGCATATTAGCGTTGAAGGTGGCATTTCCATCCTTGACACCTGGAATATAGGTTTTATTAGCATCCGCCCCAGCTGTTGCATCAATGAATTCAATGGATGGGGTATAGGTCATGCTTTTGTGGTCTCCGGTCAAAACGGTTGTTGCCGCTGCCTGAATCCACTGTACTACGAGAGATGATCCTGCATATGTTGGCATTTATTGCTCCTTACGTTTTTTCAATTCTTACACGGTAGAAATCACCTTGCATCCACACCTTTCCAGTGGACGTAAGGTTTTCTATATTTTCTAGGTGCGCTTCTTTTTGACACCAGAAATTAGCGTAGCCGGATACTGTCAATGTTTTTTTATGTAATAAATTCCTTATCTGCGCATTGATCGAACCTGCCTGCGCTGCACTGGAACCGGAATATGCGCGAACAAATTCCAGAACGTTCTCCCTTTCTTTCGGGGTGAAATTATCAGCCCCGCCTCCCGCATGACTAAATACGACATAAGGCAGAGTAGCATTATCCGGCGCTTGTAAATGATAAATGGATGTAGTCCCCGCCAGCAATGAAGTGAGCGCCGTTCCGGTTGATAATGTCGTATATAAAGTGGTATTTATCTCATTCATGATTAATCACTAATTCCCATGTATGAACCAGTTATATAACCACCATAAATGAGTGGTGTCCACGTTTGCGGGGACATAAACTTTAAAGCTACTTGTTCCAATGCCGGAGAAAGGAACGGATGAGCAGCCATCTTATAAGTACCTAGTTCCTGGTAAACATCATAATCTGCATTAGACTGAATTCGTGCAGTCGTATCGCTTATCATGGTGCTGTCAATGGTGTTCTTCAAATAACTAGTATCAAAAGGTGCAAAGACTTTTGCATAACCAGATACTTCTAATCCAGCTTCTGCAACGATCTGTGGAGTAACAACCGTGCAGTTCTCGATAATGCGTTCTAGTCCAAAAAGATTAGCTTTGACTGAAAAACTTAATTGCATTAGATACGCTCCAGGATACAACGTACACTTGCCTTCCAACTCTTATCTGTGTCAACGGATGTGATATTGTAAAGCTGTCCATCTTTCAGAAACTGATTGTTGGTCGTGATGGTCGTGTTATAGGGTAATGTCAGGATGAATTGTTGGAACGACACCAACGCAGCACCTGCCACCGATTCACCACCCTTGAGCATGTTTATCATCCTACCATCCAACCTACATAATACGGTTCCGCCAGTTACAACTGCCGTAGAAACAATCTGACCACCTTGTCCATCTGGTGTATTGGTGATGGCAATGATATATCCGGTATCCGGCAATAAATCATCAATGTCGTTACGGATAGAAGTCAGTTCTTTGGCAGTCAATCCAATGCTCATATAGAATCATTCCTTGTAAGATCAACCGTCTTTGCGGGAGCCATCATGGCATATTGTTGCGCCATCTGAAGGCATTGTTTAATGGCATCACCTCTATTCACGCTCATATTATCGGTCTTGAAATTGACCGCTTCCGCGTATGCGCCAGCTTTCATTCGATAAATATCGGCAGCAGAACCATACAGGTCATAACTGAAACCAGATAGATAACGGGATGAACCTGCCTGATCTGCTCCGAAGGTAACGATTCCATTGGCATAATCTGCTGTGTAATTACCGGTTCCGATGTTTGCACCAGTGGAATCCTCAATGGTGAAGATAGTCGTGCCACCGCTGGTTTCCTCAAAGTTTCCAAAGTGGGAATGAAATACCTTATATTCAACCGATCCGCCAGTGATGGTATTCACTACTTCCAGAAGTTCATCTTCAATTACCGTTGTCTTGTGGCGATCCAGGATGGTCTGAATGTGGTCATCTGACCAATGGGTAGCCGTACCGAGCGTGTAATCATTTGTTCCTAGATTACACATGCCCCGCATAGTGCTTATCAGTGTACTCATTCCAGTACGAGCCATATTATTTCCTTACCTTCGTTCCATACTTCCGCTTCCACTTCTTGTAAAGTTTCGGCTTATTTATGCGCATCCAAGTTCTCTGACGTTTCGATTTAAACGGCATTTCAAACCCTATAAACTATATGATCCTCGATACAATCAGCCCGCATTAGCCCAAATCTATCAATTACCGGCATGACACCGTGATAGCCTTTCACGACCGGCTTCTCAACCATATTGACATTCACAGTAGCATTCCACTTATCGTCAATTTCGGTAACAATACCAGGCATGCTTACCAGTAAATTATTGAACGAACCTTGTTCAGCCCAACGCGGAACACCAGGATAACTGTCATACCATGCCTGAACGAATTTGCGTGTTTCATTCGTGTTTCGTAGATACATGACGCCCACATTGACATGCCGAGCAATATTCAAGTTTTTGAGATAGTCAGATTTCGCAGGATCATGCACGCAAGCGCCGATGTGAATATCCTTCACGGAATCTCGTAGGTCAGTGCTGAAGTCCATAATGGCAGCATCTGCATCGATCCAGAACACATATTCGTAATCTTGTTCCAGAGCCATCTTCATAAGGTCGATTTTCGCCCATGCACCGGCTTCCATTTTGTGTTCTTTTTCCAGTCCGCCTTGAAACGCCCAATAATCCATATTATGACCGTTGGCGTATGCCATGTGTCGTAGAGTGGTCAAGCGTAGCATATCTACAAAGGCATTACCGAACATATCGGTTTTAGTGTAAACGTGCTGGAGAATTACCGCGTTGTTTTTCATTTTGCCCTCGCTTCGTCTACTTTGGCATACCGTTCTTTGATCTCACCCAAATCCTTTTCAATAGCCATAAAAGTTGGTTTCAAATACTTTTCAGCAATGTTCTCAATACTGTATTCTTCTGCCAATCTGCGCGCCCGTTCTCTATTTGATGGTTTATCCCGTTCCAATTCCAGCGCTCGTTCAATCTGCCGTGTGTGCGGAATGTATTGGTAGGACGCCAGTCCGGTATAGTTTCGCAAAGCATCTTTCTTGTCAATCTTTTGACCAGCGAAACACAATTCGCCACTAGCAGTCCAATCACCCACGATAACAGGGCAACCGCACGCTTGTGCCTCTAAAGTCGGGATCCCAAATCCTTCGCCCATTGACGCCAGTAAATGAACGTCCAACGATGAGTACATGAGTGACATCCAATTATCATCATAGCCAATGAATTTCTGATATTGGTCAGGAAGGAAAATATCCTTACCCATTCTCAACCCCAATTGGTTGGCATATTCGGGAATGTTAAATGATTGATTATCAATTCCCAGTGCTTCAGTGTGCAGATAATAAATAGCATCAGTGTGCCGGCGTTTGAAATTGGCGAAAGCTTCCAACATGGGAGCGAAGTTCTTTCTCGCAGGTAGTCCCTTATTCATGGCTACTGTTCCGATAATAAAGGCATCCTTTGGCAGTTTCAATTTCTCGCGTGCTTCCAGTTTATCTATTGGTTTGTAAAGGTTCGTGTTAACCGCATGAGGTAGATAATAGCAATCCAAACCTGCTTTGTGTGTTTCCTCTACCCCGAACTTACTCATGGCTATCCTTGCAAATGCCTGTGAGATATTGGTGCGCACTTTCTCCGGTATTGGTTCGTGATCGACAGGATAATAGGCTATCCAGGGTAATCCGCCGGTCGCTCTCGGATCAAAGACCCATGCGTCCATCAATGAAACAATAATGTCGCTTTTAAAGTTCATGGCATGAGCAGCTAAAATATCCATGCCATAAGGATGGGCTGCTTTTGGATAACAAACTATTTTATTGAAATTTATTGCCCCACCCTCAAGACCGTAATAACAAAGACAGGCTAGGTCATGTCCCATTTCCTGTAATTTTGACAGGAATAGATTAGTTTGTACTCCATAACCCGTTTTTGAAAACGGTGCGTTCGATACCCAAAAAATTCTCATTTCATGTTCCCTTCATGACTCCCAAAGACAGGTGGAAACCGGCGGGAGGGGTTCCGGCTTGTCGGTTCGCGAACCTATCCACCTGATTTAAATTAACGACCCATAACGTACTGTACAGATGCAGTAATGATAGGTTTGTCCGCATTGGCTGCGGTCTGTGCCCACTGCACTGCTACACCATAGGCTGCATCAACAAAAGCATTGGTGATAGTTCCAGTAATGGCAGTTCCAGCAGTAAAAGCCACTGAGCCAATCGCTGATGCGATGGTTCCATTGATAGCGCTGTTGGTTCCTAAACTCACCAATGTAAAATTGGGTGCGGATGCAGCCGCAATGGCCGCATTCGAACTATATTTCACATCGGTAATAGTAATTCCACCGCCATTGCCAGCATCAGGAACAGTGAAACAATAAACGTTGCTTGTGCCTACGGCAAGAGTTCCACCGGCATTAATCGGGATACAAACATTAATACTGTTCATTATTCACCTTGCCTTATACGCCGCTAGGAGCGCTAGCATCCAAAGTTACATAGATACCGAGATCAGGACGCCAAACACCATGAGCATAAATTGCGCTCATGTTCAATTCAATACCGCGCCGTGATTCATCGCGTTCTGCACGCACCCGAATAGGACGCCGCCAGTCAATTGCGATAGCTTCCATTGGGAACACGCCACCAGTCCATGCGGTTCCAGCAGTCTGGAAGCTCTGGAAATATGGCACACCCATGAATTCAGCAACATAACCCTTACGGGTGATCTGTTCCTGGAATCCAGGAGCAGGAGCCACAGAAGCCCCAGCGATAGAAGCCGATTTCGCCAATGCAGCCCATTGATACTCATGTAAAACACGAGCCAATGGTTTGATTGCGGATTTGTTCGCTACACGCGCTCTGGCGATAGCAGCAGCTTCATAAGCCCAAGTATCGGTAGAACCAGCTGCACTAATTGATCCACCGGTCAGGGATGCCATATCCCCGTACAGATCAGTTTCGATCTTATCCAGAGCAGCCATACCCAATTCCATTGCCGCATCATTTAAGATATTTTCTGGCAATTCTGATTCAGCACGCGCGTCTGAAATAAAGAATTGCAACCCGATTTCGGCAGGAGTCAGGGTTTGATCTGCACTAGGAGTGAAAGCATGTGATGTCAGATCATCGTCATCACCAACGGATTGCGCAGTGCCTGCATTATATTTATATCCTCTACGCAGGTTCATTCCAGAGGCGTCATTGAATTGCTTGACCACCTTCAGCATAGTACCTGCTTCGCGGACGATAAAATATGCGTCCGCTTCTACTCGTTGGGCGATAGCACTTACATCGCTCCAAACATTTAAATCAGCCATTTTTACCTCATTATTTTTTAGCGAGAAAGACCAAGCCGTTTTCTCCGTTCCTCGTCAGTTTCCTTGTCGGAAAGAGAATTATTGCCTGGATTTGTTGCATTGATGGTTGTTTTTATTTTAGGTATCGCACCCAAAAGTACCATTGCATCCGCTTTCATTTCTTCAGGGGTCGTCCCCTGAATGCGTAAGGCAAATAGTGTTGGCAAACCAACTTCTTCAGCAATTTCCCGTTTTTTTTCGTTTAGTTTTAATTGTTCCAATTCTGATTGTATTTGCGTCAAGGATTTCTCTTTCTCAGAGATTTGCAATTGCAGTTTTTCCGTCTCGGTCATTTCTGCTTCTTTGCGTTGCCTTTCAGCTTCTTCAAACTTTGATAATTTATCAAGAGCGCCCTTATTTGTTTTGTTCATTTCGCGCTCTTTTTCTAATGCCGATTTCAAGCCACCAATATGTTCATCATAAAGACTGCGCACATCTTCCGGTTGTTTTGCAAGCCATGAATCAAAATCTTTTTGTTTCTTGGCTTCTTCTTCGGCTTTTAACTTTTCCTCTGCGGCTTTCTTTTCCGCTTCTTCTTTTTCTTTTGCCGCCTTCTCGGCAGCCTCTAATTCTTCTGACATCTCGTCATTGCTCCCTTGAGCGGAAAACAAAAAACCCGCTCTCTAAATTTAGAGAACGGGCTTTAAAAGGCGGTTCTTATATACCGTAGCCAAAAGGCGAAGGCAATATACTAAAAACAATTATACTACTTATTTTTTATTTCGCAATATGTATTCCTCTTCCAATGCTGCTAAAATACCTTTCAAATGTCTGATAATAAGTTCCAATGTTTTATTATTCATTCACTAAGTCCTTCAGGGGTGTTTCCCCGCGCATCTGGCCATAAACTATGTCATCATAAATCTTAGAAAGTTGCGAGAATTGGAATTTTCCTGCTTTATACGCTTCCCATTTTCCACGTCCCATAAGTTCAATCTGTGTACTTTCTGGCAATCCATTGAAATGTTCCTCACCATTTTCCAGTCCATAATCTACACCTTTGATATACGGAAGTTCGCTACACAGCCCACAGTAATGGTCGTTCAATACTTCAGTGAGTGGATGAACTGTTCCATGCATAGCACGACATGACATACAGGTACGATCACTGTCCAATTGTGCGAACCATATCCAACCTTTGACTATGTCAGAATTGGCAATGTAGTTCAACCTGGTTGCTTCCCGATAAGCGTATATCTGCGCTGTCCTGGTAGTCCGTAGAGCGTCTGTCAATCCAACACCAAATGCTTTACGCATATCACTTGCAATGATGCGAGGATTACGACCTAGATTAATACCTTCGATTAATGATTGAATGACCTTGTCTACTGCGTTGGGAGCCCATAGTTCTATACGTCCTGCCAGTGCGCCTTCTGGATCCAAATAATTAATAAGTATTTGTGCTGCATCAGCAGTTATTAATTGTGGTCGTATTCCTAATGCTCCGAACAGATTATTGACATGTTCTATGGCTAATTGAATAGCAGCGATATTGGTTGTGTTTAATTCGATTCGTGTGAACGCCGAAAAATCAGCCAATTCATGATTAATGAAGTTTACCAAGGCGGTATATTCAGCAGATCTTATAATGGCAGACGCTGTGATACCGGTATTCACCTGAATATAGAGTTCTAGACTGCGGATATAGGGAGTAAGGCGTTGATAGATAAGTCCATACGCTTGAATAATGCGTTTGATGGTGGCAAGGTCATATTTATTGATCTCATTACGTTGCTTTGCAAGAAGTTCAAGCAGTTCTTCTAAAGTCATCAATCCACCTCATTCATCGGCGCAGTAACCATCTTTCCATCTACCAATTTCGATTTAACCCTGTGGTGATATTGCTGATTGGGATCAACCATAACTTCGCAAATTACTGGTGTCTGATATCCAAATGCGAATTGCGTATGTGAATGACGAAAAAGCACCTTATAATTTATATTATAAGCATTTGCTATCTTCTC
>Ga0265297_10002031_pt1 | contig 43341 bp, 63 predicted proteins | sample Munlanlwell13791_FD_192502 | JGI IMG/M metagenome (GOLD analysis project Ga0265297, IMG submission 192502) | Leachate microbial communities from a municipal landfill in Southern Ontario, Canada - Leachate well 137-91 | ecosystem: Engineered > Solid waste > Landfill > Unclassified | place... | reverse complement strand
GGAGCGATAAATGGGAGAATATTTACCTTAGAAGAAATACTCTTAGTTACTAAAGTTTCAATACGACACTTAGAAGACACTGTCTTATTATTATCTAAAATTTTTACAGATAACTTCGAAGAAATCTATTTTGTTACTCCACCCACAAGAACTCTAGTTTTAGAAAGAATAGAATTAGAAATAACTCTTTTTAAAGCTAATCTACTTGATATTTCTTTAGTTAAATAATTTCTTATACTTAACTTAGAAATAATTTCTCTGTAAGAAAGTATTTGAACTCTAACTTTTGCTAAAATGGTTTTTTCTGATAAGATTTCTATTCTGGCTCTTGAAGTTAAACCGAAAGATGTTGTTTTTTTAATATCTAATCTAGAAAACAACGATTTAGTAACTCCTCCTATAAGTATTCTAGCTTTAGAGCTTATAGTTTTTTCTTGATGAACAAATATACTCGCCTTAGAAGATATTGATTTTTTGAAGAGTTTCTCAATAATAGACTTAGAAGACACTGTTTTAGTAAAAAAGTGAAAAATACTTGTCTTAGAAGATACAGTTTTTACTTCTAATTTTTGAATTTTAGATTTAGACGAAACTACTTTTGTAATATTAGAAATCTGTATTCTGGCTTTTGAGGTTAAACCTGTATTTAATGTCGATTTCTTTATATTTAATTTAGATTGAGAAGATTTTGTTACTCCACTAATAAAAATTCTTGCTTTAGAAGAAAGTGTTTGTTGACTTAAATTTGTAATTAATGCCCTCGAAAAAACAGTTTGTTCAGGAAAGGTTTTAACAGAACATTTAGAAGAAATTGTTTTTACAGTATTTTTAAAAATACTTAGCTTAGAGGTAATGTTTTTAGATTCTATTCTTTGTATTCTAGCTTTAGGAGAAATTGTATTAACAATATCGGAAATTTGAATCCTAGTCTTTGAAGAAACAACTTTTTCTAGTGTTTTTTTAATAGAACATTTAGAAGAAATTGTCTTTGTGGCTTCTTTTTTAATATCTAACTTAGCCTGAACAGTTTTGGCGTTGGCCAGTTTCTTTATTCTGGCTTTAGCTTGAATAGTGTTAGAATAAGTAGTAGTAGTATAAGTAATCTCTATGTAAGGCTTATTTGTTCCTTCCTTCTCATCAAAACCCATAAAATTACGACTATCTGATATTTCTGGATTTCTCACAATAACCAAATCTACTGTATCACCCCAATTAATAGAGAGAGGATTTGTTGTCCCAGCACCAAATAAAGGAAAAGCATTCCAAGAGTAAGATGTAGTATTAATAGTAGAAATTACAGTTGCATTATACCCAGGTTGATTATTCCAAGTTATCCCTGTTTCAATCCAAGAATTAGAAGATGAGTGAATTTCAGCAGAAAGCGATTTAGTACCCTCAATCGACCTAAGATATAATTTTATCGCACTTATCAATCCACTACCAGAAGTTAATGTAAATTTTATATATGTTCTCGTTCTTTTACTTGTATACAAGTCTCCAATATATAGACCAGCACCATTTTCATTGGATGTCGGAAAATTTTCATTTACTCTACAATCCCCATTATTAGTTGACCCTGTATCTGTATCGTCAAACGCTTTCAAGTCTTTGGCTTTTACTTTATCTGGCAATTCAAATCCAAGATGATTATCTATTACTTTAAACTTTGCCTTTATCAACTTACTTTTATCTATAACAACCTTGCCTTTTTCAAAACTATGTGGTTCTTTTTTATAGCAAACTGCTGCTTCTTTAAAAACGTGAATACGAACGCCTTTTTTATCAACAAAATATGCCTTGTCTTCTGATAATTCAACCGAAGCCCAAGACGGGATTTCAATCATTTTTAAATCTTTTTCAGAGTTTATCTCCTTGCCCTCTGGAAATGGTATTTCTTCTATTTCTTCAAAAGTTTCGCCGTTAAAGTAATGAGCTAAACTCAAAGACTGCCGACAAGTGAATGTGCCGTCATTGTTTTGAAAGTGTTTTGAGTAGTGATCTCTTAAGTGTTTTATTTCTATCATTTGTTTTAAATCATTATAATTTCTGCTCTTAAATTTTCTTCATACAACCAAGTTATAGTAGAAGTGCTAGAGCTTGTAGAGCTGGAAGTGGAAGATGATGTTGAGGAACTAGTTGAGGTCTCCATAAGTTTTTAGACATAAAAAAAGATGATAATCCATTGTAGGTTATCATCTTCATAATATTTATATTATAGCACAAGTCTTGGTTTTAATCAAAAAAACATAATTATATTGAAAGACCAATAAAGTAATAAAATAAATAATGATATTGAAAGTAATATTTGCCACCAAAAAGCTACTAGCAACATAAAAAATGCTATAGGAATCATTAATAAAACCTGTAAAACATTATTCCAAATCCATTCTGAAAAAAGGAGTATTAAATTGGAGTGTTTGTATGATTTCATTTTTTTAGTTTTAATGCTAAAATAACAGATTTTTTAGCTTCGGAAACTGGGAGACCTTTACCTTTAATAAAATCTCTATAAACAAATCCGTGATACCCGCTAAAAGAAAGATTATCTTTGTTACACATTTCAAATTCCTTTCCATTTATAACAAATTTTCTCGTTTGACCTTCTTTTTTATCCATCACTTCTACTCTATATCTTACTAATGCTGTGGGGAATTTAATAATTCCAATACATAATTTACGAGAATTGTAAGATTCTATTATTTTATATTTATTTCCTAACAAAAATATTAAGTAATCTAACTGATGAATTGCTAACCCTATGAGAATTCCCCCAGACTTCTTAATAGAACCGCGCCAAGATGATCACCACTTTTTATCACGATAAACTTTTATATATAGTGCATATTAATTATGATTTTTTAATAATACATAAACCAGGAACTAAATCTCTTCTCCTTGATTTTCCCCAATCTATATTAAATTTTTCATCTGTAATTTCAGGAATAACATTTCTAACTCCTGCATCATAGTTTACAGAATCATGGCAAAGGATAATCCCCCCTTTTCTCACCAGGGGAAAATACATTTTCATATCTTGCCTAAAATCATCTTCTGAATGTCCTGCGTCTACCATAAGCATATCAAAAAGTTCTCCCTCTTCTAAATAACTCTTAACATTTTCTAATGTTTTTTCATCATGAGTGTTTCCTTCAATAAAATTCCAAAATGGTTTTACATCCTGATATTCTGCGTCAAGGATAGTACTTCTATCTTTATGATCTACAGAAACTAATATTCCTGAATTATTTTCTTTCAATGCTAACAACATTGTTTTATCGAAAGCGCCGTTCTGTACACCAAGGGAAAGTATTTTTTTTGGTTTGAATTCTAAAGCAAATTCAAACACAGTAAAAATATAACTTGTAGTGGCACGAGGATAATTTTTTAAATCCTCTAATCTTTTGTCAATAATCATAATTTTTTCGTTAGTTTTTTATTTATTATTTAATTTATAAAAGAAAAAACTTAATTTTGCAACATATTCAATATAACCATTATGATATTCAATAATAGATGGTTCTTTTATTTTTATATCTCCATCAATAAACAATGGTGTATAATAAATAATTACATTATATTTATCTTTATTTTTATCAATAAAAAATCCATCTTTTTTTAATTGTTCAAAAAAATTTTCATAATTATTAGAATATTCATTTTTCCCAATATAATTATTCTCAAAATCAATAAATCCTCCAGCATTATATCTTTTATTTATTTCACCTTGATATTCTTTTTTTTCGCCAAAACATAAACTACTCCAAATGTCAACAAAAAAATCATCTTTTTTAAAATTTCTAAATATTTGAAAAAAATTACTAAATTCTTTAATTGTTTTTCCCGCAGTAGTAACTTTACATTCATTATTTTTTAAACTATCCTCACGACTTATAACATCTTTTCCATTTTGTATCCATCTAACATTAATTCCTATAGTTTTATTATAATTATATAATTTTAAAGGTAAATCTAATTTTTCAATTTTTTTTATTTTTACATTCATAATATTATTTGTTTATTAATTATTTAGATATTCTCTTAAAGTAATTGGTTTATATTTTGAAGGTCTCTGATGCTGTCCTGGTTGGTAGTCAGCAATTTCTTCAATACTCATAGTTCTAATGTCTTTAGGTAATAGCCACACTGGTTTATCTTGTGATTCTTCAAGCCAATTAATATTATCACATTTTTGGCGTTTTTCTCTATATTCTTGATTAAAATGACACATATGAAGAATAACTCCTCTTATTTTCCAAGCTCTTTCATCTTTATATGGCCAATATCTTGTTCTTGTACAAAATGGATGGGCTGAAATAGAAGGATCGAATTTAAAAATTCTTCCGTGACACGCCATAGTCTGGTGTATGATTGTTTTAAAGTTTTCAAATGGTTCAACACACCCTAACATCATCCATCTCTCTGGTCTGTTATTCCAAAATTCAGTTAGTAATTCTGGAAATTGATTAATAAATGTTTCATCTGAATCTGGCCAAACAAGCAAATCTATCTTTTTTTCTTCATTCATTTTCTTTAATTCATCTATTACTTGTTCTCTAATCCAATTTTGACGCAATTTAAAACGACGTTTTGCATGCCCTTGTATTTGATTGGTTTTTTCTCCGACTGGTTCTTTTGAATAAATAACTCTTACTTGTTCAGGATATTTTTCTTTGTAACTTAAAACAATCTGATTAGTTTTTTCATCCCAGTTATCCATTAAAACAACCACACGGTCACAATTTTCTACTAACCAATCTAAAGACCACTTGCATTGTTCACCTTCAGAATAACACATTGTGGCACCAACAATATTTATTTCTGAGAGTGATTCTATTTTATTATCCATATTTTTTTATAAATTTATTATAATTACAGCGACAGCCAGTGAAATTAATGCACCCAACAGATTCATCGTCCTCCATTTTCCTAACAAAAATATCTAACCAGTCATGTTTTAAATTAGGACTAACGACTAAATCATCATCAGCTATCACTACAAATTCACTTTTAGAAACTTTAAATCCTTTAGTAAAAGCTTTAGAAAGAGGAAGGTTTTCTTTATTAAAAACGTGTTTCCAAACTAAACCTTTTTTCTCCATTTCTAAAATATATTCTCTAGTTCCATCTTTACTTCCGTTATCAACCGCAATAATATTAAAAGGATGTTTAGTTGATCTATATAAGAATTCGATAGAGGTTTTAAAATATTTAATTCTATTATAGGTTACAATTATAATATCAACCATTATTTTAAGTATTAATTGTGTAATAATCTTTTATATCTCCATAACCTTTATTTCCGTCATTTTTCCATTCACTAGCTATAAAACCTGAGTTTTTGCTAGTTATTAGTTGTTTTTTTCCCAGTTTTTCCATTTTGTCAGAAAACCATGGTCTAATATAAACACTACTTCCATCTCCAAACCCTCCTATTTTTTCTACGTCACTTCTCCTGCTTATTCTAAAAATGCTTCCGCACCTGCCAGTATGCTCATAAAATATATTACAGGCATCTAATTCTTCTAATCCGCAAAGATGTAAAATTAAGTCTGTCCATTTTCTTTCCTCATCTTTAAAAAAGCCCTCAGAGCGTCTTGCTATTCTTTTATAGTCATAACCACTTCTTAGCTTTAAAATCGTTTCTACGAGGCTTGTGGAGCCTTTAAATGGCTTTGAAAAGGGGGTTTCGCTGTTCCAAATACTTATTCTACCCATTAAAGCCATTTCTGAAACAGTTTGACTCATTCCGTCGTGATTTACTGGTCTTATATTTAAAAAACAGTTTTTATATATTTCAGACATATCCTCCTTTTTAGAGGTGTCCCTGTCGTTTGTTATAATATTTAAATTTGGGATAGCTTTTCTTACTTCTTTCAAATATTGTTTTCCATAGAAACTATAATTACCCTTATACCAATAAACACTTTTTCCAAGTGGCGTTGGTTTCCAATTATAAATATCATCAAAAAATAATCTAATTTTTTCGTATTTTATTCCTAAATTATCTAAAATAGTGTCTATCCATGTACTTCCAGATATTATAGTAAAATTTTTTTCATTTTTATAGAGGTTGATAATATCGTCTTTCTTTAGTAAACAATCTCTACCATTCAACAAAAGTATCTTAATTCCTTTATGGTTAATAATTTTTTTTACATCATTTTTTGTATATATCCCTAAAAAGAGAGTTGGCTTATTAAAAGAAGTATAAGTTTCAAAATTAAACTTTTTTCTTAATGTACTATCAAAAAATTCTATTATAGGAGAGGTATATAATTGCATTTATTTTTTTCTGTAACTCATTATAAAGGTTGGTTGGTGAGTGAACGCTACTTTGCTTAACTTTGGGTCTTGGTTATATTCTCCGTCATACATTTTTTTTATAAGTTCGTAGTCCCACTTCTGTTTTCTACCATCATGAGCAAACCAGTATCCATATTTCCTAAATAAGGATGTTTTATAAAAAAACTGTCCAATATCACAAGATCCTTGTCTTATTTTACATTGTCTAATTTCTTTCCAATTTTTGTCATTTGCTCCAACCCATTCTGCATCTGTTGCTATTAGATTTACGTTTGGATTATCTTTTAAAATATCTATAGCTGATTGTATATGATTTTCTTTCCACAAATTGTCAGTATCGATATAAGTTACCCACTCGTTTTCTATATCTCTTTTACTATGATGAATATAACAAAAGGAGAGAACGGTTCCTATAACCCTGGAAAAGCATCCGTAAAAATGCGACCTAAATCCTAGTCTAACAAAATGAGTGCGAGGATTTTCTTCGCATAATTTAACTAATCCATTATAATCTATTTCTTCACTGCAATCATCAACTATAATATGCTCAAAGTCCTGGTTGGTTTGATTTTTCAAACATTCGATTACTTTTTTAAGCCCATCTATTCTATTGTGGACAGCTGTAACTATTGTTAGTTTCATTCTATTATCTTTTTAGTTCAAATTTATCAAACAAGGGAATTTCTTTATAATAAACCTTAGTATCATTTTTAGGATTAAAACTTATTCCACCATTTAATCCTCCTCCAATATTGTCTTCTAAAATAACTAAATCACCCAAATATTCGTTATCTTGAAAAAGTTTTACTCTAAGTTCTTTCATTAAATTATATTTCTTTTTAAATACATATTCATACTTTCCAGTTCTTTCCATATTATAGTATTTTGATAATTTGGTAGTAAGTTCTCTTATGCTATCTCTGTTATGAAATTCTAAAGAAATTTGATCTATTTTATTTATCAACTCTTCGTCTAAGTCTCTGATAATATCTTCTTCTCCTCCTTCACAGTCTAATTTAAGCATATCACAATGATCGATATTATAATCTTTAAAAACATCTTGTATAGAAATAAATTCTACTATCTCAAAATTATCTTCAGAAAGTCCTGTGTTATAGTTTTTTGAAGATGTCGCTCCCGAGTTTCTGGGATGAATGAACAATTTTGTTTCTTTATTTGGTGTTCCAACTCCTTTTTTAACACACTCTATAATATCCTTAAAACCGTTTAATTCAACGTTATATTTAAGAGTCTCGTAGTTATCCAAACATGGTTCGAATGAAATAACCTTTTTAGCTCCAAGTTGAGCGGCTAGACAAGAGATTGAACCGATATTGCCGCCGACATCAACGACTACATTAGCATTTTTTGGAACACGATAAACGTCAGCTGTTCTATCTAAACATCTACTTAAAATTTTTTCGTCATAATACCGAAGTCTTGTTCTAAATTTTAAATCTCCAAATTGTTGATCTTGATTATATCTACGCATTTGTTTTTTTATTTATTTTATTTAATAAATCATTAATAACATTGTCGAACATTGGCAATATAGATTTTGGAGTAACGGGGATTCCATCTCCTTTGTCTGGTCTAGCAGTTGAAACAAAAAAATCATCTCTTAATGACAAAACCATCCTTAATTGTCTAATTTTTTCTTCTATATTCATATTTTTCTTTATCAATTATGTTTAACGCAGAAATTTCAGACATAAAAAAACATTTATCTTTGATATATTCATTTTCTTTGGTTTCTTCTTCGTTTTTTGGATTTTTTAAATTTTTTACAACTACCCTTGATATAATTTTATTATCATCACCAAAAAATTCAGTAACAAAATTTTCATATTTTTCCTTTTCCTCTTCTTCCAAAAACTCATCAGTAATCCTTTTTTTATAGTTCATATTTATATTATTATTTATAAATTTTAATTATTTCTAATATTAGCGAAAAACTTTCTCTCCATCTAAAGGCTTACATGTTTCAGTATCTATTTTAGGATAAGGTTTGCGTGGATCTATTTTTGCATTACCACTCGCCCAGCCCCAAGATCTTATATAACCCTTAGGATAACCACGATTCTCACAATGTCCCATGTGGTCCACCCAAATATCTCTACACCAGCTTGAACCTTTACCAATTTTATCCATCTGCACTTTCATGGCTCTATCATCCCAGTCACGAGTAGAAAAAGGATTTTCCCCTAATTTAAGCATATCTGATTTTTTACATATTCTAAAATATGCTGAAATTGATAATCTTGCTGGAATTAAATCTTCATTACCAAGGTTAATCTGTAACGAAGGAATGTGTTGAATTCTTGCCCCTATTGTTCCTTGTTCAGGATATTTTTCCATTAAAGAAATTAATTGTTCAGAAATATCAGGAGTTAATTTAGAAATTCTAATATCATCTTGAAGACAGAAAAAATACTCGCTCTTTACAAATTTAAAACAAATATTATAAGCATTTGATATATTAACATCTTGTCCGTCTCCTAATAATACTAAGTCTCCAATCATTCCTTTCTCCTTATATTCCTTTAACATTTCTACTGTTCCGTCTTTAGAATTATTATCAACCACAATTAAATGTAAAAACTCTTTAGCGTTAGTTAATCTTTCCCAAAGAGAATCAATTGTTATTTTTGATAGATTTTTTCTATTACAAGTTAATAAACAAATGCTAGTTAATTGTTGCATTTTTCTTAATAATATTTATATTTATTTAAAATCACAATAATTCTTATCTTTTAAAATATCTTCTATTGCTTGTCTCTGATGTTTCAAGTCCTGATCTTTTTTAAAACAAGACTTTTCAGAAGAGCTATAAACTTCATCTTTTTCATTAGCTAATTCTAAATTCTTATTATCTGGATGATAGTGATTTATTTTTATTCCATCTTCATAGCAATAAGAATCCATAAGTTTTGCTAATCTAACTATTTCTCTGTCGCTACCAAAATGTTTAAACTTAGGATAATGAAGGTGTCCACCAACATCATGAATAAACTTTTTAGAGGTTAATCCTGTAGTAAATACAGCTCCGTGGCTCAATCCGTCATTAAAACATAACAAACCACTATCGTTTTTAAATTTTTCTTTAAATATTTTTAAACTATTAGCTAACCAATTATCTTCAGTTATTTCCATATCATCATCAAATTTTACAATATATGGAGTTTCACTTATGTAATAACCGAGATTAGTTTGAGCGACACATTCTCTCTGCCAATTAGAAAGAATACACTTTATATTGTTTTCAATGCACCATTGATAAGATTCTGTATCATCTCCATCTATTATGACAATCAAATCGTAGAGTGTCTCTGTAGTATGTTTTTTTATAGAATCTATTATTCTAATAAGACCATTTATTCTTTTATAAGTCAGAACAAAAATAGTAGTTTCTTTTTTTATTTCACCGCTTTGGAGTTTTTTGTAATCATCACGGAGTTTCTGCTCGGCTATGTCACAAGGATGATTTATTTTAATAGGTTCATTAGTTAATTCATCTATATCTGGATATGGTTTTTCTTCTGCTATATTTGCTTTATTTTCAGCATAAGTAAAGTAATTAGTAAAACCTTTTTCATAGCCTCTATTTTCGAGTTGAAAGCCTGCATGGTCTGCGTACAAATGAGTAGTAAAACCAAATTTCTTTTTAAGTTGTAATTTATATTTATCGGAAGTCGTGTTGGAATTCCACTTAAGCAATCTTCCGAAAGGTTCTTCCCCCAATTTTCTTATATCACTTCTTCTCATTAATCTGTAGGTTGAATTAAATCCCTTATAACATTCTATTATTTCTTTACTCTCATCTATATCAGTTCTGGCCAATCTTTGAAAACGCATTGTAATTCCACCAAACTCAGGCTCATGTCTTTCTAGAATATCTATCATCCTTGTAAGCCAACAATTTTCTTGCCCAAGCATAGGTGGAAATAAATCTTCATTTGTGCTCACGAAGAAATCAGAAGATGGCCTTTTTGGTCTATCAACTCCTTCCTCCCACTTATCTATCTCGGAAAAACCAATATTAAGAGCCCTAGATTGTCCGACATTTTCTGGGAGAAAAACAGCATCAAAAATCTTTCCAACTGTCTTGGCATGACGCAAATAATCCTGACTACCATCAGTTGAATTATTATCGATTACAATAATGCGAAAAGGATAAAATGTTCTATCATTTATTAATTGAACACATTTCTCTAATAAATTTTTTCTATTATAAGAAGTAATAAGAATCGTAACTGGTAACAATTTTGGTAAAACTTCATTCATAAATTAATATCATTTTTTTTATTTTTAAAATATTTCAATTCCATGTCATAACATTTTATATATTCTATAAAATCATTTAACATTTTATTTTTTTCTGGAGAGACAGAATTAATAAAGTCTCCATTTTTATTCAAAATAGGCATTCTCAAATTATTAAATTCATTTAAAAAATACTGATTATCTTTACCTTTTTCAATAAAAGATAAATCATTTAACTTGCACTTATTTCTTAAAAATTTACAAATCCAACATTCTCCATATCTTGCGTAAAAAAACCAAAACAACCGTTGCTTTAATTTCCAAATATTTAAAAGTATTACATTCTTTAAGGTTATTTGTTCTTTGCTAATAACGTAATAACCATCTCTAAAAAATTTTTCAATATATTCTAATATTCTATGATTACTATTAATCATAACTTTTCTTTCACAACTTTCATTTTCACCATAAATTTTATTATAAAATTCTTGATCCATAATTTTTATTATTAATTAACAGATAAAAACATAACTATATATATCAGAAATTTTTAAAAGAAATCCTCTAATATATATCCTATTAGACAGTATAAATTTAATTTTTGATAGAACTTTTCAATTTCTTAATAATATCATTGGGTGATAATGATAACCGACATGGTTAAAGACCTTTTTTTAGTGATACACGTTTTTGTGTCTATTATTAATATAATAGTCGCAATAAAATATCACAACTAATCTCGAAGATAATGTATATGAAATAATGTATATGTGTATGTAAATGTAAATTTATCATAAATTATGAAAAATCTAAATTTACTAACTAAATTCACCCAATGATATTATTAAAAAATTTAATGAACAAAAATTAAATTTACATCGTCTAACACGGCATATCTGCAAGGAATAAAGCCACATTTCGCCACGAAAATTATAGAAATAATGGAGGTGGCGAAACGTCAGATATGCCGATAAGTTATAATACCATTATACACCCAGAAATTAAACTTGTCAAGTGCTAAATAAATTACTTTTTAAAATCTTTGATTGCTTCCATTATTATATCTATCAACTTTTCGTATATAGCTTCATGGTTATGATTTCTAAAGACATATCTAAATTGTAAATCTGCTTTATTACTATCAATCTCTTTTATAATATCATCAGCTAACTTACTAATTAAAGCATCTCTTTTTCCACTGTAATTTAAATGACTGTCGCTAGAAAACGGATAAGATAATACTGCTTTTCTATCAGCAAAATTATATAAACTAGGGAGATCTGAATTAATGACTAGCAATTGTTTAGTCATACTAGCCTCAAGTTCTATATTGCTACAAACTTCAGCACAAGTTGCCATTAACATTAGATTAGATATTTGCATCAATTCAGCACACACTTTCTGAGGTATTTCCGATTCTGTATTATATTTTTCACTATGCAAGGTAGAGGTAAAGACAAAATCTTCATCATTTAAGCCAACACTTCTAGCATATTCCTCTTTGTTCTTTATAACATCACCCAACTTCCTTCCATTACTATTTGCCACAACCAAAAAAACATTCTTATTTTTTTTCTTTAATTCAGCCATTACCCTTATTACTTGATTTATGTTTTTGGCATCAAATCTTGATGAACATACCGGGTAGGTCATTATAATATCTTTATTATATAATTTAAATCTATCTATAATCATTTTGGTTATCGGATGAAAATCAAACATAAAAGATATTTCTTTTTCATTCGGGCAAGTTCTTACCTGGCTTGTAGGAACTTTTATAGCTTTAGCAAACTTCTCCGCATCATAATAATTCAAATAAACAAATCTTGCATTTGGCATTGAAAAATCCATGTCATGGCCAACGCCTGAACGAGCAAAATGAAGGAAAGGAATATTCACTCCGCATTCTCTTATTCCCTCAGACAATGTTTTTGTTGATTGCAAAAAAAGATCGTGAGAAATAGCAACATCATATTTTGGCAATTCCTTCCTTAATATTTCTTTAAATTTTTCTTTCATCTCTTCGTTGACAACCATTTTTTCCATTCTAAAATTAGGAACTATTGGAACTATTTTACAATCCCAGCCTAATTTACTTCCTTCTTTAACATATAAAGTAACGTCGTGACCATGTTCTTTTAATATTTTGATCTGATTTTTAACAGCCCTTCCGATGCTATAGGAGGCTGGGGATCTGGACAGGTGAGTGATGATGCAAACTCGCAATGGTTTTTTATAATTATTACATTTCTCTGGGATTATAACTTTTTCAGGAGTTTTTAATGAAGAACTAGTTAATCTAACACATTCATCTAGTGAATGAACTATGTCAGCGTTATTAAAATCATTACGAAAAGTGTAATGAGTTAAATCACCTTCTGTTTTGTTCTTATCTTTGATTGTAGCTGTTATAAAATAGCTACCAGATTCTTTGGCAAGTTTTATTATTTCTTCTAATTCCATATTTTTTTTAAAAGCAAAACCCAGTTATCAACTGCAACCTGATGGGAAACAGTTAACAAACTGGGTTTTGCTCATCAGGTTATTTAATATACTTAAATTATACCACAAGTCGCTAAAACAGAAAACCGCCCAAAATGGACGGATTTCAGATACTTTTTATACAACATGGTATATAAGCCACAAAACACTCAAACACCTCACCTTGGACAGTAAATCGCCTTCAAACGGGCTCCTAGAGGTCTATTCCTTACCTTTAAAGATGGCTCCAACAGCTCCAACGACATTATCCTTGTTTAAACCAGCTACAGCTCCTATAAGCATAGTAACTATCGGAAGAACTACATCAATGCTTTTATCAAGACCTAATAGGATAAAAATACCGATTAATCCTATTCCAGCCAAGATAGAGACTGACAAATTTAATGAATTCATTTTTTTTATATTAATTAATTAATATTTCTTTTTCCCTCCACATCCTCCTTTACCGTCCATAACATTTTTCATCATACTTTTCAAAGATTTTTTCTTTTTCTCATTCATCGAAGACGGTGCTTTTTCCGGAAGATTTAATCCTTTTGATTTTTTGTTCCACTCATTAACGTCAACACCTTGTTTTTCTAGCATCTTTTTATTGGCGTTAAAATATTTTCTTTGTTTATCTGAGACGTATGGCATATTTTTATTTTATTATTACGAATGGCTCTCCCTCAGGAATTTCTGCCATTTCGTATTGATTTAAAGTTTCTAATCCTCCAAATGATTTATCAAAACCAAGAGATTCACTCATTTCTTTATATTGGTTAGCAGACAAGAAAGCGCGTCTAACTCCATCGCTTCCGACCCACCAAACAGTTTTAGCAGGATTATCAGCTAAAGTAATTAGTCTAAATACTTTTCCACCTAAATTTGGTTGATCTAAGAAAGTGAAGGCATCAAACATATTTCCAGAAGAAAAATAATCTTCACGTAATTTTTGCCACTCTCCATTGAACCTATTTCCCCAAGAATTTGGTGTGCTGATAAATTTACCCCTGCTGTCTATTCCAAACTTTCCAAAATATAGACAATGTTTCCAATCTATCTTATTTCCTGGTTTCGGTTCAAGAGTGTTCCAGGTATTATTGTTTTGACCGTTTACGCCGCTTACGCAACCATAATTATCTCTAATCGCCATTGCAAACAGATCCATATTTCTTGAAGCATTTATTACTCTATATTCTTTCGATTTAAAAACTTTAGCTATTTTATCTATTTCTTCGTTTTTCCAAGAAGTATCTATCATAAACTTCTCTTTTGGAGGTTGACCATTCTCATAAGAAGAAACCTTATTTTCAGTAGCAAATCCCCATTTTACACCAAGAGACATACAATCTCTTATATAAGCCCCTCCATTAGGAAGATGTATTTGAGAATAAAGAGACTTAGCAGACATCTCCTCATATTTACCTGTCTCTACCATATTCAAGACACCAGCATAATATGAAGTTCCTTGTCCTACACAGGAGCTTGATCCATCTTGATTTTTAAATGGTATCTTAAATTTTAATTCCTCCTCAATATCATAGCCCTTATTCCAATCAACAGGCTCCCCTGCTGAAGCTACTATATCATAATCTTTGTCTCTTTTATCTATTGGAGATGGAATAGCTCCTGTCCCGTATTTATTCTCCGCTAAATGTTTCTTTCTAAATAAAAACATATTTTTTAAAAAAATTAATTATATCATCCTAGAATTGTTTATTAAATAAAAATATACAATTGACGATAAAAGTGTTATTCCAAATATCGCCCAGATTATCGATATTTTACCCATACTTAATATTTTGCATAAACAACCAATCCTGTAACGGCTGCTAAAAATGCCAATAGAATGAAACCGCAAAGACCGTAAACTATTTTTTCTGTTAATTTAGAGGCAAATTTTTCAGCTGATTTTTCTAATATTTTTTCTGGTAATTCAGCAATACTGAGTTTTATCTCAGTAAAATTTTTACCTAAGTTTTCGTTCAATGATTCGTGTCTATCGAAACATTCTTTTTTTGTTATCTCCTCCATAAATTTTTGTTTTTGTTATTTTTTATTTATTTATTTTACAGACTAAATACTCCTCTTCTTTTTGATAAAGAAAAAGCATTTCCATAAGCTGGTGTATACATTATTTTATATAAAACTGGGGTAATTTTTACTTGCAAACTCGGACTCACTGTTCCGTCTGCTGTGGCTGGACCGTTAGATGAGTAATAAATGTTATTCACACCAGGGGCGAGAACAAGAGGGGCAATTCCTAAGGTAGCGGTGTCTATCTCATAACCGTCTTCCCAGCCGTCAGTAGTAGGGGCGGTAACACTAATTTCTTGAGTATCAGTCCTAACAGTGAAGTTAATAGTGTTCTTAGAGTATTTAGATAGAAAATACATATCCGAAGCAGAAGTAGCCCAATTCGTTCCATCGAAAGAAAGTCCAGTTCCAGCAGTGTATCCTCCAGCACCATATCTTCCTATATTTCTATAATTAGAGCCGTCTTGTGTTGATGGAGTTAAAACAAAGGCATAAACATTTCCGATTGTAGGATTAAATGGCAAAGAAACATTATATTCGGTATCGTTCGTAATAGCATCCCATTGAGCAGCCGTGATAGTAACTGGTGTGCCAACTATTTCCCCAGTCGGAACTCCTGCTGAAACAGTTTGTATAGAAGCGACAACATCCGATGTTGGACTTCCAGTGTTCGCTCTTTTAAGGAATGTAAATGAATATTGTTTTACCTTTGAAGGAGTAAATGACTGACCTCTTCTTTGTCCAAACCCACCAGCATCGCCAAGACTAAAAGTATCTAAAGTACCAGAAATATTACTCTGGTCTATATTGTCCTTACTGCTTACAGCCTTAAAGGTAGGATAAAAATCAACAGGATAAGGAGAAGAATTAGTGATAGTAGATACTTCTTCAAGTTTTAAGGAGTAAGGGGCAATCCAAGCTTTTTGACCATTACCAGCTACATCAATTCTAAACATTAAATTAAGAAAAACAGCAGTGCTTTGTGTGGTAAAAGTATATTCAACAAGGGAAAAATCATAAGTTCCATTTTTACTAGTGGCAGTAGTATAATTTATCCGAGAAAATAAGGCTGTGTGTCCTTGCCAAACAAAACTTAAATTTGTTATATTTTCTCCCTTTACTACCACGGACACCTTATATTCAGTTGACGGTTTAACTGGCAGAAGGTGCTTACTATTTCCAGCATTACCACCCTCTCCGTCAACTAACGATAAATAAACAGTTCCCGTATCGCTAGTTGTTTCTATTTTAATTGTCTTATGTCCTTTATATAAAACACTATTATCAATTTTAGCTGAAATTGAACTTGTTTTTCTTTGTGCATACCAACCATACTTCTCATCTTCTATCCACCCACTTGTCGTCCTTGCTATATCCCCCGTAGCTGAGTCTATAACTCTAACGACACCGCCTTTGTATAAGACGGAAGTTCCCTCATAAAATTTTTTTGAATAACGTCTCTTCATCTATTTTTAATTTTAGATTTATATTTCTGCCAACAAACTTTTTATTGGCAGTATATATCAACCCAATTAAGCAATTAAACTTGTGCTAGAACTTGTTGAACTTGAGGTGGAGGAGCTTGTCGAACTTGAAGTTGAGCTAGAAGTTGAACTAGAAGTCGAAGAGCTTGTGCTACTAGAAGTTGAAGAGCTAGAGCTAGAAGTGCTAGAAGATGTAGAGCTGGATGTAGAGGAGCTAGTAGAACTGGATGTGCTTGATGAAGTAGAGCTGGATGTCGAAGAACTAGTAGAGCTAGAAGTGCTAGAAGATGTAGAACTGGAAGTAGAGCTGGAAGTAGAGCTGGAAGTAGAGGAGCTAGAACTAGAGGTGCTGGAAGATGTAGAGCTAGATGTCGATGAACTAGAACTTGAAGTGCTGGAAGATGTAGAGCTAGATGTCGAAGAGCTAGTAGAACTGGATGTAGAGGAGCTTGAAGATGAAGTAGAACTACTGGTGCTAGAGCTAGTTGAGCTAGAAGTAGAAGAACTAGTACTAGTAGAAGTTGAGCTAACATAGAATAAACTGGAACCAGCAAATGTTTTTCTTAAATTCTTTCCTTCTAAATAACTTATATCAAAATAATCAGATCCTCCATTATAGAAATATAAAGGAATTAAGGATTGTTTTGGAATATAATCAGTATGAGTAGCAACTAAAACATCGTTGATGAAAAAATCAACTTTATTTATTCTCCAAGAGATTTTAAATTCTACTGGGACATTAGTCCATGAGGAGTCCCAAGTAACAGAAGTTTGATCATAAGTAGGAACATCTTCACCAAAACTTCTTACATAAAAATTTGTTCCACTTATGAAGAAATAAATAGCGTTTCTATTACCATAAGCCTTAGAATATAAACCCCAAATGCGAGAATCACCAGCTGTCGGAGCTTGAGGGATAGTTAGTTTAAAGTAAATATCACCCTGCATTAACATCAAGGTTGAATTTACTTTAGCGTTTTCTATTCTTATTTTACCACCTGTACTTCTTGCGACTCCGCTTAAGACTTTAAAGAAGTCTTGATCAAAACCATAGATATTACTGTCGTATAGGAAGTAGTCGCAGTTCGATTCGTTAGTTTGAAACATTTACTTTTGCCTCTTCGCCAAAATCCTTATTTTTGATTACAAAAATTAAAATAATGTAAACATTCAAAAAATGATAAACGAAGTGACTTTGAATTATAATTTTTTATCATATACATTTACATTATTTTTATGTTAATTTTTTTTATTTATTAATAGAAGCAGGCCTTCCTCTTTTCGGTTTGTTGTCTTCTTTAACTTCTTCGACCGCTTGTGTTTCTGCTTTATTATCTAAATCTATCTTAGGAGCGACAATCGGGTCTTCTGAAACACGGACAGTATCTCCTGTATCTTCCTGAGGTTCTGGAGCAAGATTAGAAAAATTTTCTAATGGATCTTTTTCTTGAATAGGAGCTTTATTAGGAGAAACTTCAGTAGGAGATTCCTCTTTGGCTACGTCAGCTGAACCTTTATTTTCTTCTACCATCTTTTTAAATAACTCTGTCGCCATATCTGTCGCTAATTTTTTAACTAAATCCATTTGTTCTACATTTAAAGGAGTTGGATTTTTAACATTTACGCTTTTCCCCATTTGACCATAATTAATTTCAGTGGTCTTATGTTTTGGTTCAAGCTCGACTCTTTTTCCCGCAAAGAAGTCTTTTTCTCCTTCTTCTACCGGAAAAAACATTCTATTACAATCTTGATGAGCCAGCATCATTTCAATCTTTTCTTTGTCGTTAACCTCTGCTACTCCGTTCTCAAAAAGAACTGAAAGCATAGATACTGAAGCTGTCCCTAACTGTCTGTTTCCAGGCAACCCTGGTTTCAAAACTATTCTTAGTTTTGGAAGTTTAGAAATAAATTTCATAAGTTTTTTTATTCATAATTAATTTAATATATCCCTAACAGGGGGAAGAGCACTGTGTCTCTTCCCCCTTATAAAAACTATTCAACGATGTAAGCAACATCCATAAAGTTTCCAGAACCGTCAGCAAATGCTCCACCAGCCAAAGTGACAATCAAGTCACAGCCAGGTCTAGCATCAACAGTGGCGTTACCAGAAGCGAAATTTACAGTAGTAGCAGTTGTCTGAACAGACAAAGCTCCGTAAATTTGAGTTTCTGTCATGGCGACAGGATCCCATTCATAAATGCGGAATCCGTTAGCAACACCAGCGGTAAGATCTTGGTAATACTTTACTTCAGAAAGTCTAACACGATGTCCGCCTGGTTTTTCAACACCAACATCTCTGTTGGTGGTGACACGATAAGAAACCTTATCTAAAGCATCGGAATCGGTTAAAACATCGTAATAACCTTCACTGCCAGCGGTGATAGCGCCATCAATAAACTTGTCATCAGTAGCTTCAGATCTCAAAGAATCAAGAATCTTAGCTTCCCAATAAGAGCTTTGATTAATAGCGTCTGCCAATGCGCCAACAGTAGCATAAGCTGCAAAAGTAAATGTTTCGGTGCCACCGTCAGAAGTGATCATTTCAAGGTCAGTTGAAACGTCAACAGTAACTGAAGTGATAGTGCCAGTGCCTTTATATTTCAATCTAAGAGCGATACAAATATCATCCTTAGTGAAACCGCTTCTGTGAAGAGCGTTGGCTTGGTTTAACAATGTTTGATTTAAACTTGAACCCATTTTTTTGTTTTTGTTTGTTTATTAGTGTATTAGACTAATTAACAACATTTACTGAATAAAACCCCTCAATTACCCGTGAGGTTTTCGGAGCTGAGGACTAGCCCCAGCAGGGCGGTTTTTAAACTAGTCGACCGCCCTGCACGACCATCGTTACGTATATGTTAACTAACTAATTACTGTTAATCAGTGACTCCGATGATTAAAGAGTTTAACGGAGCGTTAATTCTCTCCAATCCAACTTCAGAAAAATATTCGTCAATTTCAGCGTCAGCATCATTGGCTTGAATATTCATGCGAAGATGAGTGTCTCTTCCCTTAGTATAGCGATAACGGAAGGATTCAGGATCTAGTAAGAACCCGTAACCAGCGTAATCTCCAACTAAGAAAGGATTGACCATAATGTCAACATCTCCGAAAGCTGAATGCCATCTGCTTACAGAAACACCATAAGTGTCTCCTTTAACAGACATGTCGGTCAACTGACCTCTTGCAATTTCGTTAACAGCGGAAAGAATTATATTTCCACACATTAACACTTTGCGACCGCTTCCATAGGTGAAACCTTCTCTTAAGAAGATGTTCATGTCAGGAGCAGTCAACGGACCTCCTTGATTTTGGATATAAGAACCACCAGTCAAGATGAATTCTAACAAACCTCCAGTGGCTCTTTTCGGATGACCGTAAGTTCCAGTGGCTGTTTTCTTTTCTCCAAAAATGAATGCGCGCTCGATCATTTTTATTACTCCTCACAATTTGTGAGTGATGTGGTCATTTCTGCCACATTCTTATTGTTACCAATAAGATTAGACTATATCATCAACCAAATTAATGGTTGCTTACCCCTTAGTCGTTACACATTTATGATTATTTTTAAATAATCAATTTAGCTCGGTATTGTCCTATTTCTAGGAGTTCCACCGAATTCGGCAAGTTTATTTTATATCATTACTGATATAAAGGACAATTATTTATCCTGAGCGTGCTCAATACCTTTTTTACGTCTCTGCCAGCTCAAATCATTTTCTCCGTAGGTATCCATAGCTGCTTCTGTACCCGTAACTGCTACGCTTGTCCTGAAAATCTGTCGCTGTTGACAAAAATCATTTTTTATGTTATAATAAATAATGATGATTACCTATTAATATCGGACTAATATTAATACTTATACTCTCATATAAGAGCGGACTTTATCTTCACTAATTTTTAGTGTCTGACGTTAAGTCTCTGAGGATTTTCCTTGCTATTTCTAGTTTAGGAACCTTTCCTGCTGATTGCCAAATCAAATAATTTTTCAAACCATTCAGCTTATTCTTTCGAATTACTGTTTAGGTATTATTTGCTCTAATGGTATTCCAGCAAATGGTCAGATTTTACTACACCCAAATTTAACTTAAAGCGTAGTTAGACTGAGTTGATGCTTTAGTGGTATTAACATTTCTAGCACCAACACCTTCTTCATTGGCATTTCCAATTATGTACAACCCATCATTAGAAGCCATTGTAGCAGCCGCAGTTGTACCAAAGGCACGAGAAGCTGACAAGGATTTAATGGAAGTTGCAGACTCAATGGAAGTAACAATGAAGTTTTCGCCAGTTCTGGCATTCTTTACAACATCACCAACAGTGAATATGTAGCCAGATTCGGAACCAGCTCCGCCAACTTCTAGAACAACATCACCTGTAGTTCCGGAAGTAACAGAAGCAATTTTGGCGTACTTACCGCAATAACGATCTTCGCTAATATTAGTCAATAATTCTACTGACTTTGGACTATATCTTCGCTTTTTACAGCGTTTAACGTATCTTTATAATCAAGCTTGTAATTAAACATAGGATGAATATAAGGTCTTACCAAATTTGCTAATGTTTTTGCTCCGTTTCCTTTAGCTCCGAAATATAGTTTAAAATATTTCTTATCTTTATGAATGTTAGAAATTAAACCAAATTTTTTTTCTAACATTTCTTGAAGCATAACATTTTCCTCGTATGAATAACCTTGTGTATTTAAATAGTAATAATTTTGTCGTACTCCTTCTGGATGTTTTTTACTTTTTTTCTTACTCATCTGATTATTACCGTCGTCCATAAACCAAATTGCTAATCCATACTGATTAAGATGTCTAATAAATTGATATGTGATTTTTCTTTTTCCTCCTCCATAAAATTTTCTATAAAACCATTCATTTCTTTTATCTCCGAAATCTACAATAAATTTTTTATATTTTTTTCCATTACTTCCATCTCCGAATCCATTTATATTTGTTCTAACAGCAAACATTTTATAACCGAAGCTTTTTAATATTTCACATTTCAAATCTAAATAATCTTTTTGTTTTTCCCCTTGGCATAAAGTTAATTTATGAGTATATTTTTTGCAAATACTTCCATCTCCCAATAACATACCAACAATTACTCCCATAAATTCGCTTTTATATGGCAAGCGGGGGTAAGACAGTCTCTGAGAATTTTCCATAATTTTTTTAAATTTTAGGAATCTTTTCTGCTGATTGTTCAATCCGATAATTTTTTATAACCTCTCAGCCTATTCTTTCGAATTACTGTTTGGGTATTATCGGCTCTAAGAATGTCCCAGCATATAGTTAAATTTTAAATGACCCGAGATCAACTAAGCCATTTGAATTCGTAAGAGCCAGTTACGGCCTTAGGCATTCCTAGACCTTCCCAAGAACCTCCACTCATGTCTTTGCCAACCTGAGTTAGCGTAGCAGTGAAAGGATACTTGCGAGGTTCGAGCATGAAAATTTTGTCCACGACGTCCAATTTTAATTGACCAGTGTCACTTAAAGTGGACGAATCTCTTGCTCCAGGTACGCCAGTGGTTATAGCACCGGTTACGTGCGATGGTTCTGTGTAATTTTTGATGTTTTATCTATTAAGTATCTCTACTTAACGCCCAATATCTCTATTGGGAACAGACTATATCTTATCTATTTTTTATAGATTTTCACGTTCAGTCGTTGAGGGTAACAATTTATATTTCATACACTCTGGAATATCATTAATAAATGGTTCAAATAAACTATTTAATTTTTTAGAATTATTTTTATTAAATCTTAAAAAATAATAAGTTTTTCCAGTGTGCTTGTGAGTAAATTTTGCTATCTTTGTTTCTATCCGATACTTTTTCCAAAAATATACTTTCATTGTTTTATGTTCAGGAAGACTATACGCATTTGTGCACAATCTCATTTCTATTTTTCTAGATAATGTTCCGTCATCTAAATACCATAGAAGTATACTTAATGGATCAAGAAATTTTAATGTTTTCATTGTTATGTGTCTTTTTCTCTCACCTTTTATTTTTCTATAGAACAATCCAGCCATATCAGTAAAATCTTGATGAACAATAGAGGTATAAATAAAAGAAGGATTAAGAGAATAAGCACTATTGCTACTACTAATAGTAGGTTTATCTTGAATTATAAATGGTAATAAGATTTTCTTTTTCCACTCTAAATATTCTATTTCTTTCTCACAGTGACAAATTTTTAATCTAAATTGACCGTTTTCTCTATAATTCAAACTGCTATCTCCTAGCAACATTCCATAACACGCTTTTTTTTGTTTATCGGATAAGTGGCTATTTTTTCTTAAATAATTAGCCTTAGATAATGATTCTTTAATCATAATTGTTTTTCCTGCGGATAACGTCTATTTAATAATTTTTTAGGGTTCGCCACAAGATATTATCCATGTGGTATCCTATTATTAACATTACAACGCTTCCCCGCATATAGTGAAATTTTATATCCCCATTACTACATAAGGATATTTACCCATTTTGTTTTTGTTTTGTAAACAGTAATAACTATTTTACTTACTACTGTCACGGAATTATTTTTTTAAATAACCCCCGAAAAAGAATCGATGAAAAATTTAGCGACGACTCCCAGCGATCAATTGGTCGACTAGATTTTTGTCTTCTATAACCTTTCCTCTCATAGAACTTCCGCCTCCGTTAACATTAGAAGCAACATTTTTTGCTTCCTCTTTAGCTTTGGCTTCGTTCTCTTTTTCAATTTTCTCCTTAAGAGCTTTCCCAACTACGGCATCATAAGCAATTGACACGTCTAAGATACTATGCTCATCCATGTATTTGTTAATTTCTGTCGCATATTCAGGAAAGTCTTCGTGAGAGTCAATGAAATCTTGAGTACGCTGTTCGTATTTCTCTAATTCTCTCTCATCTTTCAAAGAAGAAATAGTTTTTTCGAATTCTTTAGTAACACTTCCTATTTTTTCTTCAATCATTTTAGAAATAAGCTCAGGAGAAGCTTTTTCATACTCCTTTTTGCCTAGTTCAGCTTTTACTTCTTCGGCGGCTTTCTCAACTTTTTTTGCTTCTGAAGTAGATACAGTTCCTTCTAAAACAGCTTTTATAAGATTTTCATCTGTTAACTTGTCGTCCATTATAGCCTTAACTAAGTCAGGGCTAGAATTTAGTTTTTCCAACAACGGAGATGTTTCTTCAAAAAGTTTTCTTAAAGATCCAAGCTCTTCGCTGTTTTCACCAAGTTTAGTGAAAAGCTCATCATACTGCTCTTTTGGTACTGTTTCTTGTTTTTTTTCATTATTAGACACTTCTCCTGGTTTACCCGCATCTGTGCCGTTAGCGGAACCGTTATCGCTACCCGTATTAACGGACGATTTGATTTCTTCTGTCATAGATTTTTTTTCATAATTAATTATTTATATTAAACAATTTTTTTATTCTTTTGAATTATTATCAGCCTCCATCTGCTTTTTAGCTACCTTAGTTACAAATTCACCCAAATCAAGTTCTTTTTTATCCTTTAAATCCTTATTCTCTTTTATCTTCTTTAAAACTTCATTCATTCTTGTAGGCATCAAAACTTTTTCTATGTTGTCTATTTTCATATTTTTTTAATATTAAAAATTATAACTTAAATCTTGTTTTATAATCTTTAGATATTTCTTTATTATATTTTTTCTTATTTTTTAAATATTCTTGAGTCTCCTTGCTCAATTTACCACTCTCTGATTCTGATTTTAACATTGAAGGAGTTATTTCTTTCCCCGTATTTTTAGTATAAAGTTCTTTCGCTTTTTTAGTAGATAATTTATCAGCTAAAATTTTAACATTATTTTTAGCTTCATGAGTTGACTTTATCGCATCAGAGTAATTTTTCACCGTCTCTTTAGCTCCAGATAATGAATTAAATATCCTATTAAGAATAGATTTTTTTTTGTTTGTTTTATCCATATAATTATTTTTTACTATATAACATTTTTTTATAAAATGGTAAATCTTTGCTTGGAGTTGCCCAATTTTTATTTTTATTGAATTTATCAATTGCCTTATTATAATTTTCTTCAGTATCAAACTGATTTCTTTTCGGTTTTACTAATGTTTCAGGAGCTTCTTTTTCCAACATCTTAAACAAAATTTCTCTTTTTTTATTATTGAGAGAAGATGAAACCTTTCCTTTAATACTTTTCAATGTCTTTTTTATATTTTCCAACATATTTATTTTTATTATTAACTATAATAATATTATAACACAAGTCGTGTTTTTTGTTTAGCTAATACTTAATATCTGGCTGTGCGTCTTCATTTTCATTGTTTTTTGCCTCTTTTAATTTATTAACATAAGTCTTTAAAAGTATTATGCCTCCAAGTTGTCCTTGTTTATAGGAAATTCCAGAAGAGTTATTAGGATCAAAAGTCATCAAGCTATCTCTTGTCTTAATAAATTGAATATCTAAGAAGTCTCTAACCGCCAACCAAAATTCAGTTTTAGAGAACTCGTAAATAAGATTCTCTATTTTTTTTGTGCTCATCATCTCATCTTGAGTAGATTCTTCTTTTTTTTCTTCAACCTTTTCCTCCACTTTCTTTTCCTCCTTTTTTATTGTTTTTTTCATAATTTTTTATATTAATTTTTAAAAATTAATTATCTTTGAATATTATTTACTCTATTCGATAACTTACTCTCTTCATTAAAGTTTAAGTTATTTGGTATATTTGTGTTAACCCCTCCACCAACCTTTCTATTTAAACCTCTAAGATTAGTAGTGCTTCCTTTATTAATTCCACCAACAGTCGGAGGAAGAGAACCAGCATTTAATAAGTTTACAGGAGATGACATTTCTCCCATTTGAGAACCATCATTAAACGCAGGATTTTCGACTGGAGAACCTATCAATTCTAAAGCTTTTTTAGCAACATCTGGCGGTATTTGACGTCCACCCATTTTTTGTTCTCCTTGTCCAGCCATTTCTAGAGGATTTCCTGCCATCAAATCTTCTTGTTGAGGTTGTTCATCTGGTTTTAAGGATTCAAAATCCCAATTGAAATCAAGAAGAAGCTTGGATATTAATTTTTCTATATCAACAACAGGGGCAGGTTGACCGTCTGGACCAATCTTTTGAGTAGAAGATAATAATTGGAATAAATCCATATCTTGCTTCTTTTTTATATCCAAACCTCCAGCAATAGAAGCTAGAACTGTCGCTATGTAATCAAATTCTCCATTTAAATCATCTTGCTCTATTAAAGGAAATTCAATTTTTCCATTATCACCAACTATCCTAGTTACCATTTTATCAGAACCGAATTGTCTCCACATTGATGTCCAATATCTCATAACCTTAGACAATCCATCACCTAGATGATTGACAAACAACCTAACTCTTTCCAAAGTAGATTCTCTTAAATGTCTAACTTCAGTTGCACTAGATCCTCCCCCACCAACACCCATAGAAAAATCATCAACACCAGAAGAATAACGCATATCACTTTTTAAAATTTCGTCTTCTTTATAAGCGCTAGCTTTTATATCAGAAGATTGAACTTCCCTAGCTCCATTTGGATCTTGAGAATAAACAATTCCGAAAGGTCTAACAACTAATTCATCTTTGTTGATATTAGCTAAAGGATTTATAATCCACATCTTGTGAATATTAAGAGTAGCAGCATCTAAACGCTGGTTTCTTATCATATTCAACATTATTTGAGGATTTTCTAGAATCATTGGAATACCATATCCCTCGTATTCTCCAGGTATTTTTAAATAAGGAATTCCAATAAAAGATGATTCTTTAAAATCATAAGGATTAGGAATTACTCCAGTCTTACTTTTTAAAACAGGAACTCCTCCAACCATAACAGCAAATTCATCATCAAAAGGACGCAACCATTCAAACACCTCGTACATCTTTATATCGTTGTTATTATATTTGTCGCTTCCTGTCCCGTATAAAGAATATCCAATATTTTTTCCTTTATTTATTTTCTCATGATTTAATTTTACTTGATTTCTAACAGCAGCATAATCAGTTAAATCACTATCATTGCTAGCAAAAGCTACTTTTAATCTTTCTTTATCTGCTAAAGGATAACGTCTTTTTATTTCTTCCTCTGTTAATAGTTTTCTTCTAAACCAATATTGTTTGCTTTCTTCATTGGTATTATGCCAATCATATAAAAGTTCATAATTATCAACCCACTCCAAATATGGAGCATCATAAAAAGTTTTTGTTTTATCAACCCACTTTAATTTTTTTGAAACAAAATCTTTAGTTGATAAAAACTTATTAGTTCTTACGTCTTTTTTCCAATAGACTTGCATGAAACCAGTTCCATAAATCAAAGAAGAACTAACAACATCTTCCATTACTTTGTCAGCTTTAGATATTTCCCAAGTATAATCATGCAAAGATTGAACCTTGGGAGCTTTTAATTGATCGTCTTCTGTTCTTCCTTGTATAGTAAATTCTGGTCTAGCGTCTAATATTCTAGGCTTTAGAGTTTCAACGACAGCAAAAGTATAAGGAACAAAAACATTTGCCATCCATTTTTTAATTTCTTTTTCTCTGTCTGAATTATCAGATATATAAAGTTTATAACATCTATCTAATCTTGGTTTTATGCAATTATCAAAATATAACTTTGCGTCATCTCTTTGTATTTTAAAAAGTTGAACAAGTTCTTTTTCTTTTTCACCGCCAAAATCATTTGGGTTGTATCTTTTTGTATAAGACATATTTTATTTTTTAATAAGAATAGCTCTTTGGAAGATGTTTAGTTTCATCTATTTGAGACAATTCTCCAGTATATAATACTTTAAATCCTTGATTAGCTATAGCAGCCGCAAATATAGAATCATCATGATGACCACTAACAGGTTGCATATTTCCATTATCATCATAATTGAAAACAGATATTTCATCGGCTAATATTTTACTATGAACAATCATTCCATCCTCTCTTAAGGCTTTTATGAAATCATCTATTAGCCATCCTCTATTAGCCCCAGTAGTTCTCCAACCAATTCTGTCAGTAAAAACTAATGAAATAGTTTCTACTTTGCTTGGTCTAAAATATAAAGAAGGATAAGAAAGTTTTTTTAAAATTCCGATAGTAGCTATACCATGATTGTTAGACTCTGGAATCATTAGAGCGTTATTATATCTTCTTCCCCATTTATCTAATATCTCTCCAAAAATATCCGGAGGTAATTGTTTTCTGAAAAAAGCTACTTCTTCTCCTGTTCTTCTATTAAAAATTGTGGCGACTGAATAATCTCCTCCTCTTAAACCTTCGGCAATATCAGCGCTTATTACATAAATTTCTCCTGGTTCTGTTTTTCTATAAACAATCCAATCTTCATCTTCTTCTACTACAAATTCTTTTTCTGGAATTGTTTTATTTATCATTCCAACTGTTAAAACGCTATCTCTTACTTTATTTATTATTTCATCTCCAAAAACAGATCTTCCGCCAGAAAGGAACTTACATGCGTATTCTTGTTGAAAAAAATCTGGAGAACAACCCTTTTTTATTTGTTCGATTTCTTCAACGCTATATCCCCACCACCAACCATATTTCTTTTTTACAAAACCATTATTATCATCCATCCACATTCTATGAAATAAATTACCTATTCCCTTCGGTGAGCTCTCAATTACAAACTTAGCGTTTATTGGTATAGCAGGCATTAAAGACATCATTTTTTCTTCAGCATTATCAATCTTCGGGAGCTCAGTGAGCAAGCAATTATGGACAACTCCAGATGTGGTTAAAAAACTATGAGGTTCGTTATCTAAACAAATATCATAAACATAATTTTCTTCTTTTTCATCACAAACATTTTTAATTTTTAACCAACAATAATTTTCTTTTTTATTATTTAATAATGATAATTTTTTAAATCTTTTTTTAAATTGAGAATATGGATATGCAATATAATCATCTTTAGTTATCATTCCAGCTTCTTTCCAAATTTCATTTTTAGTTAAAATTTTATGATTGTCTGTTAGTACTAAATCATCTGTTCCATAAATTTTTATTCTCTTTATTTTTTTATTTTTTCCACTATTTTTCAATAATTTATAAACTATACTAAAACCTCCTTTTCCATTTATTATTTCATCTCCACTTTTTATTTCAGATATTTTTTTAGTAAATCCATTTCTTAATAAAATTTTTGTATCACCATGCAAACAATTATCAAAAGTGTAACCGGATCCTACATTCTCAGTAGAAGGAAGAATTAATATTTTAGAACCTATTTTAGGAAAAGAAATTTCATACTTAGAATTATATTGAATAGCGGGACGTAATTCGTCTGGAGTAGTCTTCCAAAAAGTTTTTATTTTATCTAATAATTCAGATACAACGTCAGTGTTATATCCTATAAGAGCAGTAGTCGTCCCTGGGTTCATTATAGTGTTGTGATAAAAATAACCACAAACCCCTGTCGAGAAGCCGAGCTGGCGGGCCTTAAGAATTATGATTCTATTATTGTTTTTTAAGGTATTATATAAATCTTTCTGAGCTTCATTTAATTTAAAAGTAGACAAACCTTTTACGACTCCTCCAACCTTATATTTAACCTTACAAAGATTTTCTAAATAGAATTTAGGATCTCTTAATTTTTTTAAGTATTCTTCATTTTTATTCTCCATACAATTGTCTACCAACTTCATTCTCTCTCTTTATATCTTCTTGAACATCTTCTGGAATAGTTGGCTCATTTACTTCATAATTTTTTATTTCTTCTTCAGTTTCAGTCTCACCTTCTATTTTGTCTATTTCATCTTCGCTATTTTCTCTGTCAACTATTTCTTTCATAACATCTTCCCAAGATCTTCTACTTTCAGCACTCTCTTCTTTATATTCATCCAATCCAAGAGATTTCAAAAATACTTTCCAAGCAGAAAGCCTATCGGAGTCTTTTTCTCCTCCTAAGGCAATCTCTTTTATACCACCAACAATAGTATTAAAATCAATCCCTAAATCTTGCAGGGCTTGATGATATTCTTTTCTTAAAGCTAATTTATCTAATGTTCTATAAACATCAGCCACTCTTTGAACACCAATCATCTTCTTTAATTCTTTTGGATCAGAGGTAATTTTTAAAGCCCTTAAAAGAAGATTTTGTTGAAAATCGTTATTTCTATGAAAATTATAATGTCCTCTAACAAATACAACTGGTTTGAGCGGTTTGTTTTTTTGTTCTTCCATGTTTTAGTCTTTTACGTTTCTTGCTTTTTTGTTCTTTTTCTATATGAATATACGGAGGAATATAAGAAGAATTTTTAATCCAATATTTAGGTTTATCTAATTCTTCATTCAAACAAGAAATGTAATTAGTTACATAATTTAAAAAGTCTCTATAAGACATTTTTCTGTCTTCTGCTATCTTAAGGAGTTCCATTCTTTCTTCCATTTGATAGACAAGAAATAAGTATTCAAAAAAAACATACTTATAGGGATACTCTATTTTTTCTTTAAAAGGATCTCTATCATCAAAATCTTCGAATAAATCATCTATATAGTTTATTATCTTATTATTTACTCCACTGTTTCCAAATATTCGATTACTTAAACCAACGTATTTCAAAAAGAAAATAAAATAAGCTCTTTCTAGATTAAATCCATTTTTCCATCTCTTGTTTCTCAGGTGGCCATCATATTTAAACTTTCTTACCAACCAAGTGAATTTAACAATATAATCAAAAGTACTTTTTTGATAATCCAAGAGAAGTTTTCTTATCTCCTGTGCGTATTCTAAACCATTTAAACCGATATCTGTTGTTAAAAGGTTTATGTCTAATTGCTTATTAGCATATTTTTCTTCAGCGAAAACGTCTTCATACTCCTTGGGATATTCCTTGATCATTTGTTTTTATGTTATTTACATTATTAATTTCTTCTGTCGCTTGATTATTTTCTCCTCCTTGAGATAACTGGTCAAAAGCAAATTCAAATAGTTGTCTTAAATCTGGATTTTGTTGTTCTAAATTATTTAAAAACTCATTAATTGAATCAAGATTCCTCAAATCAACGCCAGCTTTTTCCATTTCTGCCAACAATTCTTTAACTAATTCGTTTTTATTCTCTAAAAGTTTGCGTTTATTAATAATCTTCATGGAATTTAGAGCATTATTTCTGGTAGAAACATCTATCAATCCTCTTTTGAGTTCGTTTTTTTCTTCTTCTGTCGCTAATTCCATTCCTTTTTGTTCTTGAGGTTGCAAATTTTCAGAATTTTTTATTTCTTCTGGCATATTTTTTATATATTATCTATTTATATTCTTAATTATAGCACAAGTCGTAAATTTAATCTTTAAAAAACAAAAAAAACACGGAGTTATCCGTGAATTAATAATATTTTCTCAAAATTGAGGTCAAATAATGTTTAGTTATTTGATTAAAAAGTTTTTATACTTGTAAAATTAGATATACAATTACTGATATTATTATCTGATATTGTTCCACACCAAACTTCGTATGGTCTAAACCATGGTTGATTGTATATTGGTTTTTCAATATATTTTATTGTCTCTATTATTGGTTGATAATTCTTATTAGAAAGTTTATCAACTAATTCTTTAAGAAACTTAATCTCGTTTTCGAGAGATTTTTTGTCTCTTTCTTCAACTTCTTCAGTTGTAAAAAGTATTCCTCTTTGATCTTCTTTAGTAATAACCTTGTTATCAACTAGGTTTTGCAGTTCTTCAACTGTTGGAAGCTTACTTAACCTCCAAATTAATTTTTTCGTCATCGTTTTATTAGAAACACTTTTGACCTCAATTTTAAATAAATATTATTTCCTTTGGCGGGGACATCTTAAATATCATAAACAGTTACTTATGACACTTCCGTCTCTTATAATCCCCGCGACAGCCAACTATATTTCATCAAAGATGAAAAAATAATATTTGCTCTTTTGCAGAGACTCAGATGTCACCACCAAAAAAAATAAACCTAAGTAGGTTTATATTCCCCGTAATCTTTACGATATGTTTCTAAAAGACTGTTTAGTTCTCCTCCTACTTCGACTAAACATTCTTCTATTGTTTTTTTATCAACTTCTAATCCTTCTTTATTTTTAAGTTCTTTAGCTATAGCGTCCCCAATTCTTTGCTTTCTTAAAGGAGCGAACTTTTTATCTATTTCTTCTTTACTTCTTTCTATTTCTGAGGTTGGAACAGTAGCAAGAAATATCTTACTTTCTTTATCGGCAATCTTCTTGTTATAAGACATTTGATACCACAATACCGGTCTTTCCTTTTGTTTTTCTCCGTCTTTATAAAATTCAAATGTATAATAAAATCCAACTACCTCGCCCTCGATAGTTTCAAGGGAGTTTGTTAAAAAGAAAAATCCTTTATCTCCTAAATTAAATTCTCTTTTTACTTCTAATTTTTCATCTTTGTTTTCCATTTTTTTTTATTGTTAATTAATATGTCAAGGAAGAAGGACTCGAACCTTCGTGCTCCTGGATCCAAACCAGGCGGAATAGCCGCTATCCGATTCCTTGCTTTATCCAATATTTAATCTTATATCTTCATTTTTTAAACAATTACAATTATAACGAAACGTGTGCTCATTCCATAATCCTTTTTTATCTAAACTTTCTAAATCAGGTATAACTTCCTTTCCACAAATAGGACATTTTTTAAGTTCTTTTTGTTTACAATATCCATCAGGAGTTTTTTCATAACCTCTTGATATTATTCGATATTCTTCTTTACCGCAAAACTTGCATTTATATTCTATCCAACTATCAAGTTTATGTTTTTTTTGATTTATAGGAACAACTTCAAAAACATGCTTTCCTTTTCCTCTTTTACATTCATATTTTTTTATTCCTGCTGAAACTTTAGGTTTTTCTGGAATAATCGCTTCTGGTTTATCTCCACAAGATACTCTTTCTTTTTTTGTTATTTTTCTATATTTTTTAAATTTATGATTCATAATTATTCAAATTTTAAAAAATAAACCATTATTATTCATTCCTTAATAAATCTTTCTAAAAATTTTAGAGGTTCTTCTGTTGTTACCATAAGACTTAACATATGTTTCCAAATAGGTCTTCTACAAACTTCTTTTTTTACTAGTTTTTTTCCGCAACCAGAACAATAATTAATATTTAATTCTTTTCTTATTTTTTCATCTTCTTGATAATTATAAGAACTTTTGCATTTTGGACATAATAGTTCGTAATAAACTTCATCATCTTTAGCAAAGAAAGCTTTAGCAAAATTATGATTAAAAATAATACCTTTCCAAAACATTTTATCTTTAATATAATATTCAATCATTTCTTTAGATATTACATATCCATTGCTAACAGCCTTTTGTATTGCTTTTCTTAATATTTTTTCCATTTAAATTACAATATAATAGTTAAATAGTTCTAATTTTTTAGGAATATTATAATTTACAAATAATTTTATATTCCCATGTTTGCCCTATTGAATAAATTTTTTTCTATTTAAATTCCAATATAACAATTTTTTTAATTTATTTTTTAATTTATTATTTAAGTTTTTTATTTTTGTTTTTATAAAAAAACAGTGTTTAATATTATATCTATGCCACCAAATAGATTTTAACCAAACAAGAAGTTCAAATCTAAAACAACACATCTTAGGAAGTCCTCTTAATATCTGATAATGTTTTGGCTGACCTTCAAAATCTTTTTCTTTTTTTAATATAGACATTGGAAACCAATAATCTTTTTGTTTTTTACCGCAATATTTACAATTTTTTTCCATATTATTTATTATAAATACTTTCATTAACTAATAAAAATCTTTTTTGTAAGAATAAAGTTTCTAATTTATCTTTTCATAAATCCTCTATTTTAGGTCTTGAAAAATATTTTCCTTCTTTTACTACTATAGGCAATTCAGTATTTCCGTCTAAATAATTATTAGAAATTTTTTCTACTGCTAAAACATTTTCCGTTAAATCCAAATCTTTAACAATAAAATCTATTCCAGCTTCCTCAAGTTGTTTTTTAAGATTGTTGCAATGATCGCAATCTTTAAAAGAATAAATTGTAACAACACTACTTTCTTTATTCATAAAATGTTAAATGTTTAATACTATAAATGTTAAATGTTTAAATATATATTAATATTAAAAAATACTAATATTAAATAAATAATTGCTAAAAATGTGAAATGTTTCTTTTGACATTGTGAAATGTTTCATGCATTACTAAATTTTATTATATCACAAGTTGTGTTTTTTTACCAAATAACTTTAGCATTCATGTGTTTCATATACTCCTTTAACTTAGTACAGTTTTTCCACTTTAACATTCTCTGACTGCCAAGATCAATTTTTTCTCCACTCCATCTGCTTTTATTCAATCTTAACCCCTGATGCTCAATCAAATAAAACATCCCAAAGTCAGGAAGGTTAATATACCCCCTCTCTCTGACGTCTTTCATTATAACTCTTATTAAACCATAATAAACTCTTTTAGCGAAAGAAACATCAGACGAACAAGAAGATTCACTGGCTAAATTACTAAAAAATCTATTTAATTCATCTTTAGTTAATTGAGGTTTTCTTGGTAGAGTTCTTTTTCCTCTCATTTTTTTTTATTTAAAAACAATATAAATCTAAAGTTTTTAATATTAAATATAATATTATACCAGACACTACAGGGATCGTTATTATCCCTAATAAATATAAAATTAGTTGTTTCATAGTTGTTTTGTTGGTGTAGTTAATTCTTCCCCTCCATTTTTTTCAGAGAAAATTTTTTGATTTAAAATACTATAACAATCTTTTAATATCTTCTCCTTAGTAGTTTCTTTATATTTTGCAACTTTAGGAACCATGCTATTAACCGCCATTAATAGAACACTCATCACTTGATCGGGAGATTCGTTAAAAGAAGATACTTCACAAAGTCCATCATCCACAAAAACTTTTACCGTAACACTAAAAAACTTCTTATTGATATTCTCCTTGTGCCACTGAGAAAACTTGCTAAAATCAAATGAATGTTCATCTTCTTGTTTTTCAACTTCTTCCATATAAAAAATTATTTTAAATTTCTTCTCATTTCTTTTATTTTATCCTTCATTTCATCTAGAATATTAGTATAAGTATCAAACCTTAAGCGAGAAACTTCATCATCTATAATGCAACTATTTTGGACTATATTACTTCTCTGTATCCTTCCTATCCATTTAAGAAAAAATCCATGAGCCTTTTCTAAATCGCAATGTATAGACCATTCTCCATTTTCTTCTATGACTATATGAAATCTAGGAAACTCTCTTCCTTTAATCCTATACTTTTTCCAATATCTCTTGTTATCTCCAATTTCAGATTTTTCTTGGATATAACCATTGGAGAGAAGAATACTATCAGATATTTTAAAATTAATGTTGTTCATAATGAAGCGGGAGCAGGACTCGAACCTGCGATCTCCATCTTATGAGGATGGCAAGATACCAACTTCTCCATCCCGCTATTTCGACGGCCATCAAAAGAAAGCCGCCAAATAATTACCTATTTCTTTGACTTTTTCTTAGAAACAACTTTTTTAGCTACCTTCTTAGCAGCAACTTTTTTTGCTTTCATTTTTGTTTTTCATATTTAATCCAAGGTTAAATCCTCGGTTATTATAAGTCCTCCTTGAGAGAATCGAACTCTCAATTACTGTTAGACAAACAGTCGTGATAAACCATTTCACCAAAAGAGGTTTTAATAAAACTAAGTGCTTCAGCTGGGATTCGAACCCAGATTGCTTTCGCACCAGTTCCTAAGACTGGCGAGGTTACCAATTTCTCCACTGAAGCTTTAGAGCTGATGAAAGGACTCGAACCTTTGACCTTTCCTTTACAAAAGGATTGCTATAGCCAATTGAGCTACACCAGCCAAATAAAGATGAGGGAGAAGATGGAATCGAACCATCATGGCCAGCTCCACAAACTGGTGCGTTAAGCCATTACGCCATTCACCCTTTAATACCAATATTTTTTTTTAATATTCTCTTATTAATTTTTCATAGTTTTTAAAATATTTTTCTTTTTTCTATAATTCCTATAGTAGCATGTTGAGCTCCCCCGTGAGCAAAAACACAAATTTTTTCTAAATTATAACCTCTTTTTACCCCCATAAAAGTAGTGTGATACCCAAAAGAAATAATAGAACCATTTTTCTTTAGTATTCTATCTATATTATCAGCAATAAGTTTGAACTTACTAGTGTAATTTCCATTATACATTTCCATTGCTTTACGATAAGCATAAGGAGGATCGAGAATTATTGTATCAAACTTATCATTGGTGTTAATTACAAAAGTAAGAGCATCATCATGATAGTCGGCAATCATTGTCTTATCAATATCATTTCTAATCTCATCAAGATTAAGTTTAGTCTTACCACAGAATAAATTCAAACAATGACCAAAAGAATTTTCCTCCACCCATTTTTTTATTTTTGGAGAGGAAAATGTATATCTCTTTAAATTTGTCTTTACTAATTCCATCTTTATTTTCTCCATAATAATTTTATATTATTAATTATTTAATAATCCAAAAAGAGAAATAAAATATTTAATCAATTGAATCACACAGTTTTTTATAATTTTTAAAATATTATTAAATACTTAACACTATCCATTATACACCTTAAAAACACACTTGTCAAGTCCTATTAAACCTTTTCTATTTCAAAATTTTAGAAATTTTTTTATAACATATACGATTTACAGCTCAGATTTCGCTTTAAACCACTGGGGGGGCACAAATGTCAGCTTATAGTCCTAAAACCTCGCTACGGGGCAAATAGGTGGGGTAGAATGGCTCTTAGGGATATATTGCTAATGTCTTAAATTATATTCTTTGAGGTTTATGGAGTTTTAATGTTCCTAATTGAAGTTTTAATGTTCCTAATTGGAGTTTATAGAGTTTTAGTATTCCTAATTGGAGTTTATAGAGTTTTAGTATTCCTAATTGGAAATTGTCGCAGACAGAGATGGGGTACTTTACGAAGGCACTGGCATTCACTGTACCCGACCCTATCCGAACCACTCCCCCCGTCCCGTTCTTAGTTATCAGCCCGCTTATCCTCTTGTTTCGTGGCGTTCTTTGGCGTGGTGTATTTATTAGATTATTGGTTATGTTTTTTTTCGCTTAGGTAAAATCAAGTTTTAGTAAGATAAAATAGTTCGCTTAATAAACAAAATGCGAAGTACTTATTTTTTTATATTTGGTCCACCTCTTATACTATCTTATGTTCTCTTGTGGATAACTTTATGTAATTAACTTGTATTTACCCTTTTAATTCATATTATTTAATGCTTATACATAGCTAATATTAAAGATAAATAGATATATTTATTTATCAAGTATTGACAGGATATTTAAACGGGTGTATACTGTTTATATAACCTATTAAATGGCAAGCCAGTTAAACAAAAACGCCCACGGGCGGGGCTAGTCCATATAATAGACCGCAAAAAGCCTCACTGGATTGAAAGAATAAGCCCTTTTAGTCCGGTGAGGCGGAAAGATAATTTTTAGCCCTCACTGTTAAAATATAAAAAGATTTGCGCAGTATAGGCTAAAAAGCTAAAAATCTAAAAGACCTTTAATAAATTAACCTGTATACTACTATACTATACAACATCATCCGCTTTTATCGCAAAGAGGGAAAATCTCCCCGTATTATGAAAAAAGGCTTAACCCTTAAAGAAGCGCAAGACCATTGCTCTGATCCCTCTACCCGTAAAGACGGAATTTATTTTGACGGTTATATAAAAGCCTAACAATTTAAAATCCTTTTAGCCTTAGACAGTTTTAACTGGCTGAGGCAATAAAGAACTTTAATGAATTAACTATATATCTTTTTATGATTAAAATTAAAAAAGTTTATGTTATTACTCCTGTCTATTTAACTTATACGGAAAAACTAACAGAGAGAGAATATAAAGACGAAATTAAAGCGGTAAAAGAAGAAATAAAAAAAGGAGCAAGAGAATTCGCCTATTCTGTTAAACTTAGAGAGGGTAAAACAAAAATAATTGAAAGTCTATAAATACAATTTAAAAAGCCTTTTAGCTATCGGCAGTCTTAAAAGCTGGTGATAGCCATAAAGACCTTTTTTGCCCTGTTTCCCTGTTCTACCTTTTAAAACAAGCCTCCAAATTAACTTCTGACGCATTTAAATTTAAAAGCTGACTGTTCATACATCTTAACCTCTTAACCTTTTAAATATTTAACATAACTTATTTATGAAAAAAACATTTTGCCGTATTTGGTGCGGTGTCATCTTCTCTGCTGATTGTCGCTTACTAAAACCTTTCTTCCGTTCTATTGCTGAAAAGATTAGAATTTGCGACTTGATAGATTAAAAGCCTTTTAGTCTTTGTTAGTTTCTTTACTAGCAAGGATTATAAAGACCTTTAAAAATTAAGGCTTTAAGCTCAAAATTTAGAATGTGTGATATTTCTAACAGTATAGTTTTTTTTATCATCTTCCTTTTTTTGCGCTGTGCTTGTCAATAATTTAACCCTTTTATTCAATTTAATTTTGGTTATATTGGCGAGCTATTTACTCATTTGTTTAGCTGAGGGCAAAATTAGACCTCCAAAAAGGTTTTCTCTTTGCCCTCTGGCTATCTTACTTGCTTATTTACTAACTTATATAAAACTATTATGGACAAATACGCTAACAAGTATATTGAAATGATAAAAGCTAACTTTATTGAGCAATTAGACGAAGAACTGCCAACAGATAAAGAAAGACAAGAAAATTTAGAGGCAATCATCAATAAAATATACGAAGACGGCTATCAAGACGGAGCAAACAGCAAAGACGAAGACAATTAAAAGCCTTTTAGCCTTAGGCAGTTTTAACTGGTTGAGGCCATAAAGACCTTTAATAAACTAATATATAAAAAAATATGCCCAATATGTCATATTGTCGTTTCTATAATACGCTAAACGATTTAAGAGATTGCGAAGACGCTTTAATGAATAGCGAAGAATTAAGCAAAGAAGAACATAAATCAGCCGTTTCTCTTGTTAAAAAATGTAGAGATATTACTAGTTTATTTGAAGAGATGACGGAAGAAGAAATAAAAAAAGAAATACCACAAGAGGAGGAATAATAAGTTAAAAGCCTTTTAGTCCTGCTAATTACTCTATTAGCGGGATTATAAAGACCTTTAATAAACTAATTATATTTATTTATGAAAATTAAAGAATTATTAAAAATTTGTGAAGAAGCCCCCTGTCAAGACGCAGAGGTTTATATTCCTACGGATTGTTCTCAATCAGCAACAACAAACATAGGATATAATTTTGACGATAATAATGATTTAGATTTATACGAAGTATCAAAGTAAAAGCCTTACAATTATCTAATAAAGACAAATCAAGAAGCTTGCCTTATAGAAGACGGAAGATTGATAACGCGCGAATATTGTCAAAGATATTTTAAAACTGACAACTAAAAATAAACTAATATTTAAAAAAATTATGAAAACATTAACTTTAATTAAGGTTGAATATATGGGGAGAAGAAGAAGACAAGATGAACAAATCCGCCTCTGCTCTAAAATATTCAAAGAATGTATTTTTCTTCCGCTTGATAATAATTATAAAAATGTTAAAGAAATGGCGGCAAAATATCTAGAAGATAGAGGATTTAAAATTATAGGAAAATGTATAGAGGGTTTAATAGCGGGAGCAAGTGATTTTAAAGAAAAAAAGCTTGATTTAATAGAACTTATTGAATTTAGATGTTGGAAAAAAGAAAAAAATGGAGCAAAAATCGGTTTTTATAAAGAAGATTTTGAAAGATTAGATTTAAACCAACAAGATTTTTATCGCCTATTAGAGGAATTAAAAGATGAGGGATTTATAAAAAGAATAAAAATAACAGATGAAGATGATGGAGAATACTGGAAAGGAGAATTTTTTCCTTACTCTGAATATCCCGATCAATCACCTGGTATATATGTCATAACGGTAGATAAAAATTTTGACAAACTTCATAAAGCAGAAGTAAAAGCAAGAAATAAAGCTTTATACAATTAAATTTTGAGTTTTGACCTTTGCCGTTTATCTTAAAACGGCTTAGGCTAACGCTTAAATATTTTATCAAGAACGAGCAACCGCCCGAATTCTTAAAAAACTATTTAGCTTTGCTAGTGGCGCTAGCAATAGGGAGCAGTTAAGCCCTGCCTACCCGAAAGACCCTTTTTAGGGATTGGCTTAGACAATACTTTTAGTCTTTAAATTTTAAGCAGTCAAGACCAAGACTTAAAAAACAACGCTTACAACTTCCAAGAAAACAAACAGAGAGGCCAAGAGCTTTTTACAAGTCTTTGGCGGTTAAGACTTATTTTGACCTCTTTATCTTGTTTTTATTATGAAAATTTTAACTATAACAATTTTTATTCTAATAATCTTTAACAGCACGGCTATACTTTCTAGTCATAGCTATTCTTTGGATTTGTTTCAACAAAGATTACCAACTAATAGCGAGAAGTTGTCTTTTAATGAAAACAAAAAAATATCTTTAACTGATAAAATAAGATTTAAAGCCGAAGAAAATGGAATTAACGGAGACAAAGCGATAGAGATAGCTTTTTGCGAAAGTTCTCTTAACCCTAATGCTAAAAATAAAGTTTCCTCGGCTAAAGGTTTATTTATGTTTATTGATAAAACTTGGGAAAATTATTGTTCTGGAAATGTTTTAAATGAAGACGATAATTTAGATTGTTTTGTAAAACTTTATCCTAAATTTCCCTCTTGGTGGGAATGTAATTAAATAACAATATGAAAAACTACTTAGTAGAGGTTAAGTCTTTATTACCTTACCCAAAAATAAAGTCTTTTACTTTGTCGTGCAATTCTGAGGGAACGGCCATAAATAGAGCTATTAGACTTTACAGAAAAGCAATCGGTAAAAAGCGCATTTATTCTCTTACTGTAAAATGCGATTTACTGAAAGGAATTACCCTCAAAGGTATAAACACCCCCGAAAAGTCTAAAAACCTCACCACGGACGAAAAAACGGGGGTAAAAACGATTATAGAAGGCAACCAGAAGTCCACAAAAATGGTATTTAACCAGCCAAAAGGTGAAATTAGCTTTGGAATTAGTTTTTGAACTCTTAAATTATTTTTTTATGGAATACCCAAACTTACAACCAAAAGACGATAGAAGGTTTAAAATTTTGCCTTCTGAATATGAAAAAGTCAAAGAGCTTTATGCTTCTTTAAAAAGTTTTAAAGCTGTTTCCCGCCTTTTTAATGTAGATAAAGCGACTATAAAGGCAATTATTGACCCGGATTGGGGTAAAAGAAAACAGAAAAAGCGTTATGCTAAAAAACCTTGGTTAGATAGCTATAAGAAAATTAAAGGGGAAAAATGGAACGAGATACAAAGAGAATATAAAAAAAGAAAATTAGAACTACAAGGAGATGAAATGCGCGCTTATCACCATAGCAAGCGAGGGAAGATATTTCATGAAATACCCTGTATAGAGTGTGGAAAGATGTTTTTACCAAAGACTACTAAAAACAAATATTGTTCTAGAAAACATTATTTTAGAGCATATAGGCGAGGTAATAGAAAATTTTAATTAAACTAAATACTTGACAAGTTAAAATAATAGGAGTATAATTATATATAGATAAATAAATTAAACATAACTTAATTAACTAATAAATATTTTTTATGAAAATAAAAGAACTATTAAAAATTTGTAAAGAGTCTACTAATCAAAATTCCGACGTTTATATTCCAAGTATTGATTATAAAGGAAATCAAATATCAACACCCAACGTGGGATATAATTTTGATGATGATAATAATTTAGAATTATACGAAATAAGCAAATAAAAAATAAATCCATAATATATGCAAACATTTTTACCATACAAAGATTTTAAAAAATCTGCTGAATGTCTAGACTATAAAAGACTTGGAAAGCAAAGATGTGAAGCTTGGCAAATTTTACAATGTCTTTTGGGTGAAGGTTCTTTATCTTGGAAAAATCACCCTGCGGTAAAAATGTGGAAAGGACATGAGGTTTTTCTCTGCATATATGGAATGGCTGTCTGTTGCGAATGGATAAATAGAGGCTATAAAGATACTATGTTGAAAAGATTTGAAAATGAATTAAAAAAATTAGAACTATGCCCTTATCCTGAATGGATTAATCTTTCCTTTTGTAAAAGACATCAATCTAATTTACTAAGAAAAAATCCCAAGTATTATTCTAAATTTAAATGGGATGTTCCTGACAATTTAGAATATATTTGGCCTATATAATCTTACAACTTAATTTATTAAATAATTTACCCAGCCCTTCAACAAGGCGCAGAAACAAAATTTTATGAAAAACAAAATCAAACACAACTTAAAATGTGATGTTTGCGGGAAGCCAGCCACTATCAATTTACAAAATCAGTGGCACGAATATGAGATTGATAAAAATGGGGAATTTAAAGAAAGCAGTAATTGGGAGGGCGATTGTAATGAATTTTATTGTGATGAGTGTTATGAGAAACAAGCTAATCAAGACTAATTAACTAGAATCTTTTAACTATGAATAACATTAAAAAAATTGAAGAATTAGAAGAATATGAAAAAATTGTTCAGCAAATAGAATTTCCTTTTTTTATTCCTGCTTTCCACAAAAATAATTTAGATATAAAAAATCAAGTTAGAAAAGATGTTCTATATTATTTAAAGTTAGGACTATCTCTTGACGATTTAAAGGTTAAATTAGAGATTAAAAAAAATAAATTAAAACCCTTAATATATGCTTGGAAAAATCCCTCTTAAAATAATATTCTTTATTCTATTATTATTCTTTGTTTTATTAGCTTATTTTAATCGTCCCAAAGACTATACGATAGAAATAGTAGATTATGTTATTGACGGCGATACTATCGTCCTCAAAAATGGAGAACACGTAAGATATATAGGAATTGATACACCGGAAAAAGGTGATTGTTTTTGGAAAGAAGCAACTAATTTTAACAAAAAATTAGTAGAAGGAAAAACTGTTAAGCTGATTAAAGACAAAGAGAATAGAGATAAATACGGTAGATTGCTTAGATATGTCTATGTGAATGATATTTTTGTCAACGAAGAATTAGTTAAATTAGGGTATGCTGAAGAGTTTTTAGTCCCACCAAACAATAAATATTCCTATAATTTTAATATTTTAGAAGATAGAGCTAAAAATTTAAACTTAGGAATTTGGAAAAAATGTAATAATTAACATTTAAATCAAATGATTGACAACACAAATGAAAATTTATTAAACATCAGATCAGCGGCTAAACATTTAGGAATCCACACAACAACACTCAGAAAGTGGGAGGCACAAGGGAAAATAATGCCAGTCCGCATAGGAACGCGCGGTGATCGCCGTTATACTATTAAACAATTAAACGAATTATTGAATGGCTAAAACAAAAAATATTTACTTAGCGGATATTATTATCGGACTATTAATAATCGCTAATATTGTTTATATAGGAATAGAATGGTATAAATTCCGCTAAAAAAAATCAGCCTATAAAATGGCTGTTTTTTATTATGAACTTAAAGCACCCCCTAAAGTATTATTTTAAATAGTTTTAGGAATATAATAGCTTATTAGGCTATACAACCCTAATAAAAAACAATCGCTGTTAATTAGGAGGTGGTTTAAGTCTACGATTGATCAATAAGTTTTTTAAACTCTTGTAAGCATGTTTCATTATCTCCTTTTTTAAACTTCTCAATAAACTCTTCTACTT